>ERZ1292625.357-Hain-H41-01um-R1-357-length-71684-cov-67_pt2 | contig 38042 bp, 44 predicted proteins | sample MGYA00564400_ERZ1292625 | MGnify/ENA primary metagenome ERZ1292625 (study PRJEB36523, sample SAMEA6512639) | groundwater metagenome | collected 2019-01-08 | study: AquaDiva: Metagenomics assemblies of 32 groundwater samples
AATGTTACATTAAAATAATTTAAATTGGGGATAAGTCAAAATAGCTTTATTTTAAGCCATTATTTTATTACCACTTTTTATTGACTAAAAGCCTTCGAGTGGATCAATCATAGTTAACTGAATATTTTCAGCTTTAGTCATAACTTGAGTGCCATAAAATGAGTTTGCCGGTTTTTTGCTGTCACAAGAGCGACCGGAATAATATTTGCATGCAGAATTTCTTTCGGCTGTGTATCCTCCATTACTGGCCCCTAAGTCTGCCAAATAAACAGCAGTAGCCAAAATGGCATGTTCAGGATTCCAAGGATTTACATTATTTCCTTCAAGTCCCAAACTGCTACCCAATCTATCTTTGAAAAGCTCCCAAGTAGAAGGAATAAACTGTGATGGTCCCATACCGCCACCATAGCCACGACTAGCGCTCCATTTAGTGCCCGGCGGACAAGAAACGGGTGTCATCTTCCAATCTTTACCCAATCGATCAGTTATATCTTTAAAAGGTATAGTGTCTCTGGGCGCTTTCATTACTTTTTCAAAAAAAGTGCCTGTGTTTTTGCCAACCCCATCTCCAGTATCGAGGCTTGATAAAAGACAAGAACCTTGATTTTTGCCTAAATCAGATTCTTGAGTAAGAATAGCCAAAATGAGAGCTGGCCTGATACCTGTTTTTTGATAAGCCAAGGTGGCAAACCTTAAAGCATCACCAAAAGGAATACCTTCAGTATCGCGCAAAGCAAAGAGAGCAGCTCTAATTTGGGCGGCCCTCTTTTCTTTCTCAGCAATAACTTGCTCATAAGTTTTTTCTTGGGTTTTATTTATTTTTATAAGAGTTTGTTTTTCTTTTTCATTTTGCTCCACTCTCTTTTTTTCTTCTTCCATTTGAGCTTTGGTATCGGCTTCAGCTATTCTTTTTTGGTCAAGAATTTTTTTCTCTCCCTCGGTTTTGGCCTGCAAATCCTTTATTTCATTAAACTGCTTTTCCAGAGAAGTTTTAATGGAATTGTAAGAATCAACATCTTCAAAAAACTGAGATAAATTTTTATTGGACAATATTACTTCCACCAAAGAATATGAATCCAATTCGTTGGTTGATCTCAAAATACCAGCCAAAGATTCTTTGCCCCTATTCATTTTAGCCTCAAGCTCTTCAATGGTTTTGGTCTTCAATCCAATGTCACGGGTTAATTGTTCAATTTGAATTTGCCTTTTTTTTATAAAAGCTTTGGCCTCGCTTATTTTGGCTTGCAAAACAGCCGCGTCCCTCTGGAGCGAAGCGGTGCCTTGTTTGGTTTGGTTCAAGACCGATTCCCATTGGGCTATTTCTTTTTCAGTAGCCGCTAATTCACTTCGCCATTGGGCTTCTTGTGCCGCTATTTCACTTTCGGTTAAAGCAAAAGAATTCAAAGGCACAAGTGAAAAGGCACAAATAAAAAACAAAATAAAACTATATTTTTTCATGCATCTATTATAGCATTTTCTTCTTCTTGTTTACCTTTCTTTTCAACTTCTATTTGAGTGAGATCAACTGGCTTTTCTTCTTCCACTTTTTCAGCTTTAGGAGTTGCTACGGTTACAACCACTTCTTCTGCGTGTTCCATAAGCTCAACACCTTTTGGCAAAGAAATATCTTTAGCCAAAATTTGACCTTCCAGTTCAACAATGGAAGAAATATCAACTTCAATCTGGTGAGGCAAATTAGAAGGTTCAGCTTTAACTTTAATTTCATGCAAAATTTTCATAAGCACTCCTCCCAAATCTTTTACAGCTGGAGAAATCCCGATGAATTCCAAAGGCACGGCCACTTCTACTTTATGCCCCTTTTCAAATATATAAAAATCGGCATGTCTTGGTTCGGAAGTTATGGGATTAATATCAACAGCATGAATGAGAGCTTCTAATTCTCCTGTTGGTGTATCTAATTTAATAACAGTTGACTCCCCCGCATTTTTCCAGGCTTTTAAAAATTCAGTCTTTTTTATTTGAATGGGAGTGGACTCTTTTTTGTGCCCATAATAAATAGCCGGCATAAAACCTTCTTTCCTTATGGATTCTAATTTGCCTATTTTTGTTCTTTTTTCTGCTTTTAATGTGAGGGTCATAGAGACAAGGATAACACAACCTCACTCCGCTATGCAAGCGGAGCGACTCCTTACAGGAGCTGTCCAGTCATTGGATTTTTCTTCAAAAAATCTCAATGACTCTTGCGAAGCTCCAAGTATTCGCTTCTCACTCCCCTAGGTGCAGGGGAAGGGAGAAATTAAAACTAAACTTTTTGTACCATTGTAATAAGTTTGATTTGTTTTTTCCTAGCCCCTCCCCTGCTTCTAGGGGAGGGGCAATCCGACGCAAGTCGGATGGGGTGAGGTTCTTAAGGCAAGTAGGATGAGGTTTAGGAATTTGAGGGTGACCCTTTGGGGCCCAACTTCGCTGAAGCTTCGCTGGGCAAGCAGGAGCATTTCAAAGGTCACCTTCCAACAAACAGCGCCACCCTTTTTTCCACCACAGCCTGCATAGCATCGCGGGCGGGACGGAGATATTTATAAGGAGCGATTTCGTCTGGATTTTCAAAAAGAAATTTTTGAAGAGCTTGTTTGTAAGCAACTCTGAGTTCAGTGTTTATATGAATAATGGAAATGCCTGCCGAAATTGCTTGTTTAAATTCCTCATCTGTTATGCCAGAACCGCCGTGCAAAACCAAGGGCACATCAGTCGCCCCTTTTATTTCTTTTATTCTCCCTATATTGAGTTTGGGGTTGCCCCCGCGAATTATTCCGTGAACATTACCTACAGATGGGGCAAAAAGATCAATACCGGTTTTTTCTACAAATTCTTTTGCTTCTTCCGGTTTAGTCATTGTATTTTCTGATATTTCAACACCCTCTGGAATTTCATCTAAAAGCTTTGATGATTTGCCTATAAAACCAATTTCGGCTTCTACTAAAATTTCCGGATTTTTACTTCGCGCATAATCAACAGATTCTTTGGTCATTTTTAAATTCTCTTCAAAACTTTTTTCAGCTCCATCTATTATTACTGCGTCAAACCCGGCATCTACTACCTCTTTAACTCTTTCTACAGAATAAGTGTGGTCGGCGTTTAAAAATATGGGTATGCCTTCTGATTTTATTGTATCTACAAGCGCCTTTACCTGCTCCACACCAATAAAATCTCTCTCCCCTTCCGAGACACCTATAATAACCGGCAAATTTAATTTTTTGGCCGCGTTCACCACTGCCCAAAAACCTTCTATGTTGGAGATATTAAAATGACCTATTGCAATCTTTTTTTCTTCCGCTTCTTTTATGTATTCTCTTAAACTTTTCATATTGATATCCCCATATTATCATATTTTTATTTTTGCAAATTTTTTTTAAGTGTATAATTATGTATATGGATTTTATTTCTATCGGCGACATTACCACCGACGCTTTTATTAGGCTTAAAGATGCCAAAGCTATTCGCGATGAAAACGGAAAAAAATCAGAATTAGTTTTAAGATTTGGAGACAAAGTACCTTATGAATTTATGGAAGAAGTGAGAGCCGTTGGTAATAGCGCCAATGCTGCCGTCTGTGCTTCCAGGTTGGGGTTGAATTCAGGCATGGTGACAAATGTGGGAGACGATCATAATGGCCACGAATGCATCGCCACTCTTCGTAAAAATAAAGTGGCCACTGATTTTGTCTCTGTTCAGAAAGACAAAGAAACCAATTATCACTATGTTTTATGGTTTGAAGAAGATCGCACCATTTTGGTAAAGCATCACGAATATGATTATAATTTCCCGGAGATAGATAACCCAAAATGGATTTACTTATCTTCCATAGGAGAAAATTCTTTGGACTATCACAAACAAATTGCCGAATATTTAAGAAATAATCAAGAAGTTAAATTTGCTTTTCAGCCCGGCACTTTTCAAATTAAAATGGGCATTGAAAACCTGAAGGATTTGTATGCTCGCTGCGATATATTTTTTTGCAATGTTGAAGAAGCCAAAAATATTTTGAACAAACCAGAAGAAACAGATGTTAAAAATTTGTTAAAAGAAATGCACGATATTGGACCAAATGTTGTTGTCATTACTGACGGACCAAAAGGCGCTTATGCTTATGACGGTTATGAAGGATTTTTTATGCCACCTTTCCCCGATCCAAAACCGCCTTACGATCGCACTGGCGCCGGTGACGCTTTTTCAGCCACTTTTACTTCTGCTATTGCTTTAGGCCGTTCTCTTTTTGACGCTTTTATGTGGGCGCCAGTCAATTCAATGTCTGTCGTTCAATATGTTGGCGCTCAAAAGGGCTTGCTTACTCAAGAAGAAATATTAAAATGGCTTTCTCAAGCTCCGCAGGATTATAGACCGCAAAAGATTATGTAAAAGTGGGGTCGCTATTTTCTTCCAATCACTCTCTCCACTGCTTTTTCAATACTACTCACTCCCATACCATAATATTCAATAAGTTCAGCAGAAGTGCCGGATTGGCCATATTGGTCATGGACGCCTATGAGTTCCATAGGCACAGGATAATTTTGAACTAAAACTTCGGCAACGGCAGAACCGAGACCGCCAACCACTTGATGTTCTTCTACGCTAACAATAGCCCCCGCTTCTTTAGCCAAATTTTTTATTGCTTCAAAGTCCAAAGGTCTTATGCTTGAAATATTTAAAACTTTTACTGAAATACCTTTCTCGGCAAATTTTTGCGCCGCCATTATGGCATTGTAAACTAATGGCCCAGTAGCGATAATTCCCACTTGAGCAGTCATAGGCGGAGCAAAAAACATTTGGGCTTTTCCTATTTCAAAAGGTGTTTCTTCTGTTGTTATTATAGGAGTTTTGGGACGAGCCAATCTTATATATGTCGGCTTGCCATTTTTAGCCGCTTCAATAGTTGCTTTTTTAGCCTCAATTGCGTCACAAGGAGAAAGCAAAATCATATTTGGCAAAACTCTCATTAAAGCTATATCTTCAAGTGCTTGGTGAGAACCACCATCTGCTCCCACAGAAACTCCGGCATGGCTGCCTACTATTTTGACCGGCTGGTTGTTGTAAGTAATAGTAGTTCTTATTTGTTCCCAATTTCTGCCGGGAGAAAAAATAGCGTAAGAAGAAACAAAAGGAATTTTGCCCATAGCCGCCATTCCACTTGCCACCGTCACCAAATTTTGTTCGGCCACGCCTACTTGCACAAATCTTTCCGGATACTTTCTGGCAAACAAACTCATCTGGGTTGATTCATTTAAATCAGCGCAAAGTCCTACCACATTTTTATTTTGGTCTCCAGCAATTACCAGTCCCTCGCCAAACCCGGTTCGTGTAGAAACTTTTTCCACATTTTCATTAAATATATTTTTATTTAAATTTACACTTAACATGTTATTAATTTTCAATTCTCAATTTACAATTTTCATTAAATTTTTAATTCTTTAATTGCTTTTTCTCCTTCTTCCTTATTTGGCGCCTTACCATGCCATTCATATTTATTTTCCATAAAAGAAACTCCTTTACCTGGAATTGTGTTTGCTATAATTACAGAAGGTCTATCAAAAACTGCTTGAGCTTGTAATATTGCCTCTGCAATTTCTCTAAGATTATGTCCGTTAATAATTTGAACATACCAGTTAAAAGATTCCCATTTTTGTTTTAGTGGTTCCAAAGGCATTATGTCTTCTGTTTTACCTTCCACTTGAATATTATTTCTATCTATTATAACTGTTAAATTTTGTAATCTTTCTTTAGCGCCAAGCATTATCCCTTCCCAAATATTACCTTCCTGTAATTCGGCATCACTCAATAAACAATAAAACTGTTTGCTTGAATATTTGCCATTGTTTATTTTATCAGCCAGACACATTCCCACAGCTTGGGAGAGACCGAGTCCCAATGGCCCCGACGAAGTTTCAATAAAAGGTAAAAAATTTTTATCGGGATGACCTTGTAATCTTGAACCAAACTTTCTCAATGTTTTTAATTCTTCCAAAGAAAAATAACCAGCGTGAGCAAGAGTTGCATAATAAACAGGACAAATGTGGCCGTTTGAAAGTACCAGTCGATCTCTCTCTTCCCATAACGGATTTGTCGGATCATGCTTCAAAATTCCAAAAAACAAAGCTGTAAAAATATCAGCCATACCCAAAGCTCCCGCGCTATGCCCACTTCCCGCTTCCACCAACATTTCAATAACAGACACTCTTATATCTCGTGCCTTCTCTTCCATCCATATTATTTTTTCATCTGTCAGTTGAAGCATTTTTATAAATTATAAACTTTGTAATTTGGTTATAGCTTCTTTTATGTTGGGAGAGCTAAAAATGGCAGAGCCGGAGATAAAGCGAGAGACTCCAGCTTCTTTGAGTTTAGAAATAGTTTCTTCATTTACACCAATATCAATTTGAACCGATACTGAAGGATGATGTTCGTGGAAATATTTTATTTTATTTATGACAGACTTGTCAAGTTCTATGCCACTATGGCCGATAACATCATTACCCATAAACTGAACAAAATCTATTTGGGGCAAAAAAGGTTGGAGCAAATCAACATCAACAGACGGTTTTATGCCCAAACCAGCTTCGCACCCTGAATTTTTAATAGTATCCAAACACTCCTTTATATGATCGGTTGAATCAATATGAATGACAAAACTTTTGGCGCCCAGCGAAATAAAATCACTTAAATATTCAATGGGGTGTAAAACCATCATATCTATTTCCAAAATAAAATCATCAATGTGTGGAAATTTTTCCTCGCCTCGCGCCAATTTCATTAAATCATCAGAATTTTTTTCTACAAAAGGCCAAGTTTTGACTGGAGCATATTGTCCATCTACAATATCTATCTGTGCCTTTTTAACCAAACCCAAAAGCTTGTCTAATTTTTCTCTAACAATATTAAGATCTTGAGGAATTATTGATGGAATAATTTCGATCATAAAATTTAATTTTCAATTTGGGAAATTCTGTGGATGTGTCTTTCTTCATTTGAAAAAGGTGTTTCAAGCCAAATTTTAACCACCTTTTTAGCAAATTTTAATGGCACAAATCTAGCACCAATAGATAAAACATTGGCATCATTGTGCTCACGAGAAAGTTTTAATACATCAAAAGCACGAAAAAATACAGGAAATATTTGATTGGTATTATAATATGGTCCATAAAATACAACTGCTCTTACATTTGGAAATCTGTTTGCCGCCATTGCTTCGCCTTGTCCCGAACCGCCTAAAATTATAGCTTTTGAATTTTCTGGATCATTTGAAATCGCTTGAGCCGCTCTTTTTATAAATTCAGGATAATCATCTTCCGGATTTAATTCGTAAGCTCCACAATCTTCTGTTTCGTAACCCAACTCTTTAACATACTCAATAAGAGCTTTTTTCATTTCAAACCCGGCATGATCAGATGCGAAGAAAATTTTCAATTTAGAATTTTCAGTTTTCATTAAATTTTCAATGTTACAAATATTCTCCTATTTTCAAAACATGTTTTATTAATGTAGCAGTGTAGCCCATTTCATTATCATACCAAGCGCAAACTTTGACTAAATTACCATCTATAACTTTGGTCAATCCCAAATCAGCCACTGAACCATAAAGAGAACCAATAATATCAGAAGAAACAATTGGATCTTCTGTTACCGTAAAAATGCCTTGCCATCTCGCTTCGCTCGACGCTTCTTTTAATATTTTATTTATTTCCTCAACGCTTGTTTCTCTTTTGGAAATAAAAGTAATATCAACAATAGAACCTGAAACTATAGGCACTCGCATAGCTATGCCGTCAAATTTATTTTTTAAATCGGTAATTACTTTGGTAGTGGCTTTGGCGGCTCCGGTAGAAGTGGGCACAATATTTTGAGCAGCCGCTCTTCCCTCTTTCCAATCTTTTTTATTTGGTCCATCAACTATACTTTGACTGGCAGTATAACCATGCACCGTATTTAAAACCGCTTTTTCAATGCCTATTTTTTCATTTAAAATTTGAATCAGAGGAGCTCCGGCGTTAGTAGTGCAAGAAGCGTTTGAACTAATTACACTTTTTTCTAATTTTTCATCATTTATACCCATTAAAACCATAACTTGAGTCTCATCCGTCGGTTCATCCTTCACTGGTGCAGTAATTAAAACCCTTTTGGCTCCAGCATCAATATGAGCTTTGGCTTTTTCAAAAGAATTAAAGGCTCCTGTTGATTCTATAACCACATCTATTCCCAAATCTTTCCACGGTAATTCTTTTGGTTCTTTCAAACTAAAAAATTTAACCTCCTTTTCGTTTATAATAAGAGAGGTTTTATTTTCTTTAACTAAAACAGAAAACTGTGCGGTACCATAAGCCGTATCATATTTCAAAAGATAGGCTATATTTTCAATATCACCCAAATCATTTATTGCCACTAATTCGATCTCCGGCGTGTTTTGCATTAGCCTAATAAATGCCCTGCCAATCCTTCCTGCGCCATTTACGGCGACTTTTATTTTTTTGTTTTCCATATATTTAAATTATACTACTTTTATCTAACGCCACAATGTTTAACAAAAGTGGAAATCTCTGAGGCTAGATTTTTTAGTTCTTTATTAGAATAAGATAGTTCGTTTGCAAGAGTCTGGTCGTTTAATTTGGGGGGCGGAACAAATTTTTGTATAAAATAATTTTGAGTACCTTTTACACTCTCCGCAATTTTGCGCAAATCATCAAAACTTGTTAGTGATTTAACAACAGTCGTTCTAAATTCATGAGGCAGACCAGAATTTATTACGAGAGAAATACTCTTTTTTATTTTTTTAATGTCAAGGGGAACCCTTGACACTTTTTGGTAAGAATCGGAATTAAGGGGGGCTTTTATGTCCATGGCTATGTAATCTACATTTCCCTCTTTAATTATTTTTTCAAGTATTTGGGGATTGCTACCGTTTGTATCAAGCTTAACCAAAAACCCCATTTTTTTTATTTTTTTAATCATTTCAGGCAAATCGGAATGCTGAGTCGGCTCGCCACCAGTTATACACACCGCATCAAGTTTGCCTCTACGACTTTTTAAAAAAGAAAAAATTTTATCTGATGGAATTTCAGAAGCATATTTTTCAGGCAAGACCAATTCAGGATTATGGCAATAGAAACATCTAAAATTACAGCCACGCGTAAAAATTACAGCTGAAGTTTTAGCCGGATAATCGTTCAAAGAAAATTTTACGAGTCCACCAATTATCATAATTAAACGAGAAACTTTTTACGCATACCAAATTCAGATTTTTTACCATCATTCCATTGGCTTATAGGACGCAGATAACCGACGATTCGTGAATATATTTCGCACCCCTCTCCGCACTGCGGACAAGTATGGTTTTCACCGGCAATATAGCCATGGTTTTTGCAAACACTAAAACTTGGGGTAAATGTAAAATAGGGTACATGGTAATTCTCGCAAATTTTCTTAGCCAAATGTTTTAAGCTAGAACTGTCGCTGACTTTTTCACCAAGAAAAAAATGTATTACCGTGCCACCTGTATATTTTGTTTGGAGATTTTCCTGTAAATCAAGGAGTTCAAACACATCATTGGTATAATTGACGGGCAAATGGGTTGAGTTGGTATAAAAAGGATCTTTAGTTTCTTTACCCTTGCCGTTAGCAAAAATAATATTGTCATATTTTTTGCGATCAATAAGAGCCAGGCGATGTGAGGTGCCTTCAGCCGGCGTTGCTTCCAAATTATAATTATTGCCAGTTTCTTTTTGGAAAGAAACCAAAGTGTCACGCATAAAATCAAGAACTTCTTCAGCAAATTTTTTACCTTCAGGGGTGGCAATATTTTTGTCCAAAAGATTTTCTAAGGCCTCATTCATACCAACAATACCAATAGTGGAAAAATGATTTTTCCAATAACATCCAAAGGTCTCTTTTATTTTTCTCAAGTAAAATTTGGTATACGGATATAAATTATTATCAGTAAGTTTTTCCAAAGTTTTGCGCTTAATTTCCAAACTTTCTTTTGCCAAAATCATAAGCTCTTTTAATGCCGACATAAATTGTTTTTTATTTTTGGCGGTGTATCCAAGTCTTGGCAAATTTATAGTAACGACACCGACAGAACCAGTCAAAGGATTTGCTCCAAAAAGTCCTCCGCCACGATGTTCAAGCTGGCGATTATCAATTCTCAAACGACAGCACATTGAGCGAGCATCTTCCGGGCTCATTTCCGAATTTATAAAGTTAGAAAAATAAGGCAGGCCATACTTGGCCGTCACTTCCCAAAGTAAATCAATATTTTTATTATCCCAATCAAAATCTTTGGTTATGTTGTAAGTTGGTATGGGAAAAGTGAAAACTCGACCTTTAGCATCACCTTCGGCCATTACTTTCAAAAAAGCTTTGTTGAACATATCCATTTCTTCCTGAAATTCTCCGTAGGTTTCTTTCTGTGGTTTACCACCAACTATGACCGATTGCTTTTTAAAATACTTGGGAACTGTTAAATCCAAAGTCACATTTGTAAAAGGGGTCTGAAATCCAACTCTGGTTGAAACATTCATATTAAACAAAAATGATTGAAGTGATTGTTTGACTTCTTTATAGGATAATTTGTCATAGCGAATAAATGGAGCGAGTAGAGTGTCAAAATTACTAAAAGCTTGCGCCCCAGCCGCTTCACCTTGCAAAGTGTAAAAGAAATTAACTATCTGACCCAAAGCTGATTGTAAATGGCCGGGAGGCTTACTTTCAATTTTACCTTCAACCCCGGTAAAACCGGAAAGAACGAGATCAAACAAATCCCAGCCCACACAATAAACAGACAATATGCTCAAATCGTGAAGATGAAAATCGCCATTTATGTGAGCATCTCTTATAGATTCCGGATAAATTTTATTAAGCCAATAAACTTTACTAATTTCGGACGAAATATAATTATGAAGCCCCTGAAGAGAATAGGTCATATTGCTGTTCTCTTTAACCTGCCAATCAAGTTTGCTTAAATATTGATCCATCAAATCGACGGTGGCAGTATTCGTTATTTCTCTAATTTTTTTGTGTTGGTCGCGGTAGAGAATATAGGCCTTAGCTGTCTTTTTATATCGTGAACTAAGCAAAATTTCTTCAACAAAATCTTGTATTTGCTCAACTTCGGGAATGGCCCCATCAATCCTGTCTTGGGTAAGCCACAAAACTCTCTCTGTCAACTCTTCAGCCTTATCCATATCAAACTCACCGGTAGCTATCCCGGCCTTGCCTATAGCCATTGCTATTTTTTCCTTTTTAAAAGAAACGATTTTGCCATTGCGTTTTTTAATTTTTTTGAAAATATGAGTTTTTTTGGTTTTTTGAGGCATATTTTTATAAAAAAATTAAAAATTTTGTATTTTTTTTGCTAAATTTGATTAAAAAATGAAAAAGGGAGCTTTATTTTACAATTTTTATAACTTTAAAACCTGTGGATAACAGCGTATGAAATAGAAAAGATTAAAAAGCAACTTGGTCGCTTATTTTAATGTTATTTTTTACCAAAAATCCAGCGGGGATTTCCAAAACAAACAAACTTAATTCTGGAGAATTGAAAATTTTAGGGTAAGTTTCTGGTTTTACATCACTTTCTATATAAATAATTTTTTTATTTTTATCCAACCAAGCAATATCAACGGCAAATTTCATATCTTTCATCCAAAAACCGTAATACCCCTCTTTATCAAAAATAAAAAGCATTCCCTCATTTTCAGCCAATCCTTCTCTTCCAGAAAGCCCTTTTTCTTTTTCCACATCCGTATCCGCCACTTCAATATTAAGCGTTATCTGACCTATTTTTAATGTTTTAGTGTCAAAGGGCACCTTTGACACTATACTTTGTTGTTCTGATATTGTTTTATTTTTATTTGAAAAATCATAAGCAGAAGCAAAAATAATCAAAGCCACAGCACTAAGTAATATAATTATATTTTTCATACTCAAATATGTCAAAGGTGCCCTTTGACACTGTTGGCTAATTTAATAACCCACACTCTTCCAAATATCGACCATCTTTTCTGTATAATTGCCTTTGGTAATTTCATAAAAAACCTATTATCGTTTGTTAGTTTTTCATATTCTAATTTTTTAATTTTGCGAGTATCAAAAACAAATAAATTATGTTTATCATAACCATACACAAACATGACATGATCCATAAGCCCACCCAATCCCAAAGATATATCAATTCCAGAAACAAAACCTTTATCAACCACAGATTCAACTTCTTGTATTCTTTGGGTAGCAGTAATTTTTGAAGGTTTTAGTAAAACACGGTAAAAATCTAAAAAAGAATCAATAGGTTCATCATTAATGAACAACTTCAAATTTTGTTTAGTTAACAACTTGGGGACATAAATGAATTGCAATAATGTCCAAGCAAACCAAGGATGAACCGAGAGACCAAAAATATTATGTTTTTGAATGTATTGCGGATTATTAACCAAGTGGTTATATTTCTCTGGGAAAAAATAATGAAGTGCATAATACAAGAAATCTCGACCACAACGATTCAAAATATATTTGCCAGAGTTATTTTTCTCTCTTTCCACAAATCCGAAAGTATCTAAATTTATTGGTAAATTTTTCATAATTAAAATATGTCAAAGGTGCCCTTTGACACTATCCTTTTATATAATTTTGTATTTTCGTTTATGAAATTTTTTGTATTACCAAAAACTTCGGTCAAAAATTGTTTATGAACAATTAGATTTTTTCTGTCAGAAATAAAATCGTCATAACTACTCCATTTATATTCTTCTGGTTCGTTTACTAAAGAATCCTTAACTGGATTCATATGTATATATGTTGATACCAATATTAATTGAGGATTTGTTTCTATACGAACTGATTTGAATTGATCTTGAAAAACATGCCCAACTCTTTTATGTTTCAGATTCAAATATTTAGAAAAACTAGTAAAAACCTTTAACAAAAGTCTGGATATAGATTCATCTCCGCATTGTTCTACTAAAAAATGAATATGGTTTGGCATCAGACAAAATGCATGTATTTTAAAATCTCCAAATTTTAGACCCCTAATTCTTATCCTTGATTTTGGTGACTTGGTTATTTCACATTCATTTAAATCCCTTTTTTCTAAACCTAAGCATAATCCTAATCTAAAGAGAAAGGCCCGGTAATCCTGCTCATCTCTAAATATAATCTCCTTATTATTGCCCCTATTATAAAGATGATAGATACACCCTTTTGAAAAATTTTTGTAGTCCCTGTTCCCCATACAAAAATTATACTACAAATAAAAATAATTTTAAGTGTCAAAGGTCAAAGGTGCCCTTTGACATGTTATGTTTTATTGTAACAAAAAATCACTCGGCTGAGTGATTTTTTGCGAAACTTCAAGAGAAATTATCTTCGGAAATTATCTCTACGAGGCCTGTCCTCTTTGGGACGAGCTTCGTTGACAGTGAGAGCTCTGCCCTCAATGTCCTTGCCGTTCCATGCATCGATGGCGGCATTGGCTTCGGCATCATTTGTCATGGTTACAAAACCAAATCCTTTGGAGACACCTCTTTCTCTGTCCATAATAACGACAGCTTCGGTGACTTCGCCGTTTTTAGAGAACATGTCTCTTAAATCGGCATCGGTGGCTTTGTAAGGCAAATTGCCTACAAAAAGCTTTTTCATGCGTGCTTTATATTACATTGCGATTAAACGACCAAGTGATTCACTTGCTGTCCGCGATACAAAGCCCGCAAAACAAACAAAGAGACTTAACACTTACAGCGGTAGTATACACCTTGCACATTAAAAGTCAACCCCGTAGTGAATTTTGGCATAGCACTTCGTGCTGAAAGCACAATGCCAAAATCTACTACGGGGTCAAGTAGTTGCATTTTTTAGTGTTTTTGCTATTATAACTTTGTTCATTTATTAGAAAGTTCCGAAGCATAACCTTCCGCCTCCCACCAAAACAGATCGCGGAAAAGCTACGGCTTTTATTATATACATCATTATGCTTAAAAAAAAGATTTCTGCAAAAGCAGAGGAAGTTGAAAAAAAGAGTGAAGGAGTAATGTCTAAATTTTTGAACGACTCGGCGCTACCACCGGAGAAAGATTCAATTATAGAAGGCACTGTTATTTCTATTGATAAGAATTCAATTTTTGTTGATTTAAAACCTTGGGGAACGGGAGTTATATTCGGCCGAGAATATATTAATGCTCGAGATATTATAAAAAAAATAAATATAGGTGACAAGATCACAGGCAAAATTATAGGCAATGATAACAAAGAAGGTTATATAGAAATTTCGCTTAAAGAGGCTAAGCAAGCTCTCATTTGGAGCGACGCCGAGGAAGCAATTAGGGATAAAAAAGTATTTGAAATTGCCGTAACCGAAGCCAACAAAGGGGGGCTTATGATGACTTGGCAAGGTATCACAGGGTTTTTGCCGGCTTCCCAATTAAAAACCGAACATTACCCAAGAATTTCAGATGGTGATAAAGATAAAATTTTAGATGAATTGCGCAAATTAGTTGGCCAAAAAATTTCGGTGTCTATAATCGGAGTAAATGCCAAAGAGGGCAAACTAATTTTTTCAGAAAAGGATTCTGATAGCAGTGAGAAAGAAAAAATAATAAATAAGTACGAACTGGGCGACGAATTGGAAGGTGAAATCACAGGTATTGTTGATTTTGGAATTTTTGTCAAAATTGAAGAAGGCCTGGAGGGTTTGGTTCATATTTCTGAAATTGACTGGGGACTGGTTGATGATCCACATAAATTTGGTAAGGTTGGAGATAAAGTAAAAGTTAAAATAATAGAAGTAAAAGATGGCAAAATCTCCCTGTCAATCAAAGCCCTGAAAGAAAACCCATGGACCGAGGCCTCCAAAAAATACAAAAAAGATGATGTGGTCTCTGGTGTTGTTATCAAATTCAACAAACACGGCGCTTTGGCTTCCATTGAAGAAGGGGTGGCTGGTTTGGTTCATATTTCTGATTTTGGCACTGAAGAAAAACTACGCGAAAAACTGGAACTTGGCAAAACTTACAATTTCAAAATAAACATTTTTGACCCCAAGGAGCAAAAAATGGCGTTGTCATTTGTTGAAAGCAAATAAAACGACCCCACCCCGTTCGCCTTACGGCGAACTGCCCCTCACCTTGCGAAGGTGAGGGGCTAGAAAAAGCAAAAAACCCATCAGCAGGTTTTTTGCCGATGAGTTTAATTCTGCCGCCGAACTGGAAAGAAGAAACGATGCCCGTACCAGAATGATCCACCAATACCGAGATGAATTACTTCCCTTATCTCATCTCTGATTTGGGTCAATTTATAGCTTGGACGAGTCTCTTCCCATTGTTTTTGTTCCTCATCCAAATAGGCAACAACATCCTCTTTAGACCCTAAACCACAGGAATTTGCGTCAAACCCCAATTTCACCCAGCCTTTTCTTTTGCTCTGGCCAAGCGCTTCTACAAAAGTATCTTTTCTCCGCATGCAATCCTTTCTTGGACAAATGTCCAAATTCTATGTAGAAGTATAAACTAAAATATACAAAAAGTCAAACCAAGAAGAATTTTCTTATTTTATCCAAAACCTTTTCAATATTATCTTCAACTTCCCTATTCAAAAATCTAATTGTTGTGTACCCGAGTTCTTTGAAGTATTTGTCTCTCACCTCGTCATATTCTTTGGCCTCTTTCGTATTATGGACTTCTCCATCCAACTCAACAATCAATTTTTTCTGTGGACAATAAAAATCAAGAATATAGCCTCCGATACTGTGTTGTCTTTTGAATTTAAAACCTAATTTTTCGTGTCTCAATTCAAACCACAATATTTCTTCTGTCTTAGTTTGGTTTTTTCTTAATTCTTTCCTTCTTTCTTTAAGGACTTCATTGTTGTGAATAAGTTTAGACATTTTGGTTTCAATTTTTATTTCCCCATCCCCTCACCTTCGCAAGGTGAGGGGCAGTTTTCCGTAAGGAAAACGGGGTGGGGTCGTTTTTAATTAAACATATTCATCGCTTTGTCTCGTCCATCGGTAACGATAGTTTGGATGGCCTCGCTGACTTTTTTGAAGACTTTTTTGATGGTCTCAAGTTCGGCTGGCTTGAATTTATTTAATATAAAGTCAATGACTGCTTTTTCTCCCTGAGGTTTTTTAATTTTTCCTTTGGGGGTAGCTGGGGAAATACCAATTCTTATTCTGGCAAATTCTTTTGTTTTTACCGCCTTAACCACTGAATCCAATCCCCTATGCCCACCCGTGCCTTTGTTATAAGAAATTTTTAAAGTACCAAGTGGCAAATCAATATCGTCATGCACAACTATAAGATTTTCTAATGATCTACTTTTTTTAAGTTTTTCTTTGCCCGCCGTAGCTTTAGCGAAGGCTGGGGGTTTTATAAATTTAGCTACCGCCTTTCCGGAATTATTCATAAACTCTCTCGACTCAATAATTTTTATTTTTTTACTATTATTTTTTTTAGCAAAAAACTCAACAGCCATTTTTCCTGTATTATGCCGGCTGTTTTCATACTCAATTCCAGGATTTCCCAAACCTATTACATAAAACATAAAATTTTGAATTAATTGATATATGTAATATAATAGCTCAAATGAACGAAGAAAACCAAACTTTACCGCAAACCCCACAAAAAAGTTCCTTCTGGGAATTAGTCAGATATGCTGTGGTGGCTTTACTTATAGTAATTCCCTTTCGCATTTTTATTGCTCAGCCATATATAGTGAGCGGTGCTTCCATGGATCCAACATTTAAAGATGGCGATTATTTGATTGTTGACCAAATAAGCAAAAAATTTGAAGAACCCAAAAGAGAATCAGTAGTTATAATAAGATATCCAAAAGACCCTTCTAAATTTTTTATAAAAAGACTTATTGGTTTTCCAGAAGAAATTATAAAAATAATAGACGGCGAAATTGTTATTTTAAATAATGAAAATAAAGAAGGTCTAAAATTAAAAGAAGATTATATTGTCTATCAAAAGCACGAAAATTTGACTATAATTTTGGAAAAAGATGAGTATTTTGTTATGGGTGATAACAGAGCTGGCAGTTCTGATTCACGAGTTTGGGGTCCTTTACCTAAAAAATATATTATAGGTCGGCCTTTTTTGAGACTATGGCCTTTGAATAAAATAACCGTGTGGCCGGGAATAAATTAAAATGACAGAAGAGAAAACTATTTCAGATAGAAATATCAGAGAAATAAACGAGGCAGGCAAAATTGCCAATTTCTTTGGTTTTAAACCTATAAATCCACCGAGGTTAGAAAAGCAAGATTTTGAATGTGTTAAGGGTTTTGACCAATCATCGCACCCAGCCGAAAAGGCGGCTCTTTTGAGAATATATTTTGAAGAAAAAATGATGGCCTTGCCCCAACCGAATATGTTTTATTGCGAGAGACCTTTTCTCGGGTCAAGGGAAAGAAAAAAAACAGGCCGTCTTGAATCATCGCTTATTTCTTTGGGCTCGTCCAAAAGTGTTTGTGAGTGTTTGGCTATTCAAACCGGCGTTGCTATTTTAAATGCCATTGGTTATAAAAATTTGGAAGTGCAGATTAATTCAATCGGCGATAAAGATTCCGGTAATGAATTTCAAAAAAAGTTGAATGGTTTTATGAGAAAAAAAGGGTGTGATAATTCGCAAACAGAATGCCCCCGCCCCATAGATTTTTTGTCTGAAACAAGCCGACTGCATTTCAAAGAGGTACTTGAATTTTTGGAAATAATAAATATCCCCTATCAAATAAATCATAATTTAATCGGCGATTTGGATATAGGATCGGAAACTATATTTTCTGTAATAAACACTGACACAAACCTGCCTGCGCAGGCAGGCGAAGAGATGGCTTTTGGTTTTCGTTTTAATAGGTTGGCCAAAAAAATAGGGTGCAAAAAAGATTTGCCTTGTGTTGTTTTGAATATTTCAGCTAAACCTAAAAAAAGATTAAAAAAAGTTAAAGCCAAAATAAGCAAACCATCATTTTATTTAGTTCAATTTGGTCCCGAAGCTAAACTCAAAAGTTTTATTATACTTAACGAGCTTCATAAGGCTGGGGTGAATGTTATTCATGCTATTGCTAAAGATAAACTGGGCGGTCAAATAGGTGTAGCTGAAACATCAGAGGTACCTTATATAATTTTAATTGGTCAAAAAGAGGCGCTGGAAAATTCTGTCATAATCCGCAACAACGCCACCCGTTCTCAAGAGATTGTTCTTATTTCTGATTTGGCGGAGAGGGTTAAGAAGTTGATATGAGTTATTGCATCATTTTGAATTTATGATAATATCTTGGCATGGCAACAAATGTAGAGGTGGCAAAAAGCGGAAATGATAATAATTTGGGACTGATTAGAAAGTTCACTAAAAGGGTGCAGGGCTCCGGCATTTTGTCGCGTCTAAGAAGCAGAAGATACAGCACCAGAAAACTTTCAGAATATGTTAAAAAGAAAAAAACTCTTAAAAAGATGGGGGAAAGAAATAGGATAAGAGGACTTATAAAAATGGGCAAAATGCCGGGAACTCTTGAATAAGTTAAAAATAGAAAAAATAAAAGAAGAGATTTTAGGAAAAGACTACGATTTGTCGGTAGCTTTTGTAAGTGAAAATAAAATAAAATCTTTAAATAAAAAATATAGAAAAATAAATAAGCCGACAGATGTGCTTTCTTTTTCTCTTCAAGAAGGTTTGGGGGAAATTTTAATTTGTAAAAAAATTGCTCAAAAAAAGAAAAACCCCATCCTATTTTTAGTTATCCACGCAGTTTTGCATTTGAAAGGAATGGAACATAGTAGTAAAATGGAGGCTTATGAGCGCGCGTATTACAACAGGTATAGATGTGGGCACTTATGAAGTGCGTGTCGTTGTGGCACAACAGGGTGCTGAAAATTCTTTGCCAACTATTTTAGGAACCGGTCGAGCCGAATCAAAAGGTTTACGACATGGTTATATTATAAACACGGCCGATGTTATAAAAAGCGTATCGCTGGCCATCAAACAAGCCGAGAAATCTTCCGGTGTTAAAATAAAAAAGGCTTATGTTTCTATAGGCGGAGTTGGTCTTTCGGGAATTAATTCTCAGGGGTCAACCATCGTCTCTCGAGCCGACCAAGAAATAACCGAGGTTGATATGGATCAGGCAATTTCGGCAGCCGAAGAATCAATCCCCGCCTCTTTGATGCAAAACAGAAAAAATATTTACTCCATTCCCACCGCCTGGAAAATAGACGGCAAACCGGTTTTGGGCAGAGCCCTTGGTATGAAAGGGGTGAAGCTGGAATCAAAGGCTCTTTTTATTAGTTGCATTGAACCTCATCTGGATGATTTGATTGAAGCGGTGGAAGAAGCTGGGGTGGAAGTGATAGATATGGTGGCTTCGCCCATCGCCGCCAGCTTTGTCACTTTATCAAAAAGTCAAAAAATTGCCGGCTGTGTTTTGGCCAACATCGGCGCCGAGACTGTTTCTATTGTTGTGTTTGAAAATAACATCCCCATTTCTTTGGAAGTTTTTTCCATCGGCGGATCTGACATCACCAATGACATTGCTTTGGGATTAAAAATTTCTCTGGAAGAAGCCGAGTCCATAAAACTTGGGGGTATCACCGCCACCAGTTATTCCAGAAAAAAATTGGAAGAAATAATTTCTGCCCGGCTGGGAGATATTTTTGAATTGATTGAAGTGCATCTGAAAAAAAATGGCAAGTCGGGTCTTTTGCCGGCTGGCATAATTGTGACTGGCGGTTCTTCTTCCATCGGTCTGATAGAAGATTTGGCTCGAAGTTATCTTCACCTGCCGGCTCGCATTGCTTCTTTATGCATAGGCAATGATAAATTTCAAATAAAAGATTCTTCTTGGTCAGTGGCTTATGGCCTTTGTATTATAGGCAACTTACCGGAAGAGGAAGAAGGGTTGGGCCTTAAAAAACACAGCCAAAATATATTCAAAAAAGTGTTTAAAACTCTGAAACAATTTTTGCCATAATTCAACTTTGCTTTTTTTGGGCTTTCTTGATACTCTTCGTTTATGCCTCAAATTAAACCAGAAGTAGAAGTATTTGCCAGAATAAAAGTTCTTGGCATAGGTGGTTCAGGCAAAAACGCCGTGAATTATATGATTAACTCAAAAGTGAGGGGGGTGGAATTTATTGCTATAAATACAGACGCTCAAGATTTACATCATTCTGAAGCTAAGAAAAAAATACATATTGGTAAAAATTTAACTCGTGGACTAGGAACCGGTATGGATCCGGAATTAGGTAAGCGAGCAGTAGAGGAAACTAAAGAAGAAATACAAGAGGCCATCAAGGGAGCCGATATGGTTTTTATTGCCTGCGGACTTGGTGGTGGTACTGGTACTGGCGCAGCGCCAATCGTTGCTCGCACAGCCAAAGAACTTGGTGCCCTGACTGTTGGTGTGGTGACTAAACCTTTTTCATTTGAAGGTCAGCAAAGAATGCGCATTGCCGAAGTTGGTTTAGAAGAACTTCGCCAGTCAGTCGATGCTTTAATTGTTATCCCCAATGATAGATTGCTAGCAACTATAGATAAAGAAACTTCAGCCAAAAATGCTTTCGCCATGTGCGATGATATTTTGAAACAAGCAGTTGAAGGTATTTCTGATTTGATTACTATGCCCGGTATTATAAATATAGATTTTGCCGACATAAGAGCGGTAATGGAAAGTGCTGGGGGCGCTTTAATGGGCATAGGGAGGGCTTCGGGAGAGAAAAGAGCAGAAGAAGCGGCCAAATTAGCCATTAATTCTCCTCTTTTAGAAGTAAGTATAAATGGCGCCAAGGGAGTTTTGTTCTCCATTGCCGGTGGTGATGATTTGACTATGTTTGAAATTCACGATGCCGCCAAACTGATTACCGAATCGGTAGATCCAAATGCCAAAATAATTTTTGGAACAGTTAGAGATGACAAATTGAAAAAGGGAGAAATAAAAATAACCGTCATCGCTTCGGGTTTTCCGGACACGAATATGAAAAAAAATCTTTTTGAGGAAAAGGGAGATGGTAAAGGCAAAATATTTAACTCCGTTTTTGGTAAAGAAGAAAAGGAAGAGGAAAAAAAACAAAATATAATAGAAGACGATGACGAATGGGGCGCCGTGCCGGCATTTTTGAGAAGATCTAAGCTTAAATAATTTTCCTTTCCCAGAGGGTGACCCTTGAAGAATTTGCCCCAAAGGGTCACCCTCAAGGTTTTTCCTACCTCACCCTATCCCGCTAAAGCGGGACTGCTCCTCTCCTTGCAAACCATGGTGGACATCATGGGAACATTGTAACAGGTTATGTTTATTAAAATTGTCCCCAATTTGCTTGACTTTGATTTTTATTCATATATACTAACAACACATTATGACTCCGTAAGGAGTTCCGAGATTCCCCCGCAAGGGGGTTTCGCTTTTTCTAGATATTTTATTATATTTTCCATTATTAAATTAAAATCTTCAGCTGATAATTCATCATAATCACCGGTCTTTCATAATTTTTGTTCTTACCATTTGCTTCAACTCCGATATTTTGTCCAATACTTGCCCACCAAATTTGTCCTTCCTTGAAGTAAACATTTCTGTTGGATTCAGAAGTGTGGATCCTGATTTTTAACTTGGTCCAATTTGCGAATATTTGGATTAGCTCTTTTGTAATTTCCATATTGTCTTTATTTTATCATATAAAATTTTGAATATTAAAGATTTTTCTGTATAATAGGACTATGACCTACGATTTAATAATTATAGGTGGAGGGCCGGCGGGAGCGGCGGCGGGAGTTTATGCGGCGCGAAAGCAGATAAAGACAGCGCTGATTACCGAGAATTTTGGCGGCCAGTCAGTAGAATCAAACGAAATCCAAAATTGGATAGGTACTATTGCCATTTCCGGTGTTGATTTGGCTAAAAAATTTAAGGAACATATTAAATTTTACGCTAATGGTTTTGTTGATATTAAAGAGGGCGAGAAAGTTATAGAAATAACCCCCCCAACCCCCCTTATATTAAGGGGGGAGCAAGACAAGGAGAAAAGCAATTTTTCTGTAAAAACAAATAAAGGAGAATATAAAACCAAAACTATTTTAATAGCAACGGGAGGCACCAGAAGAAAACTGGATATTCCCGGAGCCAAAGAATTTGAAGGCAAAGGCGTGAGTTTTTGTGCCTCTTGCGACGGACCGTTTTTTGCTAATAAAGATGTGGTAGTTGTGGGCGGGGGCAATGCCGGTTTTGAAACTGCCTCCCAACTCTTGGCCTATTGTAAAAGTGTCACCCTGCTTTCGCGTGGCGAATTTAAGGCGGATCCGGTTACGGTGGAAAAAGTATTGGCTAATCCAAAAATGAAAGCTTTGACAAACGCTACGCCTGTTGAAATAAAAGGAGTAAAGTTTGTAGAATCTTTGGTTTATAGGAAAACAGAACCTTTCGTTAATAATTTTGAAATAAAAACCGACGGCATATTTGTGGAAATAGGTCACATGCCGAATACTTCTTTTATAGAAAATTTAGTGAAAACAGATCAATTCAAGCGCATAAAAATAGACCATAAAAGCCAAAGGGCTAGTTTGGGAGGCATTTGGGCGGTTGGCGACTGTACTGATACTCTTTATCATCAAAACAACATCGCCGCCGGCGACGCCGTTAAAGCTTTGGAAAATATTTATTTGGAATTGCAGAGAATGAAATAGGGGGAGTTTGTTGACTCCCCCATCTCGTGCAAGACTACCGGAACGAATTCGCTGCAGTTCCTGTTTTCTTCGTCTGCCTTGCAGGTAGTACAATCTCCCCTTCCCGGTCTCATTTGAGGAGGAAGGTAGATATTTGGACGAAAGATCTGATTGATACATTTTACCATACTGCCTCCCTTATTCAGAATATCACTACTGCAAAAATTAATATTTTATAGTGTTGATAACTATTTAGAATTGCAGATAGGATAACTCACCCCAACCCCTCTCTTACTACAAGAGAGGGGCTTCGGAAACCTCCTCTTGTTGTAAGAGGAGGTAGGAGGAGTTATTTAACCGGAGCGCCGAACATCTGGACTACAAAGACAGCTTGACGGCCCTTGTAAATTCCGGTAGAGGTTGCTATACCTATTTCTGTAAATTTTGGATTCATAATATTTAGAAAGTGGCCGCGAGAATTCATCCAGGCCGTTTCCACATCTTCGCTATTTTGAAAATTGACTGCTAAATTTTCTCCTGCATAAATATATTTATAACCGGCTTTATCAAACCAATACCAAGGCGTAAAACCTTCCAGAGTGTTGTGGGCAAAATAATTTTTACTTGCCATATCGTCTGCCTTCATTTGAGCCGCTTTTTCTAAAATTGGGCTTACTTTTAATTCAGAAATGTTGGCCGCTATTCTATTTTGATTTGTTAAGTTGACTAACACCGCTCCGTAAATTGCCGAGATTGAATCAAGCACCGAATTTCTCAAAACAGGTACTGACCCAATTAAAATTATGAGAACCACCAGACCTATAATAGCGACTTTAAAAGGGATTATTTCTCTGCATTTTTTACTTATTTTCATTTTTTATAAATTATACCCCAAATTTGTTTTGCGTCATAATTACCAAATTTTGCCACTTCCCCATGCAATTTCTCTTTCTAAACTTTGTTCGGTTCTTAATCTATTTTCCTCTGATAATTTTAGATTATCAAAATATGATTTTTTAAATTCTTCGATTAAGCGTTCAAGTCCAATCCCGTCGCCTAATTTAGTAAAGAGAGTGTTTTTATATATTTGCCTGCAAAATTTACGGAGAGAATGAACTGCCTTTAATATATCTCCAGACCAATTAGCCTTACTTAATAATTCCTCAACATTCGGTTTCTGTTCAGAATAGTGTTCAGCTGTGGCAAAATCAACAATCCTTCCATCTAAAGTAATATTTTGATCGGTCAGACAGATATGCACCCAACCATTATGATGCATAAGTGCAACCTGTTGCCCCAAATTCTGGGCAAACCATATTTCATAATCTTTTAATGAAAATTCCTCTGGCTTCTTGCCAAGCTCTTGACCAACGATTATTATTGCATCTTCTATCCGCAAAACATTTTTTTGTTGAGTTTCAGTGTAAGTAGTATCCTCGTTAGAAATAGTAATATCCTGAATTCTCGCATTAGTACCCATTAATCTAATCTCCATAACCGGCTCGTCAGTTCCTCTAATTAAACCTTTTTGTTTAGCCTCTTCAATTGAAATTCTTTTGCCCTCCTTGTCAAAAATTTCTTTGAGACGAATTATTGATAATACTCTAGAGGCCCGGAGTCCCAACTTCAGCATTGCTTCGGAAACATCCTTTTCTTTAGTTGCAGCTTCGTAATTTAGAATTCCTGGAGTGCCAGAAAATTCAAAAATATGTTTTTGGGACAAATAACCAACTCCTTTTGCATCTATGTCTCTATATTTTCTACCTTCATCGTCTTGAATAATCACTCTACCTAAAAGTCCGGCACGCCCATGATATTTTTGTTTTTCTATTCCGTAAGTAGGCTCACTTTGTTTTGGAACTGGTGATAAAAATATTCCTAAATCTGTTTGTGTTCCTTCGGATAATTCAAAGGGTGCTTGAATGTGTGTGTTTACATACTCAACCTTGTTATTAACTTGGTAAAGAGAAAGTGTTTCCTTTTGTTTCTCTAGCTCACCACCAACACCTAAGGGATAAAATTGTTTTTCTGGGTTCATAATTTATAAAAAGTGCGCGGTAGAGGGTTCGAACCTCTGAAACCTTCCGAACGTCAATCGGACGCTCTACCAACTGAGCTAACCGCGCATATTAGCTATAATCTTTTCACAATAATATTTACTAATATAAACTAATTTTCTTTGTATCGCAATGTTACCACAATCTATCACACAAACACCTTTGTATGTATTATATGTTGGTATCCCCTTAGTTCTCTGATCTATCGATACTTGTTTAAATCTTTTTAGAGGGACTTTTAATTCATTTGACCAAAATTTTTTTATAGTTTTTGGATTTTGATCTGCTCGTAAATGAAGATTAAATCTAATTTTGTTGATATCTAGATGATATAAATTGAGCATTATTTTTAAAAAGAATTTTAGTATTGTAGGATCTGAATTTCCCATACCTGTTTTTTTATATTTAAATCCTTCCCCCAAATACAACATAGCTAAAGCTAAATCAATAATATTTTCATCTTTAAAATTTATTTTTTGAATTGTTTTGAGGGCTTCTTTTTCAGATTTTTTTATTCTTAATTTTTTTTGTTCATTATGCCAAATAACGGCTTTTTTTCTGGCTTTTATTAAACCTCGACGCCAATTTAATTCAAGAATTTGTTTCTGTTTTTTTGTAAGTTGTATAACTTTAAGCCAACCACTAAGGGTTGAGAGAGGTACGCCCAAAAGTTTGTTAATATGTTTGATTGATTTCCCCTTTTTTCTTAGAAGCAAGGCTTCTGGTTTTAATCCGAACCACTTTGATTGCATATGTCCATGATACCATCAGAGATTCATATCATGTATTAAATCTGTGGATAATCAAGAAGGAAGAGTTTAAGTAGAAAATTATTTTTTCTGTTATAATAATAGAATGAGAAGTAAAAAACAAGTTTTATTTTTTGCCTGTATTGTTTTAGTTTTGATTTTATTTTTTGTTTTTCCCACTTTACTAAATCTACGTGGAACAAGTTCAATTCCCCACCGCAATTTATTGGACACAAAAATATCCCAATATTCCGACAAACACATAACTCCAAACGCCGTGGCCACTAATTTGGAATTTAAAAATATTGCTTTTGATACAAATGTTCCAGAACCATATTTTTTTCAAAACCAAATCGCCACAGTAATTAGAGCCGTTAAATTTTTTGCTTCACCAATAAAAAAGGAGGATGGTATCAAAGAATATGGCAGTTGGATTTGGACTCCCATTATGAGGATAACACCTGAATACACGGAATCAATATTGTCCGATGCTAAAGCTGATGGTGTGAATACCATATATATCTCCATTGATTCATATTTGGATATATTTGTAATGAAAAAAGGTGGAGAAAGAGAAAAACAAAAAGATATATTTTCAAAAAAGCTGGAATATTTCATAAACAGCGCCAACCAAAAAGGCATAGAGGTGGATGCCGAGGCTGGCTGGCGAAATTGGGCGGAAGAAGACAATATTTACAAAGCTTTTGCTGTGGTTAATTTTGTCAAAATTTTTAACAAAACTCACCAAAATAAATTCAGGGGATTTCAATATGATGTTGAACCGTATCTTTTGGATTCTTACGAAAAAAATAAAGCTGAGGTTTTGAAAAATTTTGTCGAATTGGTGGATAAAACAGAATACTTCTTGGCCACCAGCACCCTTAGATTTTCTGTGGTCATACCCGATTTTTATGACAAAAAAGACGGTCTCACTCCAAAATTTTCATACAGCGGTAAAAAAGATTTTGCCTTTGGGCATTTGCTAGACATTTTGGATAAAAAACAAAATAGCTCCATTATTATTATGTCATACAGAAATTTTGCCGAAGGCGAGGATGGCGCCATTGAAATAACAAAAAACGAAATGCAAACTGCCAATAGTGGCAAATATAAAACCAAAATAATTATTGCCCAAGAAACCGGCGATGTTCCGCCTCCATATATCACCTTTCATGATACTTCCAAAAAATATTTGACTTGGCAAATTGAAAAAATAAATACGGCTTTCAACCCCTACTCCAACTTCGGCGGCATAGCCATCCATTACGCCAACACCTTGGTAGCACTAAAATAATTTTTCAAGTGTCAAAGTGTCAAAGGGCATCTTTGACACTTTACAGCTCAAAATTGTTGTGGCGGGCATTGTGGTTCGAAGTTGGAACCATAATAGCTAATAATATAACATAAAAGAAAAAACCCCGTTGATATAATCGCTAGGTTTTAAATGACGCAGGAGGGCGGGTTACTTTTGCTTTCAACAGGTAAACAACCAAAAAATTTTAAACAATATGTAACATATTGCATATTTTCTCTGGCGGACTTTGTCCGCCGTAGCCCGCCATATAATTATCACGCAAAATTAAAATAAATCACAGGAACAAAATTATTTAGGGCGAATCCCGCCTCCGCTAAAGCTATGGCGGGCGAAGGCGGAGGGTACAGGATTTGAACCTGTGATGCCTTACGGCATATTCGCTTTCCAAGCGAACGCACTAGACCACTATGCGAACCCTCCATTATTTTAAACTTTTATACTCTACCAAAATTATTGAGCTTCTGGAAATTCAATGTGTGCCGTTACTTTATTACGGCCGGAATTTTTAGATTGGTAGAGAGCGGAATCGGCTTTTTTGATTAAGTCTTCAAAAATTGATGATATCTCGGAAGAAACCACTCCTATGCTTATAGTGACTTTCAAATCAGGAGCTTCATTGAAGCTTAGCTCTTCAATTTTTTTTCTTATATCTTCCGCCTTGGATTTGGCGTCATTTAAATCAGCTCCCAGAAGGGAAGCTATCATCTCTTCCCCGCCCCAGCGCGCCACCGTATCACCCACCCTTACATTTTGATTTATAGCTTCCGCCACCTTCTTTAAAACAATATCGCCCACATCATGGCCGTAAGTATCGTTTACTTTTTTGAAATGATCTATGTCAAAAAATAAGAAGGAAATATTTTTGAATCCGAACCACTGTCTTCTTTTGCCGGCGCTTATGTTATGCACCATATCCAAATAAATTTTTGATTCCTCTTCAAAAAAGGCCCGAGTTTTAAGCCCCGTCAAAGAGTCATGGATAAGGTCTTTTTCCAAATCATGAACCTGCGATTCAAGCTCGGTTATGCGAGCAAGCAGAATTTCTTTATTTCGTTCATCGTCCATAATATTTAAATATAAACTAATTAATCATACCGCGCAATATTTTTATTCTTTCTGCTATTGGCGGGTGAGTTTGAAAAAGATTTGCAATGCCACTTATTTTTTTGCCACTGAATGGGTTGGAAATAAAAAGATGAGCAGTAGCGTTGCTGGCCACTTTCATTGGTTGATTATAAGCAAAGATTTTTTCAAGCGCTTTGGCTAAACCTTCCGGATAGCGAGTAAGTAAAGCGCCACTAGCATCAGCTAAATATTCGCGCCGGCGAGAAATAGCCATTTTAATTAAAGTAGCAATAATGGGCGAGAGAACTATTAAAATTATTCCTAAAATGGCCAATACCCCACCAGCTTTATTATTATCATTATCTCCTCCTCCGCCTTTAAACATAAAACCGCGCAAAAACATATCAGAAATTATAGAAACAAAACCGACCAAAACCACTACCGCGCTCATAAGCAAAATATCGCGGTTGCCTATATGAGAAAGTTCGTGAGCTATAACTCCTTCAAGTTCTGTCCTGTCTAATTTTTGTAAAAGGCCTGTTGTGACGCAGACCACAGCATGATTTTTGTCCCGGCCGGTAGCAAAAGCGTTTGGTGCCGAGTCATCAATGACATAAATTTTGGGCATAGGCAGTCCGGCAGAAATAGAAAGATTTTCTGTCACCGTATAAAGATCAAAAAATTCTGCTCTGTTGGCTGGTCTGGCTTTAGAAATACCCAAAACAATTTTATCGGACCACCAAAAACTGGCCACATTCATAAACAAGCTAAAAATAATGGCAATATAAAATATGCCGGGATTACCATAATAACTAGAAACAAAATAACCCAGTCCCGCAATCACCACCAAAAAAAGCCCCATTAAAAGGTATGTTTTAGCCACATTTGATGTTTGTTGAGTGTACATAGTCGTATTATAACATAAGTTATCCCCTTTTTAATAACAGCTTTTTAAGTAAAAAATTTGAAGTCTTTTTTACATAAGTTATGATTGGTTTATGCCAGAAACAAAAACTCACATCAGGATACCGCCACATAATTTAGAGGCCGAGAAAGCTTTGCTCGGTTCCATAATGCTACGGCCGGAAGTTATGTTTGAAATTACGGATTTGGCGCACGCTGTTTCTTTTTATTCAGAAAAGCATCGTCTCATTTTTGAGACAATGCTTGATCTTTTTTCTAAAAGAAGTCCGACAGATTTATTGTCTGTTTCTGCCAGATTGAAAGAAAAAAATTTGTTGGATGAAATAGGTGGAAATAGTTATTTGGGTGAGCTTGTCAATTCAGTGCCTTCGGCGGCTAATGCAAATTATTACGCCCAAATAATTCAAAAAAAACATATCGCTCGAAATCTTATAGGAGCCGGGGATTTTGTTTCAGCTTTGGGTTATGACGAAGCCGAAGAATTAGAAAATCTTTTGGACCAGGCACAGAAAAAAATTTATGATGTGACAAATATTGCCAGCATTCACAAATTTGTAGAACTTAAAGAAGAATTAACGGAGGCGTGGGAAAGGCTTGATAGATTGCATAATTCGGGAGATGGCTTGCGAGGTGTGCCAACAGGTTTTAAGGAGCTTGATGAAAAACTTTCAGGTCTTCAAAAATCTGATCTTATAATTTTGGCCGCTCGGCCCTCTGTTGGAAAAACAGCTTTGGCTTTGGACATTGCTCGTCAGACGGCTGTTTACCACAACACACCAGTTGGTATTTTTTCTTTGGAAATGAGTTCCCAGCAGTTGGTTGACAGAATGTTAGCGAGCCAGTCAAATGTTGACGCTTGGAAATTGCGCACTGGCAAATTGATCAGAGAAGATGATTTTTCGGCCATTCGCCAATCGCTTGATGTGCTTTCAAAGGCGCCTATTTTTATAGATGACCAGCCCGGCAATAATATTTTGAAAATGCGTTCGGTGGCTCGTCGTCTTAAAAATGAAAAAGGATTGGGACTTATTATTGTTGATTATTTGCAACTTATGGCAACAAATAAAAATTACGATTCAATGGTCAACCAAGTAACTGAAATTTCTCGTTCGCTCAAAAATTTGGCTCGCGAATTGGAAGTGCCAGTCTTGGCTTTATCTCAACTTTCTCGCGCCATTGAACAACGCGGTGGCAAACCCAAACTTTCTGACCTGCGTGATTCGGGCTCAATAGAACAAGATGCGGATGTTGTTATGTTTATACACAGGGAAGACAAACAAAAAAATACAGAGGAAAGCCAAAAAACAAACATTGCCGAAATTTTGATTGAAAAACACCGCAACGGCGCCACCGGCAAAGTAGAGCTCTTCTTTGACGAAAAGAAAGCCACATTCCTACCTCTTGAAAAAGCTAAGTTTAGCGGGGCTGAAAGTGAATTCCGTGAATTTTAATATACGAAGTAACGAATTTAAAACGAATGGCTACGAATATACGAAGTAACGAATATTTTACGAATTAAAACGAATAAAAATATGGAACAAAAGGTAAGCCAAAAAGTTATTTATCCGGAACTCTCATATACTATTGTTGGGATACTTTTTGAAGTTCATAAGGAATTAGGAGAATACGCCAGAGAAAAATAATATGCAGATTCAATTGAGAAAAAATTAAAAGAGAAAAATATTTTATATAATCGTGAACTTGCAATTGGAAATACCGGAAATGTTCTTGATTTTTTAATTGATAACAAAATAATTTTAGAACTAAAATCAGTCAGAGAAATAAATAAGGAATATTATCGCCAGCTCCAAAATTATTTACAGCAGACAAATAAAAAACTTGGAATATTAGCAAATTTTAGAACTTCACATCTAAGGCCGATAAGAGTGATCAAAATTGACACTTAGTTATAAATATATTATTCTTAGATTGAAAGGATCTTTTATTATGGAGTGTACAGTTTGTGGTTCGTCAATCGAAGCCCATAACGTTCAACAGAAGAAAGATTGCCTAGCTAAGGCAATTAATTTTGTGAGGGATGGGCATCGAAATTTCTTCGTAACAGTTGCCAGATTCCTTGGTGACAGCGAAGCTCGCAGACTTTGTGGCTTCGATTCCACAGAAAGTGCGGACGAGGGTGGATTTTATTACGGTGCCGGAGGCTTCTTTGGGGGTTGACGACTAGACCAGAACTAGTTGAGATGGCCGCGGTACAAAGGTGCCGCGGCCATATTTAATAATGACAAATGATATAAAATGAGTTAAGTTTTATATATTAATGTTTTTTTATTCGTAGCCATTCGTTAACCAATTCGTTATTTCGTATTTATGAATAGTATAGAAAAATTAATACAAATATTTTCCAATTTTCCGGGGATAGGGCCACGGCAGGCTAGGAGGTTTGTTTATTATTTGTTGACCAGAGCTGATAGTACTTTGGGAGAGCTCTCTCAAAATATTAAAGATTTAAAAAATGATGTGGTTATATGCAAAGACTGCCAACGGTTTTTTGAATCTAAAAACAAAACCAACAAGGATGACCCTTGTTGTGGTATTTGCTCTGATCAGATAAGAGACCATTCTACTCTTATGATAGTTCAAAGAGATGTTGATTTGGAATCGGTTGAAAAAAACGGCGGATTCAACGGCATTTATTTCGTGCTTGGTGGTTCGGTGCCAATATTAGAAAAAGAGCCTGAAAAAAGAATACGAATAAAAGAACTTGAGAATTTTATTAAAAATAAAAAAGATATAAAAGAAATTATTTTAGGAGTAAATTGGAACCCAGAAGGAGAAAATACAGCTGACTATGTAGAAAAGTTTTTAAAAAATTATAAAATTAAAATTTCGCACTTGGGTAAAGGACTTTCTATGGGCTCTGAATTGGAGTATACTGATCCTGATACATTAAAAAATGCGTTAAGAAATAGGTCATGACAATTCAAAAATCATATCCTTATATTTTAATAGTTGGCAGTATTATTGGCCTGCTGGCTTCTTTTGTGTTGACAGTAGACACTATAGATCTTATAAAAAATCCGGACATAAATTTGCCTTGCAATATTAACCCCTTTATAAGCTGTTCTTCTGTGGCCACTACTTGGCAAGCTTCGGTTTTTGGCTTTCCTAATTCCCTGCTTGGTATAACCGCTTTTGCCATGCTTTTTGCTGTTGGAGTGATGCTTCTTTCTGGTGGCCGCTCTAAAAAACCTCTTTGGCTTTTGGTAAATTTAGGGACTTTAGCAGCTATGATTTTCGTAATGTGGTTCTTTTATGAAAGCGTCTATCGCATTGGTTCGCTCTGTTTGTATTGCATGGTTACTTGGGCAGTCACTTGGCCTTTATTTTTGTACACAACTGTTTGGAATTTTAGAGAAGAACATTTTAATTTCGGTGAAAAATTTTTTCACTTCATTTCTCGCAATCATATTCAAATTTTAATTATAGGGTATTTAATTCCTATTCTTTTGATACTTTTGCAATTTAGAGATTTTTTCTTTTCCTAACCCCCTCTTAAATTAAGAGGGGGAAGGGGGAGTTATGAAATTTTATCAATCTTAACTTTAAAATAAGGTTGGCGGTGGCCGTTGCGTTTGAAATAACGGCTTTTTTGTTTGTATTTTATGACCATGACTTTGGCGTTTCTGCCAATTTCAACCAGAGTACCCGACACCTTAGCCCCTTCAATATAAGGGGTGCCGATATCGGTTGAATCAGTACCGTTGTCAATCAAAAGCACTTTGTCAAAACTAACTACATCACCCACTTTTATATCACTCTTGATTTTTTCTATTTTTATAGTATCCCCAACAGCCACTCTATACTGCTTACCCCCTGTCTCTATAATGGCAAAACCACCATTATTGACAGGTTTAACCTTTTTTGTTGTTTTTTTAACCTCTGCCATAGTGACACCACTTTACAGGATTTGCCTTATTTTTGCAACTTATTCTTCTTCCGGTTTTTCAATAAGAGGAGTTTCAATTTGGACAGAGGTGCCTGTTATTCTTGTTATGTCTTTATCCACTTTTTTAAACTCTTTACTAGAAGCATTAAAATGATTAACTACCGTTTCAAGAGAATTGCCGAGTTTGCCATGATACATTTCATATTTTTTTAAATGTTCTGAAAGCTCGCCAACTCGTTTTATAATATCTTTAGCCGTTTCTTCAATTTGCATAGCTTTTAATCCCTGCAAAACCGTTTGCAAATAAGCCAAAAAAGAAGTAGGAGAAACAATAATAACTTTATATTTACCAGCCGCTCTTTGTATCAAATTTTCTGTGTCTTCTGTCACCGCTCCTATTTTATTTATAAGCAAATCGTAATAAATGGCCTCGTGAGGAATAAACATAAAAGCAAAATCCATGGTGCCTTCTGCTGGCCTTATATATTTTGAAGTTTCTGTAATGCGTAATTTTAAATCATTTACAAAAGCTTTTTCTAACCTTTCTTTTTCAGAAGGATCTTTGACTTCTATAAGGCGGTTATAATTTTCAAGTGAAAATTTTGAGTCTATTGGTATTATTTTATCTTTGACAAAAACAACAGCATCAACTATTTCGCCATTTTGAAATGCGTATTGCATTTGATATTGAGCCGGTGCCAGAACATTTTTGAGCAAAGTTTCCAAATAATATTCGCCCAAAATACCCCTCTGTTTGGGATTTTTCAAAATATCCTGCAAGTCGCGAAGTTGTTCTGTAAAATTCATCACTTGTCTTTGTCCCTCTCCCACTTTAGTCAATTCAACATTCATTATTTTAGACAATTCAGAAACACTTCTGTTCATTTCATTAAATTGATTTTGGAGCAAAAGAAAAGAACTTTGGTTAGTATCTGGCTTTTCCTCCTTTTTTTTAAGTAACAGAAAAATTACAATGGCAAGACCAATTACTAAAATTATTAAAACAACATTTTGCATAAAAACATTATATACAATATAATTGTTTTATGCACGACCCCCCTTCGCTAAAGCTACGGCGGGGCAAGTAAAATACAAAATGAATATACATAATTTAATACAAGAACAGATACCAGTAGCCATGCGAGCCAAGGATCAGGTACGGCTTACTACTTTGCGTGGCATGATTACCTCTTTTACAAATGAAGCTGTGGCACTTAAACGCAAGCCTCAAGACAAACTTTCTGACCAAGAAGCTGTTTCTGTCATCCGCCGACTAGTTAAACAGAGAAAAGATTCCATAGAGCAGTTTAAAAAGGGCAACAGAGAAGATTTAGTTAAAAATGAGGAGGCCGAACTTAAAATTTTGGAAGAATTTTTGCCGGCCCAAATGAGCGAAGAAAAAATAAGAGAAATTGTAATTAAGAAAAAAGAAGAAATGGGTGGGATAGACAAAACTAAAATAGGAATTTTTATGGGAGCAGTTATGAAAGAAACACAGGGACAAGCAGATGGCGCTTTGGTTAAAAAAATAGTGGAGGAAATATTAAAATAATTTTTAACCACATTTTCACGATCGTGAATTTTTGGTTAATTTTTTCATTTTATACTATCTTCAATTTTGTAATTCCCCGCTCGGGTTCTCTTGATTGAAAGAGTTGTAGCGCCACAGCCCAAAGTATTGCCTATGTCATTTACTAAACTGCGGATGTAGGTGCCGGAGGAGACATGGGCGGAGAATTTACCAATAACGCCCCCCAACCCCCTTCTTACAACAAGAGGGGGGCTTCCGGAACCAAAAAGAATCTGCTTCCACAAAGTTAAAATTTCGTGCTGTCTAAAATCTCCTTTTACTTTTGAAATATCCATAAGTAGTCTGCCAAATAATTCTTTATTGTTTAGAGTTTCCAGTTTATGAAATTGAAGTTTGTGGATTGTGATTTTTTTCTTTTCCAGAGGGTGACCCTTGAACTGCCCCTGCCCCAAAGGGTCACCCTCAAGTTTTCTTTTTGCAATCATTTTAGAAGAATATTTTGGATATTCTTGATCTCTTTCTCCTTCATAAATTTTTGCTATCTTGATTAAATCCATTTCATTTATATTTTTCACTTTCTCAACACGCATAATTTTACCCATCACATCATAAGTATCAGTAGCAAAACCAAAAAGAGAAACAAAATCATATTCTTTATCTAACCCCAAAAATTCTTCTTTTCTTTTTACATCCTCACCGCTAGCCATAAGTAAAACTCCTTCCGCCAAAGGATCAAGCCGTCCCATATAAGTCATTTTTTGCCCTTTTAGCTCAGGATTACCTCTGGCAAACCTTTGTATACACTCAAGTGGCGTCTCTCCTCGTTGTTTGTATAAGTTGTAGATCATAATTTTATATTATCATAACTCACCCCAACCCCTCTCTTACAACAAGAGAGGGGCTTCCCAGAGGGTGACCCTTGAAGACCCTGCCCCAAAGGGTCACCCTCAAATTCCCCTTATTTTGAGCCATATTTTGTAATTATAAAAAAGAAAATAATTTTTCCTCTATTTTTGCTTGACAAATTTTTTGAGTATGCTATACTTTTTACATGATGCTCTTTCGAAATTTTCCGTCAGGGTTTATTTTAGTCAGGTAGGCTATTGCCTCCCTGGCTACCGAGGCAAAACGGCAACCGTACAAACGAAGTGGACGGACCGGTTGCCGTGTGTGGACGGTCCAAGGTTGAGAGTAAATTCTAGATAGAATAAACTATCGGGATTCTCTCAAAAGGGACAGCTCCAAGGAGGAGCAACGCACCATGAGAAATAATTGGAATTAGAGGGACCCGAATCTCAGGAAAAACGGGCCGGTTGACAACCGTGGAACTGAACAGTCACAAGCTGCAGCTGTCGTGAGACACCTGCAGTTTTTATTTATACAAAAACTCACGATCGTGAAAAAGTGTATAACTCAACAAACTATGCTATCGCTGAATTTGTTAAGTGCTTAAATATGCTTTTAGAAATTTATTTTTGAATTTGGAAAAAATGCCATCCAAAATAGATTGACGGATTTGGGACATAAAATGGTTGAGAAAATAAAGATTATGAATGGAGGCAAGAGTAGAGGCAAGCATTTCCTTGGAACGAAAAAGATGTGAGACATAGGCAGAAGTATAATTTTGACAAGTATAGCATTTACAATTTTCTTCAACTGGTTTCAAATCATTTTTATGTTTGGCATTCAAAATATTTATTTTGCCCTTGCTTGTATAAAGAGTGCCATTGCGAGCCATTCGAGTAGCAGAGACACAATCAAATGTATCACAACCGTTTTCAACTCCCAAAATTAAATCAACCGGCTCCCCCACCCCCAAAAGATGCCGTGGCTTTTCTTCAGGTAAAATCTCATTTACCCATCTAACCGCTGTCGCCATATCTTCTTTTATAAAAGAACCGCCTATGCCAAAACCGGCAAAGTTTATACTACCTATAAATTTTGCACTCTCTTTGCGCAAATCTTCATAACGCCCGCCCTGGACAATACCAAACAAAGTCTGCAACTTTGAATTTTCAATTTTCAATTTAGAATTTTCAATTAAGCAACGCTGCGCCCAGCGATGCGTTCTCTCCATTGCCTTTTGCAAATATTCTTTTGAAGCATGTGGCGATGTGCACTCGTCAAAAGCAAAAATAATGTCTGCCCCTAAATCTTTTTGAATTTGTATTGACTTTTCTGGTGTAAAAAAATGCTTACTTCCATCTATGATTGATCTAAACTCTACTCCGTCTTCTGTAATTTTGGCTTTTTTTTCTTTTTCCTCGTCATAAGCTTCATCTATTTCTTTTTGAGCTGGTGATTCAGCTCCTATAAATTTGCTCAGTTTATTTCCATAAGCCACACCCAAAGAAAAAGCCTGAAAGCCACCGGAGTCGGTCATTATGGGCCCTTGCCAATTCATAAAATTATGTAAGCCACCTGCTTTTTTTATTATTTTTTCACCTGGCTCTAAATATAAATGATAAGTGTTAGCTAAAACAACTTGCGAGCCGGTTTCTTTTATTTGTTCCGGTGTCAAAGATTTAACAGTTGCTTTGGTGCCAACAGTAACGAAAGCTGGTGTTTGGATTTCGCCATGCGAAGTGGCTAAGACACCCGCCCGACCAAGAGAGTTTTTAATTTTACCTTCTATTTTAAACATAAAATTCTAACCCCCTAAATCCCCCTTAATTTAAGGGGGAATTTATGGAGGGGTTCCACCCCCTCTTAATTTAAGAGGGGGAAAGGGGGAGTTATTAATTTGGAACATCCGTAGCATCTATCAATTCAATTGTAAAAATCAAAGTAGAATTTGGAGGAATGGGACCAGCTTGTTGAGAACCATACGCCAATTCAGGAGGAATGACAATAGTTCGCACTCCGCCAATTTTCATACCGGCAAAACCTTGTTCCCAGCCCGGTATAACTTGACCGGCCCCGAGAGTAAATTTAAATGGCTGACCAAAATCTTTTGAATTTTGAATAACAGTGCCGTCGGAAAGAGAGAGAATATAGTGAACCGAAACTGATTGACCATTTTTAACTTCAGCCCCCTGTCCAACAACCACATCATTTATAATAACCCCATTATTATTAATTGATTGAGAATTAGCGACCGAGGCTGTTGAATTTTGATTTATTAAATTTTTTTGAAATAGGCTCATAATATTTCCGCCGAACAAAGTGTAACCGACAAAAACTACGGCTACTGCCACCGCCACCCACTCTTTTTTAGATAATTTTCTCATATATTTGTTAATAATTTATAATGGTTAAAATATAGCATATTGCCTTTTTATTTAAAACAATTAAAATGTGTATATGAGTCCCGTAGTGAATTTTGGCAATAATTCCTACGGAATTGTGTTATTAATAACATTGCCAAAATCTACTACGGGATGAAAAACAAAACTAAGCCCTTGACTTTGTCTGAAATAAGTGAGGCGACCGACAAACGGGTGGCCCTCATTACAAGAGAATTTATAAATGGATTTGAATTTATAAAAAATTACCCGCGCTCGGTCACTTTCTTTGGCTCTGCCAGAATAAAGTCGGGGGAACATTATTATGAAAAAGCCAGAATTTTGGCTGAAAAAATTGTTAAAGAGCTTCATTATTCCATAACTACTGGAGGCGGTCCTGGCATAATGGAGGCAGCTAATAAGGGGGCTTTTGAGGCTGGAGGTAATTCATTGGGTTTGACCATTAATTTGCCCAACGAGCAGATAGCTAATAAATATTTAACTGACAAAGAAGATTTTCATTATTTTTTTAGCCGCAAGGTTTGTCTTTCATTTTCGGCCGAAGCTTATATTTTCTTACCCGGTGGCTTTGGTACTTTGAACGAATTTTTGGAAATTTTGACTTT
>ERZ1292625.616-Hain-H41-01um-R1-616-length-51104-cov-23_pt1 | contig 38011 bp, 36 predicted proteins | sample MGYA00564400_ERZ1292625 | MGnify/ENA primary metagenome ERZ1292625 (study PRJEB36523, sample SAMEA6512639) | groundwater metagenome | collected 2019-01-08 | study: AquaDiva: Metagenomics assemblies of 32 groundwater samples
TGGCTACCTTCTACAATATAGCAAGCTCTGCGGTTAAAAAAATGACTTTTTACGAACGCGTCAAAATATGGTTCCGGCCGTTCGGCTGAGTTCACGAAGAAGCCTGCCCCGTCTTTACACCGACACCCCCGGGGGTGTTGTCCTGGACCGGTCCTCCAGGCGTTGCCAGGCCTCGGGCATGCTTACGCTCTGGGCAATGATAAAAAGTACGGCGCCGATGGGGATGACCGATTGGGTCACCGTTGTCGATACCTGGGGCAGGCTCACCAGGGCGCAGCCGTGAAGAACTTTCACAACGGTATAACCGACCCAGGCGAGCAGGGCAAAAAAGCCGATCACGATGGACTCGCGGAGAATAAAAAGAGGGCGCCTCAAAAACGCCGGCGCGCCCTTGAGCAGTCCCGGGAAGCCGATGTGGCACCGCTTCAGCGCGGCGAGGGCCGATCCGTAATAGGTCACCCAGGCGAGCATGACGGAAGCGACTTCGTCGTACCAGGTCAACGAAGCGCCGGTCTTGCGGTACACCACCGCTGCCACGACGAGCACGGCGAGTCCGGCCACTAACATCAGGACGATGAATTCCAGCAGTCGCTCTATCAGTCTGCTCAATCTCTCCGAGATCGTCACGAATGGCGCTCCTCCTTCAGCAACGAACAGGTTGTTTAAAACGTCCTCTTTTAGCCGTCATTGCGAGGAGCCCCGCATCAGAGTGCGGGGTAAACTCCGCGACGAAGCAATCTGTCGGTTCTTGATTTATTGAAAATCGAGATTGCTTCGCTTCGCTCGCAAAGACCTTCAAAAAAGTTTTTAACAACCCGTTAGAAAAAGCCGCCGACTCCTGACCCGTTAGAAATGTTGCGCTATTGGCATTAATCATGGCTACAATTCATAACTTGCTGCCTGTGAATTTCTAACGGGTCCTGTCGGCGGCTGATATCATACATTTACTTCGCCAGCTTTTTGACCCTCTCGATGAGCTCTTTGCCGCCCGGAACGGTGGCGCCGAACTCATCGTAGATCGCCCCGCTGGCCTTGATAAAGGCCTCTTTGTTCGCGGTGTTCACCTTCATGGTCGCGCTGAGCTCTTTCAACAGGTCCTTATCGAGCTTCTCGGCCGTCGCGTAGACGAACTCCTGCATCCCTTTGGCCGTATTTTCCAGGATCTTCCGGACGTCCTTGGGGAGCTTCTCCCACCGGCCCGTTCCCGCTGTCACGAAGGCCGGAGTATACACGTGTTCGGTGAGGGACAGGTACTTCTGCACCTCCTGGAACTTCTGGCTGGCGATCTGAGCAAGGGGATTCTCCTGCCCATCGATCACGTTCGTCTGAAGCGCGACGAAGACCTCCGATAGCGCTATGGGCGTAGGATTGGCCCCGTACGCCTGGAACATCTTGACGCGCCAGACGCCTTTGGGGACCCTTAATTTGATGCTCTTCAGGTCCTCGGGAACGTTGATGGGCCGCGCGTTGTTGGTGATCTGCCGAAAGCCGTTTTCCCAGACTGCGAGGACCTTGTATCCTTTTTCCTCGGCCGCGGGAGCGAGCTTTTCCCAGAACACCCCGTCCCGGATCTTTCGCATGTGGGCCCTGCTTTTCACGAGGTACGGCAGCTCAAACAGGCCGAAGACGTCGACCAACGACGACATCACCGTGGAAGGCAATGCAAGGTCCACTGTCCCGAGCTTGAGTTTCTGCATCAACTCCTCGTCTTTTCCTATCTGGCTCGATCCGAACACAACCACTTTTGCCTTGTCACCCAGTTTCGCGTTGGCCCGTTTGGCGAATTCATTTGCCGACAGGTCGAACAGCGACCCGGGTGCGCCGACGTGCCCGAATTTCAACTCCAAGGGAGCCCCAAATCCGCTGCCGCCGAACAAGACGACCAAAACGAGTGCCGTGACCAGCCATTTCAGTATTCTCATGATTTCTCCCCCTTTGATATGTAATTCGCCACACCGACGGGGTGCGGATCCCTCGCTCCCTGAACGAACGTCTGATTCAGACCACATCATAAGAGCCGCCTTCATTGCCTGTTTTTGCGTGTAATAAATGATGGATGCTGCGAACGTGTTGCGACAAGTGTCGAAGATGCTATCACGAAACTTTCGACCTGTCAATAAAAACAAGAATTGGCATGCGCCGGGTTTTTCTCAGGCCCCCTTCACGGTCGTTTCCAGGATGCGCAGGGCCCGGGTGGTGTTGAACACGCCGCAGACACAGAACTTGGCCATGTATCTGCAGGCCTGGTCGCGCTCGAGCCGTCCTTCACGCACGCTGTCCACCATCTTTCTCGCGAAATTGGCGGCGATCATCCCGTGGCCGCACATCGTCGTCAATGACAGGATCTCCCGCTCCGGCAGGCGCGTGGTGTCGCCCTCAAAGGGCAGGGAATACTCCACCGAATGGGGGGTGAGATGGACCTCGCCGCACACCTCCCGTACGTCGTCAATCAGGGCGCTGACGTTCACCGAGAGCCCCAGGTCCAGCTCTTGAAGGTCCTTCAGGAAATCCGCCATGGCCCCGCGGTTGTCGAAGACAACGGCGGCTGTGCCGAGCGCGGCAATCTCCGCGATGAAGGTCTCGGGAGCGATCTTCTCCCGCCTCCCGACGAAATAAAGTTTGATAAAAGACAGGTCCTTCTCCGGCCGGTAAAGGGGGTTGATCACGGCGTTGCCCATGTTGATGGGTTTGTGCTTGAGAGAGGCCCGGAAGAACGCCTGGACCTTTTCGATCGCGCCTTCGTCATTGATCCCCTTGGACGTCATGGCGAAAACGATGTAATCGTCCCTGAGGGTCTCCGGTCTGCCGAAGCGATGCAGGGTGTTGGTCATGCTCGTTTCCCCTTTCCCCCGGACATCCCGTTGCTGCGCCGGCCCATTCCCAGGTTCACCTTGGCGCGCCAGGTGTCGTACCCCTGCTTCGACAGCAGCGCGCGAAGGGGATCGGTCCCGTCCTTGTCGCAGCGAGTGGATACCCCGATACTGACCACGGTGTCCAGCGTCGTTGACACCTTCCTGATGGCTCTGAGGATCCTCGGAACCTCCTCCAGGCGCGTCTTCAGCTCGACAATGCAGGAGAGGACTTTCTCGTTCAGGATGTCCTCCCGGATCCTTCCCGTGTTGACATCGGTCATCAGGGAGGTCACCGGGTTTTCGCGCTCGAAGGCTGCTCCTTCGTGGGCAAGGGCCCGCGTCGCCTTGTCGACGTCCCGGAAGTAGACGCCGACACCGGGGCGCCCGAACTCGACCACGAACCCGGCGTCTCCCGTTCCCACACGGCCGGTCACGTCGTTCGTCTTGACCTCGGCAGTGCCTCTGCCGTGGATACCCGTTGACTCGTGGGTGACCATGGGGTCGCTGAAGGCGCGGCGTACAATGCGCGGCCACTCCAGTTCTTCGGGTTCGAGGGCCTCGGTGGGACAGAGGTCCGGATCAGGCTGGAAGCGGAGCCGGACCATCTTGAGGGCGCGCCGGGCCCAGCGAACAGGGCCGCCCGGCAGGCGCTCGAAGCTGAGTCCCCGGTAGCAGGTGTGACACTCCACGCATGCCTCCCGGTTCACCGCCGCCAGCTGGTCAGGCCCGATGAAAATGGCCCCCATGGGGCAGACCGGCACGCAGTTGGCGCAGCCCACACATTTTTTCTTTGAGATTCTCATGGAAAAAACCCGTTGATCAGTCCACGAAGAGGCCGACCACTGCCACATTGTCTTCGACCTTCGAGACCCCTGCCACGCCGTTGACCAGCCGGATCAGGCGTTCCTTTGTATCATCTTCGCGGACGACGCGGTCGAAGTCCTGCGGTTCAACGGTCTTACCGTTCACAGGAATGACGATAATGTGCCTTTAAATACCCAGGTGAGAATATCAAAAAACGTTCCTGCCGTCAATGGAATTTCCATGATCTGCACTACGTCTTTCGGTAAGGGGGGTAAAATCAGGAACTGCAGGTTTTTCTTTTTACCAAAATGAAAGGCGGGATTCAGGAATGGACGAGGTGAGGGTTCCCCGGAGCGTTCACCCCGGCCGGTGCTGCTCGACCGGCATCATTCTCCTCAAAATAATCGCAAAGCTGATTGATGATCCTATCGTGGTCCTCTCCCCTGCCGAAGTGGTCCACCGCAACGCCGCGGATTTCCGCGCGGGGAACCGCCGCCCTGAGCCGGGATTCGTAGGTCCTTCTTCCCTCCGGCCTGCTCAGTCCCAGGAGCCCATCGTTCACCCCGTAGAAGAAGAGGCAGGGAATATCGTCGGGAACCTCGACGCCTGCTGAAGGCTTTAGACGGTAGAACTGTTTTACCAATTCCCGCATGTCGACGCGGCGGTATTCCAGCTCCTCAAAGGCGTCACGAGTGACATGCAGTTCAGGGAACAGGCCCTGTAAGTAATCCCGGAGCGCGTTTCGGTAATGCCCGCCGTCGATATCGATCGTCCCCTGCTCCACGCTCGTTATGAACTCGGCGGCGCTCGGAAATATCGTCCCGTTGCAACGGGCATAATACGAAAGAAAATCCTCAAGCTTGATGACGTGATTCAGCTCCAGTATCCCCGATACGGCGCTCAGGGTTTTTACGCCTCGCGGATGCCGTCCTTCCTTGAACCAGGACAACATGGCCATGTTGCCGTAGCAGGTGGCATGTACGTGGAGCGGTATATTTTTTGACGCTGCATACTCCTGCGCCCACTGCAATACCGTTTTGGAATCCTCCAGGCTTTTTTCCAGGCTGAAGGTTCCTGAAGACTTGCCGTGCCCCCGGTATTCAAAGGAAAGTATTGCGGAGCCTCTTTTCGAAAAATTTTTGAACCGCAGTATTTGCTGCACAGCCCCTGAACCCATGAGCGGCACGATATAGACAAGCCGTTTGGGGTCGCCGTGGGCAGGCATCATGAGGAGAGCCTCCAGCCGTTCACCGGCGGCGCAGGTTATCCCGACTTTTTCGAATATCTTTTTGCCCGGCATGACTGGCGCTACCTCGTTGCGACGCTAAAACATTCAAATAACAGTGACTTACAAAATATATAAACGATGGCTTTATGACACCATCTCCAGGGAAACCCAACACAGAAGACTGCGGCGCTCCCAAACGGACCAAATAGTATGTACTACTTTTATAGTATACCACGGAAAAACAGTAAAATCTACCTGGTAAATAAATATATGTTTGTGAGCAACCATTTAATTTAGTTTAAAATTTGCCAAGCATGCGCCGGCTGAGAAAGAGGGCACTGTGATGATAAAGGGTAATGGTTTTTGAGCGCGAGAAGTGAAAGATCCGACAACAGCCTGCTAATCCATCGGGGGCGGTTTTGGCTTCTTGACCTTCAGGCTCCCTTCGTATAATTCATATTCAAGCAGTCTGCACTCGATGCCGCTGTTGAACAGCGGCAGGCTCCGCTTCGGCTTCAGGCTTACCTTCTTGGCGAGGCCGGGGTTTCCCGTGAACACGTAGCCCCTGTATCCCGTGCACCTCTGCTTGAAAAAATCGCCGATGCCCTTGTACGTTTCCCCGAGCTTCGCCGCCTCTCCCATTCGCTCGCCGTATTCAGGATTGAGAACAATGACACCGCCGCCCTCCGGCACGGGCGTATCGAAATAGTTGCATACGCCGAATTCGATCAGGTGCTCCACGCCCGCCGTTGCCGCGTTTTTCCGCGCCCCCTCCACGGCCTCGGGGTTGATGTCCGTGGCGATGATCCTGCCGGAGAGCGACTTCCTCGCTTCCCCTTTTGCCTTCTCGCGCAGCTCGTTCCAGAGCTTTTCGTTCCAGCCCTTTATGTGCATGAAGCCGAAGTTGCTCCGCAAAAGGCCGGGAGCCCGGTTCAAGCCGATGAGTGCCGCCTCGATGGCAAGGGTTCCGCTGCCGCACATGGGGTTGATGAAGCTCCCGCCGCCGGTCCATCCCGTCGCAAGGACAACGGCCGCGGCGAGCGTCTCCTGCATGGGCGCTGCCAGCGGGATCTTCCGGTATCCCCGCCGGGAAAGGGGCTCGCCCGACGTGTCGAGATACAGTGCGGCGCGCTCTTCCTTCCAGTAGAGATGCACAACGGTCCAGTCCCGCTCAGGGCCCGCGTCAGGCCGTTTCCCCCGCTTCTCCCTGATGCGGTCCACGATGGCGTCTTTGCTTCGCAAGGTCGCGAAGCGCGAGTCCTTGATCGTCGGATTATCGACGCTCGATGTCACGCACAGGTAACCCTGCTCGTCAATATACTCTTCCCAGGGCATGGCGAACACCTGGCGGTACAGGTCTTCGGCATTCGTAGCTGAAAATTCTCGCAGGAGATAGAGCACGCGGTGGCCGGTCCGAATGAAGAGGTTCAGCCGGAGGGCGTCATCGAGCGTCCCCTCGGTCTCGACGCCTGCGCTGTGTTCGGAAAGCACGGGAAAGCCGAGGTGCTGAAGTTCCTGTTTGAGAATGGGAGGGATGCCTTTCGGGCAGGTGACCAGGATCCTGTTTATCTGCAAATGGATATATCCTCTTGTCGGCATGATGGCCCTTGCGTAATTCGGGATCAAGCGCCCTGCGGGGCCGTATCCTTCCCGACCTGCTCGAGAATGAAGGTCTTGATCAGGGCCTGGTCCTCGGGGTTGATCTTCACGAACTTCATACCCATGCCGGGCTCCTTGAAGGGCCCTTCGTCGAAGGAGCTGGTGTACAGAACGACCGCTTCAAGCCTTACACTCCTGCCCTTGATCTCGATGCTTACGGGAACACGCGTATTCGCCGGCCGGGGATCAAGTGCCCTGAAGAACATACCGTACTCGGAAATGACCGTGACGAATCCATCGGCCCCCTCGGGATCGTCTTCCAGTTTCGCCTTCAGGTAGGCGGCGATCCTGATGTTGCGGCGCGGGGTTTTCTCCACGGCCGACTGGATGACGCGGTAGAGCTCTTCGACATCGACGGGTTTCCTGAGAAAGGCGGCATATTCTCCCCGGCGCGCCCGGTCCTCCAGCGCCTGGTCGGGCCGCGTCGACACAAGGATGAGAGGGACGTCTGAAAAGCGGGCGTCCTTCTTGATCCGGGAGAGGAGCCCCGCGCCGGTCAGCCCGGCCTCGGAAACGACCGCGGCAGGCGGCGATACGCTCATGAACTCGACCGCCTCCTCCCCTGAGCGGGCGGTACAGATGTTGTAACCGAACCGCTGGAGCACCATGCTCATATGGAAACGGTCGTCAACGTTGTTGTCCACCACCAAAATAAAACGTCGCTTCATCTCCGCGGCGCTTGTTCCGCCCATTCTTTTGTCCTCCGTTATTAAAACCCGTCGTGCGGCCCTGTGCGGCTCCACCGGGAGCCATCCTTCCCTGTGTACGCCGGACGTCTCAGATCATCTTCAGGACGATCTTCCCCCTCGCCTTCCCGCTCTCGCTGTAGGCAAGGGCTTCCTTGGCCTTGTCCAGGGAATACACCTTGTCGATGACGATCTTGATCCTGCCTGCTTCCAGTTGCAGCTTCATCCATTCCATGTCCGCCTCATTCGGCGCGACCATGATCATCCGGGCCTTCTTCCTCGTGAGAAAACCGGTCACGTACTGGTTCAGAATCACCGAAACCGCAGGGAGCGTGCTGATGTAAACTCCTTTCGACGTGAGCGCCTTCTTGCAGTCGCCAAAGGAGCGCTTGGCCGCTGCGTCGAAGATGATATCATAACTGACGCTGCCTTTGACAAAATCTTCCGACCTATAATCGATGGCGTGGTCCGCACCGAGACTTTTCACAAAGCCGATGTTCGCCCCGCTGCAGACCGCCGTGACCTCTGCGCCGAATATTTTTGCGATCTGCACGGCGATGTGCCCCACGCCTCCTGAAGCGCCGTTGATCAGGACCTTCCGGCCGGAGGCAATATGCCCCTTGTCCCGCAAAGCCTGGAGCGCGGTAAGGCCTGCAATAGGTATCGAAGCCGCTTCCTCGAAGCCGATGTTCTTTGGCTTGGGAAAGACGGTCTTTTCCGGCGCGATCGCATGTTCCGCAAAGGCCCCCATGGACCTTATGCCGGGAACGGCGATGACAGCGTCCCTTTTCCTGAATTTCTTCGCGAGGTTGCCGGCCTCAATCACTTCCCCCGCGCATTCCCTGCCCAGGACCATGGGAAACCTGCTTCCCGCGACCATCTTGAGCATTCCGCTCCTGGTCTTCCAGTCCACGGGATTGATGCTCGCAGCATGCACTTTGATGAGCACGTCATTCGGCCCGGCGGAAGGCCGGGGCACGTCCCTGATTTCCACCACGTCGTTCCCGCCGAATCTGTTTATGACGACAGCTTTCATGATTATACCTCGGAGCATAAATTTTTAGTCAGCTAAGAAGCAAATGCTACCCAAAATGGAAACAAAATTCAGCCACGAAGGCTCTAAGGCACGAAAAAGGCATTGCAAAAATCAAATTGTAAATGCAAATTGTAAAATTGCGGTATGGCCCCAGGCCATGATTTAGATTCCTTCATTTTGACTTTTGCATTCTGCACTCTGCATTTTGCATTCATCAGACCTCGTTCCTTGCGCCGAAGCGAAGTGGCTGATCTGGGTAGTTATCTTTACCGTTCTCTTCCCTCTTCTCTCTTCCGTCATCCCTCTTCCGTCATCGCTCTTCCGTCATCGCTATTGAGCTACTCCACGACCTCAAGCATGCCGTGCATGCCCCGGTCCTTGTGGCTCTTGAAGAAGAGAAGCCGCTTGGTGCATTCGAAGGGGTATTTTCCCACCTTCGTAGGCGTAAACTGTATGCTCTTCGGCTCAGTGCTCAGGGATTCCTCGATATTGATACCCGCATCGGGGGCCTTGATAACGATGTTGTGGGGCGCGATCCCGCCTGCCTTCTTGACCTTCAACTCGACGGGGACGTTCACCTTTACGACGATCACGTTCGGGTCGAAATAGTACGTGTCACCGGTCATCTCCACCCGCTGGACCCCGTCGGGATCTATCGTCGCAACAACACGCTTCTCAACCCGTTCATCTCCCCAGGCGATAAATGCCACGGCAAGAAGCAGCGCCGCGATAAGTATGTATTTAAGGTATCTCATGGTTCCCTCCTCCTCCCTGCGTTGTTGCCTCTGTTTTATCTCATCACACTTCTTGCGGTTTGTCAAGGGACCGCTGGTCCTCAGCAGATCGGATACTTGCCCCTGCTCAATTCCCTGCAGAACGCCGAGATCCTTGAAAATTCACGTTCGAACACATCTTCAGCCTTTTGCTGTATGGCGCTCAAACGCATCCCCCGTTCGAGCAGGACCTGGGCGGTCGCCACCTGCGGCTGGTCGATGGGCGTGCCGATCCTGCTCAGGAGCAGGACGTAGACCTCCCGGACGCCTTCGATCGTTTCGTAGAGTTCTTTTGCGATCTTGTGCGCAAGGACATTATAGATCTTCCCCACATGGCTTACGGGGTTCTTCCCGGCGGCGGCTTCTGTTCCCATGGGCCGGTTCATGGAGATGAGGCCGTTCACCCTGTTGCCGCGCCCCACCTGGCCCGAGTCCGCGTCCTCCGCCGAAGTGCCCAGGAGGCTGAGGTATACTCCTCCGAGCCCCCTGCCTTTCTCGTCCAGCGTGTTATAATGAAGCGTGATGCTCTTGAACCCCCCGGACCGCCCGCTGAACCGCTGCATGTCCCGAAGGACCGCGTCTTTCCGTTCAAAATAGTCCTTCTCGGACCTCACGGAACGGCACAGGAGCGGCATGGCGACCGTAAGGTCGAGGTTATGGTTCATCCTGAGGCCCATGACCTTGACGTCCTCGCCGGTCTCGGGATACTTTCTCTTGAACTGTTTTGAATTGAGATAGCGCTCCAGCTCGAGGACAGCGGTCTCGGTGGGACTGAAGGGATAATATCCGACTGCCGCGGAGGTGTCGTTCGCGCCCCTCGTCTTCCCCGAGCGGGAAAAGATGTCCGTCAGCTCTTCCGAGCCCGGGGCAAGCACGACATGATAGTGAACGTGCTTTTCAGGGTCAACGAACCGCATGTTCTTTTTGAGCCAGTCTTTCGCGGCATCCACGGCAATGTCGGGCACCGGGATCTTTTTGGCGCCGGCAGTGAACGTGGCGCGGTCGCCGATGAAAAGCTCCATGGGTTTCAAAACCTTCCCTCCGCCGAACCGCTTCTCCGTCCTCCCGGCGGCAAGGAGGCCTTTGTCGATATTATGGTGGAGGACGGCCCCGAACTCCCGGAGGTATTCCCGGGAAAGGGCGATGGAAACGGCCTCCATCATGGAGTCGCAGAGGTAATCAGGGTGGCCCGTGCCCTTGCGCTCCACGATCTCGACCCGCTGCCCGGTAACGGGCATGCCGGTGTAGGGTTCTATGACGATCATAATTTAAGTTTACCACAGATCGAGGGCGTTCTGTCCGGGACCTGTCACGGGTGCGGCGAAGATGGAACTTGACATTATGCCCATGATTCATTACTTTAGAGAACAGGGAGAAGACTCTTACGGTATTGCCATATGAAACGCGGACTTTTCAAACGCATCTTCATCCTCTACGCCGTCATCCTGCTGCTGGCGCTGCTCGGCACGGAGCTTTACGTCACCGGCGCCATACGCGAGAGCTCTATCAGCAGCCTGCGGGACAACCTCGCAATCCAGGCATCGCTTATTGCCCGGGACGTCCCCTTCCGGTCCCCCGCCCCCCTCGACGGCCTCTCCAGGCGGTTCAAAGAGCTTACCCGTGCGCGGGTCACGATCATTGCCGGGGACGGCAGGGTCATGGGCGATTCGGACCACGACTCGTCCACCATGGACAACCACAGGGACAGACTCGAAGTGCAGCAGGCCAGCCTGGGCAGGACCGGCATGGCCGTCCGCCACAGCGATACCCTGGGATATGATCTCCTCTACGTTGCGGAAAAGATCACCCAGGGGGGCGGAACGCAGGGGTTTGTCCGGCTGAGCGTGCACTTGAAGGACGTGGACGCCTCGGTGAACCTGCTCAGGATGAAGATCATCATCGCCGTGAGCGCCATCCTTCTTGTCGCGGGTCTGTTCTCCTTCTGGAAGATCGAACACCTCCGCAGGCTCACCACGCAGATTCGAGACTTCGCCACGGCCGTGGCGCAAGGCGACCTCGGCAAGAGGCTCTTCCTCACCCGCGCCGGAGAGTTCGACGAGATCGCCGAGAGCCTGAACACCATGTCCGTGGAACTGAAACAGAGCATGGCCGCGACCGAGGAAGAACGGAACCGGCTGGCCGTCATCCTGAGCAGCATCCCCGACGCCCTGCTCATCAGCGACGCGGGCGGCGTCATCCGGATCGCGAGCTCCGCGTCGCGGAAGTTCTTCGGCGACGTCCTGCTTCCCGGGAAACAGTTCGTCGAGGTCGTCCGGGACCGGGAGTTCCTTTCCCTCCTGGACAGCGTGCGGCGGGACCATATGCCCGGAGTTGCCGAATTCACCCTTGAGCGTCCCGAGGAACGGCACTGCGTTGCGCGGGTGTCTCCCCTCTCCTATCGCGAGGGCGAAGTATCGGGCTTCATCGCCATCTTCCACGACATCACCCAACTCAAGAAGCTCGAACAGGTGCGGAAGGACTTCGTCGCCAACATCTCCCACGAGATCAAGACGCCCATCACGGCCATCGGCGGCTTCGCCGATACCCTGCTGGAAGGCGCCCTCGACGACCGGGAGCACGCACGAAAGTTCGTTGAGACCATCAAGGCGAACAGCCTGCGGATCAACAGCCTCGTGGACGACCTCATGACCATTTCAAAGATCGAGCTGGGCGTCATCAACGTGGAAAAATCAGCCATTGCCTTCGAGGACGCGGCGGACACGGTCCTGACCATGCTGCAGGAAAAGGCACGGGAAAAGAACCTCACGCTGAAGGCGGTGGTCCCCCGTGATCTCGGCACGATCCAGGCCGACCGCGACAGGCTGGTCCAGATATTGACGAACCTCGTGGACAATGCCATCAAGTTCACCGAGACCGGCGGGGTGACATTCGGCATGGGTGAGGAAAAGGGAAGGGCTCACCTTTTCGTGGAAGATACGGGGATCGGGATACCGGAAAAGCACCTTTCGCGCCTCGGGGAACGCTTTTACCGCGTCGATGCCGCGCGGTCCAGGAACATGGGCGGCACGGGCCTCGGCCTCGCGATCGTGAAGCACCTGGTCAAAGCCCACGGCTGGGACATGCAGATCGAGAGCTCGGTGGGAAAAGGGACGAAGGTGAGGATTTTTATAGCGTGATAATCCTATTGAACTGCTGGAATCGCTAAAACCGTTCATCAGCCTCGAGGAGTATACGGTAGCGCGGCTGTATCTGGAGGGAAAAACATGAGAGCAAAAGCATTGAGATTGCCGGACAACCTGCTTCACGCCGTTAAATTCGCGGAGAAGAAGGAAAAGCTCGACGAGCCCACTGCGCTGAGAAAGTTCCTGCGGCTTGGAGCGGAGAAATATGTGGCGGACAGTTACGAGCGGGGAGAGGTCAGTCTGCGAGAAGCTGCCGGCGTGCTGGACATGTCCACACGCGACACCATCGAACTCTTCTGGGATTTGGGCATCACCGGCAATGTTGACGCCGACAAGACGTTCAAAGCGATCGCTGCTGTTGAGAAAAAGTCGGCAAAGAGCCGGTAGCCGGACGGATATTACTACGCGTCGATATCGCGCGGTCGCGGAACATGGGCGGGACGGGCTCCGGCCTCGCGATCGTGAAGCACCTGGTCAAGGCCCACGGCTGGGACATGCAGATCGAGAGCGCGGTGGGAAAAGATACGAGAGTAAGGATTTTTACAGCGTGAGCTCAGTCTAACGCTCGCCGAAGTCCTTCGTGGCAAAGTCCCTGCTGACAGCAAATTGGCGTTGACAGCAACGTTTCTTATCAATAAACTAAAGCCATGTTGCGAGACACTCCAGACCCCTGTTTCGATTTTTACTTTTCGTAACACTCCGGGCGGCCCTGTGGCCGCTTTTTGTGTTTTGTGCCAATGTGGAATCAAAATTCCACCACGAGGCACCAAGACACAAAGAAAACTCGAAGGATTGAGAGATTTATTGAACCGAAACTTCCGAATCAATTTCTTCGAGCCTTCGCGTCTTCGTGGCAGATACGGTTCTGGTTTGTCCGGGTTGGGGTGATAATGAGGAGCGGAAATGGGGTAAGAAGATCAGTCTCTATCGCACTCGCCCTGGTTTTTCTCCTCGTCACCGCAGCACAGGCAGCCGAGTTCTGGGCGTCGAGAAAATCGAACAAGTACCACTACCCCTCCTGCCAATGGGCCCAGAAGATCAAACCGCAGAATCTTATCGTATTCTCCAGCCCCGAAGAGGCTATCAGGGCAGGCTATGTGCCGTGCAAAGTCTGCAGACCGCCGGTCTCCTCACGTGCTGAATTAGACAAAGACAATAAACATAATCTCATGAAAAAGACTTTACAATTTGCTGCAGGTGATTGATCGGAAGGTGGTTGCTCTGATGCGGAATTTATCAATGGAGGTACAGGATCAAATCTTTGATGTCGACAATAGAGTCGCCGATAATAGGAGAGTATAATGAAACATCTACCAATATTTGCCTTGATTCTTATTGTGATCGTCATTTGTCCAAGTACGCAGGCGCAGGAGGAACTGTTTGAAGGCAGGATTGTGGAAAATGTCTACAAGAACGAAAAACTCGGCTGGGAGACCGTGATTCCCGCAGGATGGGTTGTTCGTTCAAAGAGCGAAATTGCGCGGATTGAAGGTATGGGGAAAGAGGCGATGGAAAAAGCTCTCAAACAGAAGGTCGTGCCTGATCACACGCCGCTGCTGTATCTTCAAAAAGATCAGTTCAACCGTTTTACCTCCGCCGCCCAGAAGTTTGATCTCAAACGGGACGGCCGCTACAAGGACCAGCAGGAGTTCGTTTTTAAGTCGATCATCGATGCGTACCGGACCCAGGGCATAACGTTTGATCGCAAGCGGGGGAAAGAACTTATCGGAGGGCTTGAGTTTGAGTCAATGCAGGTGACTTTGTATACGCCCGATAGAAAAAAGGTAATCGCGCACCAGATCGTATATGACCGATTGATTAATGAGAGATCGCTGATGGTCAGCGTCATGTTCAATAACGACGCTGACAGAACGAGCATGGTGGACTCGCTGAAAAAATCCAGATTTTTAAAAAAGAGATAGCATCACAAATGAAAGCAACCAAATCGCAAAAGGAGCATAAACATGAAAGTCATCCATACCGCATTTCTGTTCTTCGTCCTGGCGGTTCTGGGCTGCGGCTCTGACAATACGTTCCAGCTCGGGAGTCTCGAGATAATCACGGGGTCCGGTGTGACGCCGGACGCGGGGGAAGATCATCTCCGATTCGATGCAACCGGCGCCATCACCTACGAGCAATATAACCAGTTCTCGGACAGATTCGCCTCCTGGCAAGACCAGCTTACTGCGACCGAAAAGGCCCATCTCGAAGATCTCTGCGACGCTGCAAACGTCCTTGGCCAGCAGGACATCTCGGCACCTGCGGATCCGCCCTGTCTGGTGGGCGGCTCCGCGATCCAGGTCCTGGCCGGTTCCAGCACCGGCCTGATGAATAGTTTCACCATTGCTGGGGAGGTTTTGTGCGATCCGGACCTTATCCCTGCGGGTGTCAATGCCCTGCTTGCGGAAGCAGACCGGTTGAAAACCAAATACCAGCCGTGAGGAGTTTTCATCGGGCGACAAACCCCGGCCGGGCTGACACGGCTGGTTCCTTTCGGGTCCCCATGATGCCTGTGCTATACTATAAGCCAGTAAATTTACCGCGGCCTGCAAAGGCCCCGAAAGGACGAATGGTGTTTTTATGGTCTTTTCTCAGCAGCAGGAGAGATCGTGGAAATCTCGTTCTTCATTTCTCGGCGCAGTCCTGTGCCTCTCTGTTTTGGCGTTCTCCTGCAACAGCAGTGGTCCTTCGGGTGATAGCGGCCCTGACCCGGCAGTGTGCGGGAACGAGATCGGCAACGGAATGGAGATCGTATCCGGGCCGAGCGGTCCGGCAGGCAGCGATTATGACTCCGCCTTTCGTTCGTTGACCGTGCATCCCACAAATCCCGATATTATTCTCATCGGCACCGAGCGGAACGGCTTCGTCAAGAGCGAGGACGGCGGGGCGACCTGGACCCGCCTGCGGGCGGGACTGCGCCACCTGTCCGGAGGACCGTCAGACCTCTATCCCGAGATATGGGACATCGCCTTCGACCCCGCCGATCCCACGGTCATCTATGCAGCAACCCTCGACTCTCCGGGTCCGGTGACGGGAAACTATCCCAGTTCCATCGCAGGGGTGTATAAGAGCACGGACAGCGGGGCAACCTGGAGCAGGAGCAACTGCGGCCTCCCCAATTCGCGCATCACGTCGGTGCAGGTCTCTCCGGACAGCACAGCAACGGTCTTAATCGGGGTTGAAGGCGGCGCGGCCTCTTTCAGCGATCCGCCCAACCCGTATTTCGACGGAGGCATCTACCGTTCCATGGACGGGGGAGCGAACTGGACGAAGGCGTCAACGGGAGACGCGAATGACGTGAAGAACGGGTACTGGCGGATCGTGTCCTTTGGCTCGCCTTCCGCGTTCATGACCTTCGGGTTCAATTACACGAATACGGCAGAAAACGCGGGATTCCTCAAAAGCACGGACGGGGGAGCAACCTGGACCGCTTTCGGCAGCCTGCTTCGGACACTGCTCATCACCGGCTGGGACATTTCGACAAGCGGCCAGACCATACATGCCAATCCACGTGACTCGTTCAAGATACAGACGTCCGCCGACGGAGGCAGCACCTGGAGCGAACTGTCAAGCCAGGCAAATGGACCGGTCGCGATCTCTCCGGCTGATCCGCAGATCGTTCTCTTTGCCGGCATGTCCACGCTCTATCGCTCCGACGACGGCCTGGGCACATCCAGCGCTGTCCTGCCCGCAGGGGGCACGATCACAGACATCGTCTTTGCGCCGTCTAATCCGAGCATTGTGTACGTCATTACCAATGGTTATCTGCTGTACAAAAGCGTGGATTCAGGCGCCACCTTCAGCCTTGCAAAAAACATCCGTTCCGATGTATTGAACGACATTCCCTGACCCGAACTGGAAGATCAGCTCGCCAAAGTCGGAGGTGAACTCGTCGTCATGCGGTGAGTTTAATGAAAAACGGAAAGGAGCGCATCATGAGTTATCCCGCCAAGACGGTATTCATCTTTGCACGTACCTCGTTCTTCTCGGCACTGCCCTGCTTCTTGTGCCGAATCTCCTGTTGCCCGTCGTCGGTCTCCCGACTACCGATGAAGTCTGGATACGCGTCGCAGGCATGCTTGCGCTTTTTCTTGCGTTCTACGACATCCAGGCCGTACGCAGCGATCTGGCCGCATTCTTCCGGTGGACGGTTTATGTCCGGTCTTCCGTCATCATATTCATGGCGGTATTCGTTTTACTGGGACAGGCCAGGCCCGCAATCATCGTCTTCGGGTTCATTGATCTGGCAGGTGCGATTTGGACGGCATTCGCGCTGAAGTCATCAGAAACAACTTCTTCGGGGTAAAAAGTTCGATAGTACCCATCCCACCATAAGGAGGTCTGTCATGAAGCGCATCTTCGCATTTGTCGCAGTGTTGTGCCTGCTGGGAGCGACCGGGGCCTTTGCCGACGGCTCGCTCACGGTGATGACGAGGAACCTGTATCTGGGGGCCGATCTCGCGCCGGTCTTTGCAGCAGAAACGCCGGAGGAATTCTCTGCGGCGGCGCAGACGGCCCTGGAACAGGTTGCCGCAAGCAATTTCCCCGAACGGGCCCGGGCCCTGGCAACGGAGATCGCGGAAAAGCAGCCTCACCTCGTGGGCCTGCAGGAGGTTTTTAACTTCACGTTCAACGGGAGCAACGGTCCGCCGCCGTACCGCGACCTTCTGAAGGATCTCATGGACGCCCTAACTGCTCAGGGCGCAGACTACACGGTCGCGGCCGTGGTCCGGGACACGGACCTTCAGGTCTCCCTGGGTGGGAACCTGGTAGGCGTTGTTGACCGCGACGTGATCCTGGCGCGGGGCGATGTGGCCGCCTCGATAGTGCCCGTGTCCCTGAGCGGGTGCAGGCCGTCGCTGGACGGCTGTAACTATCAGGTCGTTGCCGGCGCCTCCACCCCTGCCGGCATTATTACGATCGAGCGCGGTTTCGTGGCTGTCGACGCCTTCATAGGCAACGGTCCTGTGCGTTTTGTGAACACGCACCTGGAGGACCGGTCCCCGGACCCGGCAAACCCGCTCTCGCCGGCCATTCAGGCGGCGCAGGCCTTTGAACTGCTCTCGGTCCTTGCCGGCTTCCCGAACCCTCAGAGCGCAAAAATCATCGTTGTCGGCGACATCAATTCGTCGCCGCAGGACCCGACGCTCACCGTGGGCCCCTATACGATCGTGCCGCCCTACAAGCAGCTTGCCGATGAAGGATACGCGGACACTTGGAATCTGCGGCCGGGAAATCCCCCCGGCTTTACCTGCTGCCAGGCCGGGGACCTCTTGAATCTGGAATCAATCCTAAGAGAGCGCATCGACGTAATCTTCACCAATGAAGAGCCCGCCGGCCAGATCAAGGTCAACGTGACGGGCAACGACGAGTCTGACAGGACGCCTTCGGGACTCTGGCCGTCGGACCATGCAGGGGTGGTGACACGCATGTAGTTCTTCGCCCCGTTCAAGATGGTTTCTCCAATGTGGCAAATCTACGCAGGCGTTCGGCGCCCCTGGAGAAACATCCGGGCGTCGTTACATACGTTGCATTGTGCGTTGAGTGCTATAATTTCGCGGACTGAAAGGCGGCATTCCGTCATGAAAATCCTGAAAGCAGGCGTGCTCTATTTCGCCCTTGTGTTCGGAGCGGGCTTCATGCTTGGGCCTACGTGATGCTCGGGGTCTTTGCTCTTATGCCGATTTTCGTGGCTGGAAGATCAGAACATTTAGTTTCTTAGCACTAAATCAAAAAACAAGAACTTTTTTTATTGCTCCGTGATGGGGCCTGTCCCCCCTGCGGGACGTTTTCTGTGGTAAAATAACATCGTGCAGCTGTGACTTTAGTAGCAGATTTGGTTCGGGGCGGGTTTTTAGACCAATTCTCATTCAAGGAGGGCAAGAGAAATGAAACCGACAGTTTTTAAGAGGTGGACGTTCATGGGCCTGGTGGCGCTCGTGCTGCTGACGCCAAGCTGGGCCGCGGCGCAAACGACCTTTGGGCGGATCGTGGTCTTCGGGACCAGCCTGTCCGATCCCGGCAATGCCTTCGCGTTGGGTGGGCGGGTGAACACGCCGCCCTACGACACGCTGGGCCCGTTTCTCGTTCCTGAGCCTGATATGCCGTACGCGAGGGGTGGTCATCACTTCAGCAACGGGGCCACCTGGATCGAGCAGTTTGCAGGGCCGCTGGGCCTCGCGGGGAACGTTCGCCCCGCCTTCCAGGGACAGAGCGCCGGGGCGGCCAACTATGCGGTCGGCGGCGCCAGAGCGCGTAAATACAAGGATTACGTCAATCTGCCGGACCAGGTGGCCGCTTTCCTGCGCGATTTCAACGGCGCGGCCCCGTCCGATGCCCTGTACGTAGTGGAGATCGGCGCCAACGACATCCGGGACGCCCTGGAGGCGCTCGCGGCCGGTGCTGACGGCGGCGCCGTCATCGCCGACGCGCTGACCGCTGTCGGCAACAACATAGGGGCCTTGTATGCGGCTGGTGCAAGGAAGTTTCTCGTTTGGAATGCGCCTGACATCCGGCTGACGCCCGCCATACGCATCTTAGAAACCATCACCCCAGGCGCCGGGCAGGCCGCCGGATTCTTAACGCAAGCATTTAACTCTAACTCGGGCCTCGGCGCTGTTTTGGCGGGGTTGGAGGCAGGGCTTCCCGGGATCGAGATCGTGCCGTTTGATGTGTACCGAAAGCTCAACGACGTGGTCGCAGACCCGGCGACGTTCGGTCTGCATGAGGTGGAGGAAGCGTGCGTAACGCCCAACCTTCCGCCCTTTGCGTGCCGGACGCCCGACGAGTTCCTGTTCTGGGACGGGCTTCATCCGACTGCGGCCGCACACGCCATCATCGCGCAAGAGGCGGCCTCCGCGCTGGGACAGCAGTAAGGGACAAAGGTCTCGGGGCCATAAATCTTGCTGCATTTTTATCTGCGATCGCCCCGTTAGAGGATTGCCCTCTCTAACGGGGTAAATCTGCGGCCAATGCGCAGGCTGAATCCTGCGGCTACATTGCGTCTTATTTCAAATTCCGCGCTCCGCATTCCGCTATCGCTACTCTTCCCATTCTACGATGAAGATATCCGTCTCTCTCGGCTGCTGGGGGCTACGGTTAAGGCCCAAGCCGGCTTCTTTCCTTCCGGTGAGGACAAGGGGAAGCCGCCGGCGGAATCAGCTAAATCCGCTTCATATCGCGTAGAGGTCTGCCGGTAAATCATGCATGGGAAGACATCCCAGAGATGGGCTAGGCTCAAAAAGTGGAGTACTCTCTACCTGCGCAAATTCGTGTGATTCGAAAGATATAGCAATTTAGCTGTATATTTCGCTTGTAACGGCAGACAGCTCCTGGTAACATATTAAAATTTTAATCGCATGTTGTTCCGGAAGCTTCCGGAACAACGTGCGTTACGGATTGCCATTCTGCTTGTGTCTCGGCGCAAAGCACCTATGGTCTTGCTGATGAACCACAGCATTATGCGCAATACCCTGTCTGTCGACCGCCGTTAGGACTGACCATGAAGAGTGTTTTCTCGTTTTTATCGAAGATGCGGACCCTCAATGCCGTTGCATTCAGCATCATTTGTGCCGTTGTTATCGTGCTGTTTTACAACAATGGATTTTGGGGGGTCTTTTTTAAGAATGTTGATATGTCCACGCTTAAGAGCGAGGCATTCCTGGCCGATACTTTTTTTGTTCTTGTTTTATGGATCAGCCTGCTTTTTTATCTAATCGCGATCAAATATATTTTCAAGCCGTTGGCTATCACCCTGTTCTTGATCGCAGCCATAGTCAGCTATTTTACGGGCGCGTACGGGGTGATCATCGACAAATCCATGATCCGGAATTCCATGGAAACAAATTTCAGCGAAGCCTCTGAATTAATAAGTCCTTCGCTTCTGATTCATCTGTTTTTCTACGGCCTGGCCCCTTCCGTCATCATTGCGTTTACGCAGCCGAGATATGAGGCAGTCGGCAGGGAAGCGCTCAAACGGGGAGCGGCCGTGCTGATCGCTCTCTTGATGATCACGGTGTCATTTTTTCTATTCAACAAGGAATTCACCTTTCTCTTCAGACAACATCCTGAGTTACGTTCGCTCATGAATCCCACATCCCCTGTCTACACTTTTGCAAAATACATGAAAAAAGACTCGGGGAATGCTCAGATACAGCCTGTGGGTCTCGATGCCCGGCAGACCCATGCCGGGAGCGTTCGCGTGAAAAGAACGTTATTGGTTATCGTGGTAGGCGAAACCGCAAGGGCGGAAAATTTCGCTTTGAACGGCTACGGGAGGGATACGAACCCTCAACTGGGCAAAGCGGACATCATTGATTTCAGCAATACCTATTCTTGCGGCACAGACACGGCTTATTCTGTGCCGTGCATGTTTTCTCATTTATCTCGAAAAGACTATACTCCGTCCAAGGCGGCTCAGTATGAGACCTTACTTGATGTACTCACCCATGCGGGCGTGGATGTGTTATGGCTGGACAACAATTCAGGATGCAAGGGGGTCTGTAACGGGGTTAAAAATGAATCAGTTGCCCACGTAAAACACCCGAAATTATGCAATACGGAAGAATGTTATGATGACATTCTGCTGTATAAACTGAAGGACCGCATCGGCAAAGCAAGCTCTGACCTGGTCGTGATTCTGCACCAGAAAGGAAGTCATGGGCCCGCATATTACAAGAGAATTCCTGACGAGTATAGAAAATTTACGCCTGAGTGCAGATCGGTCAATCTTCAAGACTGTACGACGTCGGAAATCGTAAACAGCTATGACAATACGATTTTATACACCGACCACTTCCTTTATTCTGTTATTGGTTTCTTGAAAGGTAATGCAACTCGTTTTGATACGGCGATGATTTATATGTCGGATCACGGCGAATCATTAGGTGAAAACGGGCTCTATCTCCATGGATTCCCATACGCGCTCGCGCCGGATACGCAGATACATATCCCCTTTATATCATGGATATCCAAAGAGTACGCGGACGACTTCGGAATTGATAAAAACTGCCTCATGAAAGACAGGGAACGCAGGTATTCCCACGAGAATCTCTTTCATTCCGTCCTCGGCCTGCTTGAAGTAAACAGCGAAACATACAATCCGGAACTTGATGTTTTTTCTGTGTGCAAGAAAGATATTACACGTTAATCGCCGGAAGGGTCGCTTCCGCGGCTGCCGGTCTCCGTGGCCTCCCCCTAACCTTAATCCTCTCCCCCGAGGGAAGAGGAAGAAAAAAACACCTTCGTGAAAGCGGCCCTTCTCATTGCTTGCCCTTCCCCCGCAGTTCGGGCTCAATCGACGATCGCCACCCCGACAAAGTGGCAGATGACGCACACGCCGGTCCCCATGCGCGCCCACTGCGCTCCGCTGGAGCCGCCGTGGACCGCGTGGCAGGCCTGGCACGCCTTGCCGAAGGTCAGATAGCTGAAAGGCTGGAAGATGGCCATCGTCACCGTGGCGCCCGTATGACACTTATAGCAAATGTGCGCTTTGATGCGGACGAGCATCTCCGATTTCCCCTGATGGCCTGAATGGCAGTCCAGGCACGAGAGCTGCTGCTGATGTCCTTCGAACCCCACGTCCTTGTAGAGGCCGTGCTTGTCGTGGGGGTTGATGGCGCGGCCCTTGAACAGCTCCTGGTTGTAATGACATTTTCCGCAGATGCTGTTCTGCTCGGTCTTGGTCAGTGCGGCGATCTTGGCCGGGATCTTTGCCTTGGGGTCGGCGGCATGGGCCGAGGTGTTCTGATGACAGGCCTCGCACTCCCGGAGCTCGGTAACGGGGACGCGGGACATGCGGTCCTCGCTCCCGTGCCTGTTCTTTTTCCAGGTGCCGAATTGATCAGGATGACAGCTCCGGCAGACCGATGCAGGCGGAACGGTCCCGGCAGGACGGAATTTCTCTATGGGCTGGTACATCCAGGTCCTGGCGCAGCCGATGATGCCGAGGAGAATGAAAAACACGAGAATAGCTTTTTTCATGGCGACTGGCCTTCCTTCGTTTGTGGACGTATAGTTGCCAACCGCATTATTTTTGGAGCTTCGCCGTGAAGGCGGGAACGAATTGCATCACATCGGCCACCACCAGCACGTCCGCCACCTCCCCGATGGGAGCGTCCTTGTCCTTGTTGATGGCGACCACAAACTCCGACTTCTTCATTCCGGCCACGTGCTGAATGGCCCCGGAAATGCCGCACGCCACGTAGAGCTTCGGCGCCACGATCTGGCCGGTGGTCCCGACCTGGCGGCTGTGCTCGACCCATCCCGCGTCTACCACGGGCCGGCTCGCTCCCAGCTCGCCGCCAAGGGCCTTGGCCAGCGCGGCGATGATCGCCACGTTTTCCTTTTTGCCGACCCCCCGACCGGCGCTGACGATAACATCTGCTTTGGCCAGATCCACTTCCTTTTTCTGCGGCGGCTCATAGCCGACAAACTCCAGGGGCGAAACAGCATCGGTTAGCTCGATCTTTTCAATCTGCGGCTTTCCCTGGGGCTCTCCGGGAAAGTTGAAGGCCCCTGACTGTATGGTGAGCACCGTCTTCTCTGTCTGCGGAGTGACGATCCGTCTCAGTTTGGCATTGCAGATGCCGACCTCGAATTTTCCTTCTTTGATGCTCGTGATCTCGGAAATCTGACCGACCTTGAGGGCCGCGGCCACCCGCGGGGCCAGATCCCAGCCATAGGAGGAATGGAGGAAGACGATAGCGTCGGGGTTTTCCCTCTTGACTGCTTCGAGCACGATCTTTTTGTGGAGGTCCGGGTTGTATTCCCCGTATTTCGCAACATCGGCCAGGTACACTTTGGCGTTGACCTTGGGCGCTGCCGCTTCGTTCCCGATCAGGACCATAGCCTTCTCCGCCCCCAGTTTGTCGGCAAAGGCCGCCAGTTCATAGCTGGAATCAAGGAGCTTCCCTTCCCGGTATTCGCAAATGAGCAGTGCTTTCATGTCGATCCTCCTGATCCGGAACCAAATTTACCACGAAGAGACCAAGGCACGAAGAAAGCAATGCATAAGTCAAATATCAAAATGCAAATTGCAAAATTGCGGTATGGCCTTCGGCCATGATTTATAGCCCTTAATTTTGACTTTTGCATTTTGCACTCTGCATTTTGCATTCATCAGACCTTGTGCCTTCGTGGTGAAAAGTTTTTATTTCACAACCTTCGTCTTCTCTTTCAGAATGCCGACGAGCCGGCCGGCCATGTCGTTCACGTCCCCCTCAAGGACAACGCCTTTCCCCTTCTTCGCCGGCAGATACGCGCTGGCCGTGGCGGTCAGTTCCTTTTCCTTAAGGAAGTCGGCGATCGGGAAGGCGAGGAGCTCCTTCTTTTTGGCCTTCATGATATTGGGAAGGGTCGGATAGCGGGGCGTGTTGAGACCGAGCTGACAGGTGATCATCGCCGGCAATTTGAGCTTGACCACCGCCTTGATCCCTCCTTCAAGTTCCCGCTTTGCGGTGATGACCCCGTCGGCAAAGGCAAAACCGACCACGGTGGTGACGCAGGGGATGCCTAAGGCTTCGGCTGCAAGAGGTCCGACCTGGCCGGAGCCCCGGTCCTGGGACTGCATCCCGAAGAAGATCAGGTCAAAGTTCTTGTCGCGGCTGAAGCCTGCGATCGCGGAAGCTATCTGCCAAGGATCTTTCCGAAAGGAGGCATTGTCCTGAATGTGGACCCCGCGGTCGCACCCCATGGCCAGGGCCTTTTTGATCATCTCGACGACCCGGTCAGGGCCGATGGAAAGAACGGTAATGTCCGGCGTGTTGCCCTGTTGCTCCTTGAGCTGCACCGCCTGCTCAACGGCATACTCGTCGTACTCGTTCATCCTGAACGCCAGATCGGTCTCGTCATACCAGATACCTTCCCCGTTGACCTTGAACCTGGACGCCATGTCAGGCACCTGTTTGATGCAGACCAGTATCTTCATCACATCCTCCTAACCCGGAACCAAGTATGCCACGAAGACTCGAAGGCACGAAGTCTGATGAATGCAAAATGCAAAGTGCAAAATGCAAAAGTCAAAATTAAAAAAAATAAATCATGGCCTGGGGCCATACCACAATTTTGCAATTTGCATTTTGAAATTTGACTTTTGCCTTGCCTTTTTCGTGCCTTAGTGCCTTCGTGTCTGAATTTTGTTTTCATTTTTTATAGAATTTAACGTGTAACTATTCTTGCGGCGATGATCTCGGCCAGATCAAGCGCCTTCAGTTTTTCTTCGCAGTTATTGATCTTTATCCCATCCTCGAACATGGTGAGACAGAAGGGGCAGTTGGAGACAAGGAGCGGGGTCCTGGTTGCCTGGGCCATGCTTACCCGCGTTGCGCTGATCCTTGTCCCCACCTTCTCTTCCGCCAGGATCAGGCCGCCTCCTCCGCCGCAGCAGAAGCTCGCGTACCCGGACTTCTCCATCTCCGTGATCCGGCCGCCAACCGCCTTCAGCACGGCGCGCGGCTGGGCGATGATGTCCATGTAGCGCCCCAGGTAACAGGAGTCGTGGTAGGTGAACTCGAAGGCTGATGGTTTTATTTTGAGCCTGCTGCTGTTGATAAGCCCGTTGATATAGGTGCTGTAATGCTCGACATCGATCTCCATTCCCAGGTCCCTGTAATCTCTCTTAAGAGTATTGAAACAGTGGGGGCAGGTGGCGACGATCTTCTTGACGCCGTAAGCCTTGATCCGCTCGATGTTCTGGGCGGCCACTGTCTGGTAGAGATACTCGTTCCCCAGCTTCCGTGGCGGCTCGCCGCAGCATTTCTCCTCTTTGCCGAGGATGCCGACCCGGATGCCCGCGGCGTTGCAGATACTGATGAAGCTCCGGGCGACCTCCCGGTTTCTCTTGTCAAAGGAAGCGAAGCAACCGACGAAGTAGAGGATGTCCACATCGTTGTCCTGCTCCATGATCTTCACGTCGAGTCCGTCGGCCCATTCCCCCCGGGCCGCATAGGCGAGGCCAAAAGGGTTGCCGTTCACTTCGATATCGTTGATTGCGGTCCGCACCTCGTCGCCAGGGAAGACTCCTTTCATGAGGGAGAGGTCCCTGCGCATCTCGAGGATCTTGTTCACATGCTCGATATTTGCCGGGCAGATATGCTGGCAGGCAAAGCAGGTGGTGCACGCCCAGAGAACATCCTCGGTGACTTTTTCGATCAGCCCTGCCTGGGGGTTGGAGAAGGCAACTTCGCCGATCTGCTTCACAACTTTCATGGGAGACAGGGGCTTGCCTGTCGCATAGGCCGGGCAGCGTTCCTGGCAGCGCTTGCAAGTAGTGCAGGCGTCGGCATCGAAAATATCCTTCCACGTGAGGTCATTGACTTTTGCCGCGCCGAACTGTTTGGCGCCTTCGTCCTCAAGATTGATGGTGGCGATACTCCCCCTGGCTGACAGGTCGGTGAACAAATAATTGGTGGAAGTCGTAAAGATGTGGCGCAGCTTGGTGAAGGGAATGATGACGATGAAGCCCATGCTCAGGAAAAAATGGACCCACCAGAGTATCTTATGAGTACGGGACAGGGCCTCAGGTGCCATGCCGAGAAAGAAGAACTTCCCGAAGAGCATGCCGACGGGCGAGAAAAGAGCCAGGCCGGGATTGGTCACAAGTTCGGTATCAGCGATCCGCAGCCCTTCGACGACAAAGCCGGTCAACAGGATGGCAAACAGCAGCGCGTGCACCACATAATCGTCACGGATGGTATCCAGGCCTTCCGGCTTTATGAAAAAGCGGCGCACGAGAAGCCCCCCGAGCATGACCAGCGCGACAAATCCGGCCACATCGAGAGTCAAGGAAAATATTTTATAGAATGTCCCTTTGAGGAAGAGCCACCCAAAGACCGGCTGGGTGAAATCCACCTGGGCCATGATGAGAAGGGTGCCGATGAAGAGGAGGCCGAAGCCCCAGAAGAAGAGTGCATGGAGAAAGCCGGGGCCGAACACCCGAAGCACCTGCGTCTGGACAAACGTGTTTTTCAGAAGCAAAGAGATCCGTTGCAACAGGCGGTCGTGCCTGATCAGCGCCTTTCCCAGTTTATACGCGGCGAAGCGCCGGTAAAATCCGTACAGAAGCACCGCGATGGCAATAAAGGCAAAGAAGTACATCGGCAGTATGACCCCGTGCCCGACGTTCCAGTATATTTCCCGCGTGGCTTCCATGAAAGCACTCCTGATTGGGATTATGGCTGCATCATTTCGATGCCATCAATGCCCTTGAAATGCTTCCTGTCAAAGGTATAGATGACACGGACCTCAGCCGCTTTGGCGAAGGCGACGATCCATGCGTCTATGAAATCGATTGCCTCATTGCGATAAATCGCGATGGCATCAGAGACGACAGTCTTGTCACTGACCTCGACGCCATGCGTATGCAGGATTGCGTTCAAGAGCGGCACAATCTCACTGCGTTCGAGTTTATAAAAGCTTTGAAGGACCCAGACCAGTTCCGCGATCACGACAGAGGGAATCAGCAGCCTGATCTCTCCCTGCGCCGCCTTGAGCAGAAGGCGTTTGACATCATTTGCCTTGGATGGATCGTCCCCGGTCAGATAGCGGACGAGCAGATTGGTATCGATGACGGCAGGCTTACGGTCGTCCAGCACGCTTGCCCGCCTTTCTCCCGACATACGTTCTGGCTGCCTCCCGGACAATGTCGACATCGGCATGTTTGGCCCGTCCCTTGAGATACCCCTTATAGTCCAGAAGGGATTGAGCGGGTTTGATCACAAACGTATCATCCTCCTGCTCGAAAACAACCACTCCGCCCTCCCGAAGATGCAGGATATCCCGTACTTTCTTGGGAAGCGTGATCTGGCCTTTTGATGTAATCTTCGCGGTAACCGTCATGTCGCCTCTCCTTACCCAGTATGTTACTCCTTACTTTTTATTATAACCAATGACCCGTAAATTATCAAGTGGAAATCAGAGGACGAGGTGGGCTATCTCCAGAGGGAAAAACAGTATGGGGCGGATGCGATAAAATGCACTACGTGGCTCAACAGCAAGATTCAAGACGCGACCCTATGAGTTCCCTATGAGTTCCCTTCCATGCTGCGCAGTCACTTGTTTTTCCGTCATTCTTGACCCCAAGTCGTAGTAGAGCGTTTTTTTGCCTAACCATGTAATTGAGCGACAGGACGAATGTAGCAGAATCCTGCCCAATTTGGCAAACAAAAATCACACAACTATTTGATATTACCAAGGTCGCTTGTCGGTTAACACCGCAAATTGAACAGCTACACTCATCACGGCAAAGGTCCAGTGCTCCAGCCAATTCAGGGGGGCAAGGGGCATGTCGATAACAAGTTCAAAGTCTGTAGGTTGGGCTGAATGATTTCTTCGTGAAGCCCAACCTATCGTGTCGAAAGATGTTGGGCAAGGTGACCCGTTTTGCCCAGCTTATCAACTGTCGTTCTTAGGACAATCCGTGACGGACCTAAAAAATATACTTCTCCGCCTCAATGGCCGCGTCAGCCAACTGCCGCTTCGCCATGAGAAGACCGGTGGCGTCGTATTTGGTGAACCGCCTGATCCCGCCGAGAAGCATGGTCAGGTTGTCTCCTTCTTCGACGAAGAAGGCCGCCTTGCGCGCCGCAGTGGCCGCCTTCTCCGAAGCGTTGAAGGCAAAGACCTTCACCGCGGCCGTGACCACCAGCTTTTTGGCCTCGCTCAGTGTCGGCATGATCTTTTCAGCGCGCAGGAGGGAGCTCTCTATGGCGAAGATGTTGATGGCCACGTCGGCTACCGCCAGCAGGATCTCCTGCTCGTCCTTGATGGCGGCCATATATTTTTGCGCGCCGGTCCCCGCGATCACCAGGAAGATCTTCTTCAGGTTGGCGAGAAGCGCCTTTTCCGCGCCAAAGGCGCCCTTGTCGCCGGACTCGTCGAGGGAGGGCGACGTGAGCGCTTCGATCGCCTTCATCGCCTCGCGCTGCAGCGGAAGCTCCCCTTTCATGGACCGCGTCAGGATCATGCCGGGGATCAGGAGGCGGTTGATCTCGTTCGTCCCCTCGAAGATCCTGTTGATCCGCTCATCGCGGTAGAACCTCTCCGCCGGGTAGTCCTCGATAAAACCGTAGCCGCCGAATATCTGCACCACCTCGTCCACCACGTCGGCAAGGACCTCGCTGCAGAACACCTTGGCGATGGCGCACTCGATGGCATACTCCTCGATCCCCTTCTGGTAGGCTTCGTAGTAGTTGGGGGTGTCCTTGGCAATGGTCGCCAGCTTGTTGTCGATCATCCCGGCCAGGCGATAGACGAGCGATTCCGAGGCGAAGATCGCGGCCGTCTGATCGGCGATCTTCTCTTTGATGGCGCCGAAGCTTGCGATGGGAACGCCGAACTGCTTCCTGATAACGGCGTACTTGATCCCCTCGCCAAGGGCGTGCTTGGCGGCCCCGGTCACTCCCGCGCCCAGCTTGAAACGGCCGACGTTCAGGACGTTGAAAGCGATCTTGTGCCCTTTGCCGATCGTGCCGAGCAGGTTTTCCTTCGGCACCTTTGCGTTCTCGAGCACGACCTGCGTGGTGGAGGTCCCCCTTATCCCGAGCTTCTTCTCCTCGGGCCCTATGGACAGCCCCTCCGTGTTCCTTTCCACGAGGAACGCGGTAAAATGCTCCTTGTCCACCTTGGCAAAGATCGTGTAGAGGTTGGCGAAGCCCCCGTTGGTGATGAACTGCTTCGTGCCGTTCAAAATATAGTATTTCCCGTCGGAAGAGAGGACGGCTGTGGCCTTGGCGCCAAGGGCGTCGCTGCCCGAGTCCGGCTCGGTCAGGCAGTAAGCCGCGACCCACTCGCCGGTGATGATCTTCTTCAGGTATTTTTCCTTTTGCTCCTTGGTCCCATAGTAGACGAGCGGAAGCGTACCGATGCCGGTATGGGCCGAGTAGGTCACGGAAAAAGAACCGGATGTAGATATCTTCTCCGCCACCAGCATGCTGGTCGCCTTGTCGAGTTCGAGACCGCCGTACTCCTCGGGGGCGTCGATCATAAGAAGCCCCAGCTCGCCGCACTTTTTCATCAACTGGACCACCAGGTCGAAATTGTGCTTCTCGATCTCCTCCTGGCGGGGGACGACCTCGTTCAGTACGAACTGGGAGGTGGTCTCGCCGATCTGTTTCTGCTCGTCGGTGAAGCCCTCCGGTGTAAAGACATCGTCCTTGGTCACGTCGGTGATCAGGTACTCGGCCCCTTTGAATAGTTTCGCGGTCATGGCATTCACCTCGTCTGGTTTTTTTGTAATTACCCAGGTCAAATGTAGCGCCCCCATTTACTGGGGGCGATTAATCGTCGGGGATAAACCCCGACGCTACAATCTTTTGTGATTGTTGCGCCTTTTTGCGGCTGACCTGAGTAGTCACTTATGATCTTACATCTTCTCAAAGATCCCCGCGGCCCCCATGCCGCCGCCGATGCACATGGTGACCATGCCGTAGCGGACCTTGCTCCGCCGCATCTCATGGAGAAGGGTCGTGGTCAGCTTCGCGCCGGTGCACCCCAGGGGGTGCCCCAGGGCGATCGCGCCTCCGCTCACATTGACCCTGGCAGGATCGAGCCCGAGGGTCCGTATGCATGCGAGAGACTGGGCCGCGAACGCCTCGTTGAGTTCAAGAAGACTTATATCCTCCTGCTTCAGCCCCGCGAGCTTGAGCGCAGCAGGGACCGCCTCGATGGGACCGATCCCCATGATCTCCGGCGGCACGCCTTTCACCGCAAATGCGACGAACCGTGCGAGAGGAGCTTTGCCGCTCTTTTTGAGAAATTCCTCGGACACGACCAGCACCGCCGCGGCCCCGTCGGTCATCTGCGACGCATTGCCGGCCGTGACCGTGCCGTTCGTCTTGAATGCGGGCTTCAGTTTTCCCAGGATTGCCGTGGTCGTGTCCCCCCGCACACCGTCATCGATAGTCACGAGCTTCTTTTCTCTTTTCATCTTGCCGTTGACCAGCGTGCAGTTCTCAACTTCGACAGGAATGATCTGCTCCTTGAATTTACCCTGTTCGATGGCGGCCGCGGCCTTGACATGACTTGCCACGGCAAAGGCATCCTGGTCTTCCCGGGAAACCTTGTACTTGTCCGCCACCAGCTCGGCGGTGATCCCCATGGTGGCGAATGATTCCGGCCAGGAGGAAGCCAGAAAGGGATTGACGCTGTACTTGTTCCCACCCATCGGGATCATGGTCATGCTCTCCACGCCGCCGGCGATGATGCAGTCGGCGAACCCCGCCATGATCCGTTCGGCGGCCGAGGCTATTGTCTGGAGTCCGGACGAGCAGAAGCGGTTGACGGTCTGGGCAGGCACCTGGTAGGGGATCCCGGCCCTCATTGCCGCGATCCGCGCCATGTTCATCCCCTGCTCCCCCTCGGGGAAGGCGCACCCGATGATGATGTCCTCGACCAGCAGCGGGTCTATGGCCGTTCTCTCCAGTAGCCCTTTCAGCGCGGCCGCTGCCAGATCGTCGGGCCGTACATCCTTTAATTTCCCTTTTTTCGCCTTGCACCCCGGAGTGCGATAGGCGGCAAGGATATATGCGTTTCTCATCGGTATCCTCCGTTGTTTCTTAGTAACTACTCAGGGCTGTCTCGCGCTCATGTTTTCCAATTTGAATTTTACAATTTTCAATTTACAATTTTCAATTCCTCAAAGGTTTCCCCTTCTTCAGCATGTGCTGGATGCGCTCCAGCGTCTTTTTCTGCCCGCACAGTTTGAGGAACGCCTCCCGCTCCAGCTCCAGCAAATATTCCTCGGTGATCAGCGTGCCGGCGGGAACATCACCGCCGGTGATGACGTCGGCGATCGTGCCGGCGAGGAGCTCTTCGAACTCCGTGACCTGCCCACCCATCTTCATATTCCAGATCTGGGACTTGATGGTGGCGGCAATGCTCCTCCCCGGCGCTTTCAGGTCAATGAGAGGCTTTGAAGGCCGATAGTTGGCCGCCAAGGCGATCGCCTTCTGTTTGGCGTCGAAGATCCTTTTATCGAGATCCATGGTGATGGCGTCGCCGTGGCGCAGGTAGCCCATCCCGCAGAGCTCGGCAGCGGACGTGCTCACTTTTGCCAGGGCAATATTCGAAAAATTCTTGAAGATGAACGGGCCGACGTCGGTCTCGTATTCCTCTGCCAGTTTTATGGCGCGGATCGCCATCTCCTTGGTCCCCCCGCCTGCGGGAAGGAGCCCGACGCCGATCTCCACGAGACCCATGTAGGTCTCGGCGTGGGGGTTCATCGCGTCCGCATGGAGGCAGATCTCGCACCCGCCTCCCATGACGAGGTTATGAGGTGCGGCAACGACCGGTATCTTCGAGTACTTGATCGCCATCATCGCCTTCTGGAAGTTCTTGAGCGTCAGGGCTATATCGTCATAGGCCCCCTCGGCGATGGCCATGGCAATGAGCATCAGGTTGGCGCCCGCGGAAAAGACCCTGCCCTCGTTGGCGATGACCAGGCCCACACCGTCCTGCTCCGTGCGCTTGATGCCCTGGAGGACCATGGCGAGGATCTCGTTCCCTATGGCGTTCATCTTGCTGTGGAATTCGAGGCAGAAGACCCCGTCCCCCAGGTCGAGCAGGTCAGCGCCGCTGTTCTTCTCCACCACCTTGTTGTTTCTCTTCAAGAGGGAGAGGCTGATATTCCCGGCAGGCCTCGGCACTTCACGGTATTCCTTGGCAAGAATGTTGTAGTAATAGTCTTTGTTGTTCTCGAATTTATAGAATCGGTCGATCGATCTGAGATCAGCCGGCACGTCCACCTTATCCTGCTCCGCCCGCTTGACGAAATTTTTAACGCCGATGGCGTCAAGCATCTCGAAGGGGCCGAGGTCCCAGTTGAATCCCCATTTCATGGCGTTGTCGATGTTCACGATGTCGTCGGCGATCTCGGGGACCCGGTTGAAGGCATAGATAAGGGTGTCGCGCAGATTCTTCCAGGCGAACAGGGCCCCCTTGTCGGTACCCGATATGACCGTTTGCAGCCTTTTCCCCGGGTCGTCGATCGGCTTGGCTGTTTCCACGGAAGCGAACTTGGGCCGCACGGACGGCGCATACTGCCCGTTCTTATAATCGTAGTAGAAATATTTGGAACCGTTCTCGCCTCTCTCCTTCTTGAAGAACCCCTGCTCACTCTTGTTCCCCAGAAGCCCTTTTTTCACCATATCGTTGATAAACCCGGGCAAGCGGAAGACCTCCCGCTGCTCGTCCTTTACCAGGGTTTCATAGGCGTTGTCCGCCACATGCTGCAGGGTGTCGAGTCCCACCAGATCAGCGGTGCGGAAGATAGCGCTTTTGGGGCGGGCAGTGGCCGGCCCGGCTACGGCATCCACGTCCTCCACGGTCAGCTCCATCTCGATCATGTGACGCATACTGTTGCAAATGGAATGGACGCCGATCCTGTTGGCAATGAAGTTGGGAGTGTCCTTGGCGTAGACGATCCCCTTCCCCAGTCGCTTCTCGATGAATCCGGCCATGAACCGGACCACTTCAGGATCGGTATCACGGTTCGGCACGATCTCCAATAGGCGCATGTAGCGCGGCGGGTTGAAGAAGTGGGTGATGAGGAAGTTTTTCCGTACCGCCTCCGGGAGGCTTTCGGCCATCTCGTTGACGGAAAGTCCGCTCGTGTTGGTGGAGAGAATGGCGCCCTCTTTCAGGTTCGGCGCGACCTTCTCGCTGAAGAGCCGCTTCTTGATCTCCATCTTTTCGACGACGACCTCGATGACCCAGTCGCTTTCCCGAAGTTTCTTGATATCATCGTCGAAGTTTCCCGCCTCGATGTATGAGGCATAGGAGGGGAGGAAGAACGCCGCGGGCTTGATCTTCCTGAGCCCTTCCAGTCCCGCTGTTGCGAACCGGTTCCGTACCACGGGATCGCTCAGGGTGAGACCCGCCTTTTTTTCGGCCTCGTTCGGCTCCTTCGGCACGATATCGAGCAGGAGCGCGTGGATACCGGCGTTCGCAAGATGAGCGGCAATGGTCGCTCCCATCACCCCCGCCCCCAGGACCGCCACTTTGTTGATCTGTCTCATCGTATTCCTCCGTCGTTATGTTGCTTACGGGAAGCTAAAGGTAATGGTTCATTTCTTTTTATTCACTCTGCTAATTGTAGCATCAACTTGAATTATTGTACAGGCAATAACCGGAGTAGTTCGGCAGTGTTCATCTTGATACGCACTCTCATTTCAACCTTAGCAAAAACCACCTAAAAAAACGGCTTCTTCTGTCGTCAGCACAGAAGAAGCACAAGCTTGCAAAATACTCTATAATTTCCATAGAAGGAATTCTAACGATGGAAAACCACGACTGCATCCGGTTCCTCCAATGGTCTCTCCCGATACTGCGCATGCGGTGGCAGGGCTTTCGCAAAGTCCGGGGACAGGTATGCAAGCGCATTGCCGAGCGCGTTCAGGAACTGGGGCTGGCGGACATATCAGCGTACCGGTCCTTCCTCGAAAACGCGCCTTCTGAGTGGGCCATCCTCGACTCGTTCTGCCATATCACGATTTCCCGCTTTTCCCGGGACAGGGAAGTATTTCAGTTTCTGGAACGTGAAGTCCTTCCGAAGCTTGCAGGACGCTCTCGCTCCCGGGGAGACGGGGAACTGCGGTGCTGGAGCATTGGATGTGCTTCGGGAGAAGAGCCATATACCCTGGCACTCCTCTGGACCGCTTCCCTCAAGAGCACATTTGCTGATATGGAAATGAAGGTCATTGCAACCGATGCCGACCGGGGCATGATCGAGCGGGCGAAGAAAGGATGTTATTCTCCTGGCAGCATGCGCGAGCTTCCCCGGGAATGGCTGGATACATGGTTTATCAAAACGGGAGCCGGATACTGCGTGAAAGAGACGATTCGGGGAACGGTGGAATTTCTCGAGCAGGATATCCGGGCGGCGGCACAGGACGACCCGTTTCACCTCATCCTCTGCCGGAATATGGCCTTCACCTATTTCGATGAAGCCCTCCAGCGCGAAGTCCTCGGGAAGATCCGGGAGAAACTCCTCCCCCGCGGATCCCTCGTCATCGGCAGCCATGAATCACTGCCGGGCGGAGCAGAGGGATTCGAACCGTGGCCGGGCAAGCCGGGGATCTATCGAAGGACCTGAGGCCTGCCGCTTATTTGCCGAAAACGAGCAGGACCCCCGCTGCCGCAGAGAGCAGGGCGAGCACCGTGCCGCTTCCCGAGAAGTTGATATGGAGCAGCGGCATGAGGCCCTTCGCGATCAGCCAGATCCCGAGCAGCATAAATCCCGTATTTCTGGAAAAGTTCATGGCCATCTCCTTTGTTCAGTGAATGTTGTCACTGCTTATTGGTATCCTGCTTCAACTCCGTTGCCAAAAACGCGCCGAGAGCCTTGTCTGTCCTGCTGATGCGGTTCAGAAGCCGGTCATGGAACGGCAACATACCAGACGTTATTGAAGCCCTGGCCGTTCGCGTCGCCGGGGTTCTTGTCACCGGAAAAATAATACAGCGGCAGCCCCTTGTACGTCGTCTGCTTCCTGCCGTCATCGCCGGTGATCGTGCCGAAGTCCTCGGCCTTGAGGCCGATGGGCGGCGTGATGTTCTCGCTGTAAAAGACCGGCCATTTTTCAACGCACGGCCCGGCGCAGAAGCTCCTCCCCGGCATGTCCTTCTTGAAGATGTAGAGGGCCATGCCCTTTGCATCAGTAATAAAGGCGCCGATCCCCTCTTTCTTGGAGACCTGGACCGTCAGTGACTGGCCCGACGCAACCCCTGCCAGGACCATCACTCCAATGACGAAGACTGCAAGCATGCGCCGGACCATCATGCCCCTGTTCATAGCCGATCCCTCCTCCGTATCCACATGGTATGCATGTTCATAAAGCACGACATAGCCCGAACATTGGGCAAAGCTTACCAAATATTTTGGCCGCTGTCAACCGCAGCAACGTCTGACTTTCCTCAAAAATCGGCTTTTTACGACTGAATCAATCCTCTTTTCGTGGGACCGGGAGGATATTGACGTTCCCTTCCGTCTGCCTGTCGATGAACTGCTTGACGGACGTGTAATCCCGGCGCCTGAGACCGGCAAGGATGCGGGACGCTTCCCGTTCGGAAACATCATCGGGGGATATGGTGGAAATTTCCGGCGCGATGTACGTGCGCGTTCTATCGATAAAATTCGTGAGCTGGTCGTAAAATTCCCGTTGGCACCGGCCGATGTACCCGCCGCCGACCATCACGGTGTTCGCGTTCACGTCCTGAAGGAACCGGTACAGGCTGATCATGTCGTCAACGGCGATAACGCCGGTACTGGACGTTTTGGAAAAGAGAGAGAACACCGAAGGGCCCCTCGATGCCACCGCGTTGAGGTACGACGTATACGACAGGGGGGAGAAACTCTCCGTCGAATAGTTCCCGGGAATGATCAGGACCAGAATGCCCCCCGCTTCCGCGCGCTCCGCCATGAATGTCGCTTCATTATAAAATTGCTTTTTCAGCAGACGATATTTGACATCGGGATAGGCCTCCCGGGCGAGGTCCCGCAGGAATACGGAATACGCCGGGTGGACGATGATCGTGACCTCGGGGACACCCGCTTTGCGGAGCTCCGGTGATGCTGCTGCCCCGGAGAGCTTTTGCACACGCAGGGGTTCGGTTGTCCGGGGATACTGCCTGAGGATGCCGGCGAATTGCTGCGCCGAATCACGGGGGCCCTGCACCGGTGTACAACCCAGCGCCACGAGGACGCAGAGGACGGCCCAGAGAGACTTTCTGATATGAAAAATTCCGATACCGCCCATCACCACTCGTCAGCCCCGTTCTCCAGGACAGGAGAACGGCCTGTTCATCCCTGCCAAGTCTCCGGCCATTCCGGAGATGCGGAGGACTATACCATGCCGCAGTGTTCCGTTTCAATCTAAAAACCGCCTCCCCCTGCGCCCGCCGGGGACGCACAGTGTTATGGTCTTTTTCATCGGTTTGCCGCCTTTCTGAGATATCGATGTTCGCGTCAGTCTCGTGCTCTTCTTGAATGCACGGGGGAGTGTCCATGGTCTAGTGCTGAACGGGATAGCCCGCTTCCTTCCAGACCGTAAGCCCTCCGCTCATGTTCACCGCGTTCCTGTACCCCAGGTCGTTCATCGCTTTGGTCGCCAACGGCGACCGTTTGTCGAACATTCAGTACACCACCACTTTGGCCGTCTTGTCCGGGATCAGCTCGTGGATGTGGAAGTCGAGGAGCCCCCGGGACATGTTGACCGCGCCGGGGATATGCTCCTGCTGGTACTCTTCCTTGTCCCGGACGTCGAGAATGATCGCCTTCTCCTTTCCGTCGACCATCCTCTTCACATCGTGGATCGAGACCTCGTGAATGACCGCCTTCGCCTCGCTGACGAGTTGGTCCGGCGTTTTGACGGCCGCCTCTCTCTTCCCCGTATCTTTGACCGAACACCCGGAAAACAACAAAAACGAGAGAACAAACAGCAACCACCTGCCCTTGTTCATCATACCAGCCTCCTTTCCATGGATATCCCCCGACGTAAATTTTGCCTCAATTATATATGCAAAGATTATTATATTTTTATGTAGATGTCAACCACCGTTTTATGCAAAAGGACAGACAAATGTCATCAAAAACTGTCGTTGCCTTTACAATTCCTGCGGTCAATGCTATTGTAGTAACGATGAGGCCCGGACCGAGTGCATTTACCATGATTTCGACAAGACTTTTTCTGTATTTCATATCATGTGCCTGCCCCTTGGTTCTTGCGCTGAACTACTCCCCCAGTGCTCAGGCAGAGACCGTGAATTGGCATGCAGGAAACGCCGGCTTCGCTGCCGCCGGCACATACGACGTCCCCGTACGTCGCGAAAAAAACTTCCCCGGCTATCCTCATAACACCTCCGGCAATGACGGAATAGTTCTTGCGCTCAATGCGCCCGACGCCAAAGGGACGCCTCAAACCTCCGAAACCGCCGCTGTACCTGAGCAGATGACCTTCGGGGCCTGGCTGTGGGACTACCTGTACAACGGAGCAAGCATTACCGTAGGCGTCGGCACCCGCCAGGCGGAATTGAAAGTGACCGAGAAAAGCTCCGGCAGATACGGCAAGATCGCCCAGCGGGACGAAGAGGCATATTTTTTAAGCTACAGCACCCGGCCGTCGTTCATCGGAGACTCGCATTTCGGCTATACCTTTATATTGAACTATACGACCTTTAACATGGACAAGCAGGAAACAGCCAAAAACATATACGAGGACCTCGGCACGCGCGTGCGGGGAAAGACCGCCTATGTCGTCCCCACTCTCTTCTACCAGTGGGGTGAGCATCGTGAGAAAGGCAAATTCGTCAGACTGGGTGTCGGGCTCGGCATGGGCGTGGCCAAATTTAACGGCGATATAATCCTGACGGATCCTCAACCTAAACCCCTGGTGCCGATCCACGTTTCCAACGACTCCTATGATCTTAAATTCGCGGCCAGCGCTTTTCTCGAGGCGCGCTACCGCCACTGGGGCATAAAAGTCAGCATCGCGGGACCGAATTATCAAGACGAGACGTACAAGTACAACCTCAGCGATATCGCCGTCAATCTGGGATACTCCTATTACTTTTGATGGACTCGTAAAAAGTCATTTTTAGCCACAGAGGTTCCAGAGAAAATCTTTAATATTTTGAGAGCTCAACTCTGTGCTCTCTGTGAGCTCTGTGGCAAATTCTGCTTTTTTATGAATCTGTCGCTCTTGCATCTGTAAAAAATATCTTCAGCCTCGGCTTTTCAAATAAGGCTGGAAAAGCGATCACTAAAACACCCATGACTCACGAACTTCACGACTTCTTCTATCCCGGGACCGTGGCCCTCATCGGCGCCACGGACACGCCGAG
>ERZ1292625.976-Hain-H41-01um-R1-976-length-37994-cov-6_pt1 | contig 37994 bp, 55 predicted proteins | sample MGYA00564400_ERZ1292625 | MGnify/ENA primary metagenome ERZ1292625 (study PRJEB36523, sample SAMEA6512639) | groundwater metagenome | collected 2019-01-08 | study: AquaDiva: Metagenomics assemblies of 32 groundwater samples
ATTGTCATTTTATTATCGCTGCTATGTACCATATCATATTTCAACTCACCCTTCTTCCACTTCACAATGTTAAGATTTGCTTGCCAGAAATTTTTACCGGAAATAATACGAGTCATCTCATCGATTGACGTTCTATCTTCATTCAATCGTTTTGCAATAATACGATTGAAAAATGAAGTAATAGAATAAGGCAGACTATTCTTTATTTGATCTTCTCCTAATACGTCCCACGAATTACCTTTAATAGTGTCTATAACATCATCAATTCCCTTAACCCAATTATTATTTTTCACTCCAGTATATATCTCTATAGGATTCGGCGCATTATTATAACCTATATTAAGTATCTTATAGATTCCATATGTATACAAAGCTCTCTTTGTATCTTTCGTTGGATCAATTGAATATTCTTTGAATGTTGCAATAATACGCTTAAATTCACAATTCTTAATATGTCTATAATGCTCAGCATCCATAGCTTTAGCTGCGATATGGGTAAAGAATGACGCCTTAGCGCCAGCGCCGAACTTACTAGATATAGGAACTATAGTTCCTTTTGTTGAATGAATAAACGAATCGACCGGAAAGTGAATACTTGTAGGAACGATAAATGATTTAGCAGGTTCAGTCAAAAATTCTTTCGAAAACACAGAACTTCCCCTAGAGTTTTCATTTCTAAGGAAAATCAAACCAATGATCAATTCGCCTAAATATTTACCTAATTGATTTTGTTCGGAATCAGTTACTTCCACTCCCCACTTAATAGTCTTCAAGTCACCTTTAAAATATTTTACAATCACATCAACTATTTCAGATGAAACTCTAGAGTTTTGTTCAAGTCCTTTAATAACTGATCGTTGGAGTTCTATAGCAGAATTGAACTTCATTCCAGAAAATGAATCAACATTATATGTACCTGAGTGTGGAATTCCATACTTTATAAGTGTTCCAGGAAGTTTTAAATCTTCTGATGAATTTTTCTTATGCTTAGGCTTTCCGACAGCAGCGTCCGTTAAAATTCCTACAACTCTCGTACCTTTAACTTGAACAATATAATGTCCCAGATAGGATTCTGATTTTTTTACAACAATTTCAGTTCCTTCATCTAACTGAGTAATTTTACGACCATCAAGACTATGAAGTGATGCAGATTTACCACCAACTGACTTTGATAATGTTAATACGTTACCTTTTGAAAAATAATTAGCCCACTTTTCTTTTCCAGATGAAGCCATAAGTAGTTATTTGTTTGCCGCACGATACGCCTTAGCTAGTGGACCCTCAAGTTTGAGTGCCTCACGTTCCCAAGGTATCTTACGATATTCAAGTCTTTCTATATTGATTGTTTTACCCTTCCAACGACTTAGATATTCGCTGCGGGCATAATCAAACATTTCATTGCGAACAAACTGTTTGATGTGAATCAGTTCATGTGCTAAAATTCTAGTGAGAATTCTTGGGGAGATATCATGTGCTAAGTAGATGTTGAACTCTCTAGGACGAACGTTGTCATCCGCAATTTCACATTCTCCATAATGATTTTTATCGATGGTTTTAGAAAGAACAATAAAAATATTTAAAAACGATGCTTGTCTTTTACCTAATAAATGTGAAATTATCCAATGCGCGACTGACTTAATCTTTTTATGTTGATCTGGCGTACCACCACGAACAGATAATTTAAGCTTAGGCGCCATTGTAGTACCTCCATGTACTTAATATTTATGAAATAGAGGTACCACACGATAAAAGCCTAGATTATATTAAAACTGAAAGCTTGAGAAATTTTTCTTAGGTTTATTGCCGTCTGGATCTTTTCCATGCCATTGTCTAGTGTCAGATTCGTCTGTTCGTCTGCCTGAACTAGATTTATCGAATAATGGAACGTCTTCAGCATCGGCATCTGTAGTAAACGCAGATGTAGCATCTGGAACATCAAAAAGCCGCATTTTAGATTTGTTAATACCACACACAAATCTCAGGTTTTTATTAATATCGTTGTATCTACTTTTCAATTGTTTAAACATGAGTTTATTAATAGCTTGAAGTTCTTCGGAAGACACACCAGCACATAACCAATCAACAGTCGCTGGCAATCCAAAGCTCTCCGCTGTATCACTCATTCCAGGATCAGCATTCTGAAACCCTGTACGATTCAGTTGCGTAGCAGACACTATGGGCACATTCTTCTCTACGCCAAGTCCTCTCAATTCTTCGGCTATAGATTTAATATAGGTATAACTGTTTACACTTCCCAACGACATCTTAGATCGAGATGATGAACATATATTAATATAGTCAATATATATAATATCAGGAATAAAATTTTTCTTTAGATGCAACTCATTGATGAGGTGTCTAAAATGTCCAGCATGCGCTCCACCAGTGGGAAACTCTTTTACGATCAGTTTACCTTTTGTCTTACTCTTGATTCTGTCAATCTTCTTCGTGTATTCTTCCTTTCCCATCTCCTCTAAAACTTCAATGTTCACATCCATGAGATTTGCGTCAATACGTTTAGAAATTTCAGACTCAGACATTTCCAATGTAATATACAACACCTGTTTGCCTAGAGTTAGATTGGCCGCTGCTAAATGACACATCGTAAGTGTCTTTCCAACTCCAACGCCCATAATGAACACGTTCAATGTCTTTTTGGGAAATCCTCCTCTAGTAATGATGTTGAACATATCTAAATCAAATGGTACACGTTCCTCTACCCGATGATATAATTCATATCGATCATCTGAATTTTCAAGAAAGTCGTGTCCAATATTTGTATCAAATGACACAGCGAGAGCGTCTGCCATGATTTTAGGCAGAGCACCCTTATCTCTCTTCTCTTTGTCGCGACCATCAAGAATAGCAATGCCATCCATAATCGCATTATACATGGCTTTATCGGCACAATACGATTCAGTTGCGTCCATCAACCACTTATCGGGAGTCTTATCTGGAACAACAATATTCGATAAAAATTGTGAAATATTATTATATTCAGTTTCACCCAAACCTTTAATTGTGTCGATCTCAATTCTCAACGCTTCAACTGTTGGACGAGCGGAATACTTCGTATAGAAATTATTAACTTGATCGAACAGAGTCTTATCCATTGAATCATGAAAATACTCAGATTTCAAGAAAGGTAAAACTTTCCTAGCATACTCATCTGAATATATCAGATGAGTGATGATTGTATGATCGATTGAGATGTCAACTGACATTATAACTTTGCTCCTAATATTCCACTAACACTAACACTATCACTATCATCTTCAACTTCTTCAACTTCTTCATTCGTCAACTCTTCTATCTCATCTGTCTGAGGTTCTACAGGATTTGGAGTTCCACCTAGAACATCTGGAGTGCCGTATTTGAATGTACCGACAACAACCTTCTCTAAAATATCAAGAAAATCTTTCGTGAAATATTGCTCAGGCGATTCTTCAATGTGTTTTCCAAATGCTTTTTGACCATCTGGGAATACATATCTATTACCATCTTTTGTAACAATATTATTATCTAGAGCAAGATCTAACAATCCATAATATCTATCTAGACCGCCATCATATGACAACCTAACTTTAACTTTCATATTCTCTTTTGTGAATCTACTCTTTGTCATTGTACATGTGATGATATTTCCAGTCACATTCTTCTCATCATCTCGCTCTTTACTCTTAGTCAGTGTAACAATCTGACTTGCAGCATATGGCAATCCAGATCCACCTCCCATCATTTTAGTTGGCATATAGGCGCCGATTATCGAATATACGTGGTTTGTAACGTGTAAGTTTACACCAATCTTAGCAAGTTTTAATCCAAGAACACGAAACGTAGCTTTGATAATACCAGGCTTCGTCATATCCTTAGTATCTTTACCTTCATTTGTATCTTCTATTTCTTTAGATGAAGATAACATACCGAGACTATCAAGAATCATCAACATTGGAGGACGTTCAGATTCTTTCGTCTTCTTATAATTTTCTATGACTTTCAACGCATGATGGCGAAACTTCTGAATCGTCTCAGGCTCTACTATAATAACTCTTGATGTATCAATGCCTCTGTCAGACATCATAGATTTAGTTACTGCCGCTTCTGTGTCATAATAGAATAGAAATCCATCTTTATGATCATCAAGCCATCGCTTTGCAATGCCCATAACAAAGAAAGTTTTTCCAGTTGCTGGATCTCCTGCCCATCCTATAATTTTATTATTCGGGGCACCTCCGAATAGACTTCCAGATAGTGCAGCATTGAGAATATATGATCCAGTATCAGTACCTCCGATAAATTCAGCTGATGATGTGCCATCCGAAATAAAGTGAGTGTCAGGATCTCCAATTTCCTTCACCATCTGTTTAAAGTATGCGAGACTACTTCCAGATTCTACTACTGTTGATTTCTTAGCCATTAAACTCCTTATTGTAAAATATAACTATATCAGATTGAATGTGATGGGTCAATGCGATTTTGACGATTTCCAATTTTTACCATCAGTCCAAACTGCAACTTGCTTTGATGGAAGAAATCTTCCTTTAGTATCTCTTGTAGGAGCCGGAGTATTTCCTGCTACGATAAGTAGCACAGCTAATGGATCAAACACAAATACAATCGCTAGAATTAACACCCTCACAGATCTGTCAATTGTATCTTGACCAGTATCTCCATATAACAGTTCTGCTACATATTTGATAGGTCCAACTTCAGCTGCAACATTCGTAGCAATCTTGGCTGATGGCATTCTAGCTAGAGTTAAAGACTGTATCTCTTTCTGTGCTTCTGTAATAGCAGCTAGCGCACGTTTACGTTCCTTTCCTTGCATCATCTGAACTGCATTAGCTTTATCTAATGATCGGTTATCAGATGCGGCGTTTGTGTAACCGTTCGATATTTTATCAAGTCTATCCAATGCTGACTGAGATATCTTTATAGTCTGTTGATGTTGAGATATCTGTATGTCAAAAGTAGCCAACTCACTTGACGCCAACATCGATTCAGTCTGTTGTGATAAATGAGCTTTACTTAGAAAGCCGAATATTCCAATTGCACTGATGAGCATCAGAACAACTATAGCGGTTACGAAATATCCTTTAAGTAGCACCGGAACTAATTTCCAGTTACGATATACCCAAGAAGCTGCAACTAACTTGCCAATTTCAAGAGTCACGCCCATTATAATAACAGCCCAAAACGCACCCGCGAATAAAATTGCTAGTCCAGAAATTGAATACCATGCTGAAACAGCCGATATACCAAGTCCACTGATAATAGCAATTTTTCCCATAGGAAGAAGCTTAGTCATCACTTTTCCTCGTAATTGATAAAACCTTATCTAAATAATCTTGACAGATTGTAGCTCGATTAGGCCAATGAATATAGTCATTATCAGCTGTTTTAATGAGATTACTCAACAGAGGCACAATGATCTTCTCAAGTTCACGTATATCTGAACTGAGATCCCTCAAATCCAATCTAGCCTGAGTTTTCGTCTCTGCATGATTAGATGCAGGCACAGCTTCTATCCCGGTGAAACCGAAGTCGTGCTCACTATTAACATATTCATCTGGAACTGGTATCTTTTTAATCACAATATTCATAATGACCTTTAGTAAAAATTAGAAGCAACAAGTTTTAACAGCAAGTCATCAACTTTATCTCTATCAACATGATCTGGCAGTTTTGACTCTAATGACAGACGTTCAACTCGATCCATAAGATTATCTAATGTTGGACCAACTTCATCTTTGAAGCTCAACACACCAGACTTCACCCGTCTAATATAATCGGTTTCTGCCAATGGATATGTAAAATCTCCATTCAACAATATAGACTTTACTTGAAATGCCGCACGGAATGCATGACTTACAGCTTTCCAATCAACTCCTACATTCGTCTCAGCTTGTCTGGCTCTCGCGCCATATTCATCTATGAAATTTTTTACCATAGGAATGTAATGTGCTGCGCTTGCATTAAGTGTAAATTTCTTACCACACATTTGATAAAATTCAACATCTTCAATTGTTTGCATTCCACAATGTTCACCTTTAGGAAGATTGTGCAATATGTCACTAATTTTTGTGAAGGGAGAAAATTGAGTAGCTGATCTTAACACTTCTAGAACTTTTCTAGCTTCGGCCAGACGACTACCCTTTACGCCATACTTAGCTGCCTGCTTCCTAGCATATCCTACGAGGGACTTCAAGTTTTTTGTGTAGAAAATACTTCTCTGACTTTGCAAAAACTCCCAATTTGAAGATGTTGAAATAAGAGCAGACTTTGGAGCATGAAGCATATCCAACGCTACAGTCTCACCCTTAGCAGCTAAATCTACAAAGTAGTGCAATGAATAAAATTCTTTATCTACATCGTCTGATGTATTCTTGACTGTAGAATCCTTCTTTGTTGATTGATTTACAACCTTAGGAAAGTTACTCAAGAAAATTTCACGCTTTGTAGGCATGTAAATTCCCTTAATATCAAGATCTGACGTAGGCGAATTTGTCCCATAAAGGTGAGAACCGAATGTCATTTCCACGATTTTATTCATTTTGTGGCCATCCCATTATCTTATATTTTAGAAAATCTCCAATTCTTGCGGCAATGTCACAATTAACTTTATCAACACCATAAGTCGTCACATGCTCGTTTCCGTCTATTCCAACTTTTCTAGCAATGATGACAACTTGATCATAATCGTAAGAATCAGCTATTAATTTTGCGGCACTAATTGGTATATTCATTTAATCACCAATATAATAATCGCAACATAAGTTAAAAAGTGCAACAACTGATCTAATCCAAGAATGTGCCAGAACCATTCACTGTTGTCTGCTTTCAAGCCGAAAAATTCACAAACATTAACTTTAAGCCAATCAATATGATAGTGCGTCACAGCGTCAAATAACATTAGAGACGCTATTGTCCATCCGCTCAATGTTAATGAAGCAAAGATCGCTAGAACAAACAGAGTTCCTATGGCGTGACATCCAGAATGGATTAGTCCACCTGGATGTCCATACGTCCCCTTATTCTCATACTGAAACTTTCTTTGAAGTGGAAAGTCGCAGATGAAATGCTTTATCATTAAAGCTGTAATTAATGTAAGAGAAATATCCATTAATCTCCTGAGAACAATTTATTTATAAGAATAGTGTCAGCTTCAGGTCGTGAATCTTTACTGAGAGATTCACTTCTACCATATGCTTTCCATTTTCCATCAACGCAAGTACAAAATCCAGCACTTAACACTTTCACACCAACATGGACTACTGATCGATGGGCTAAGAACTTTGCGAGAAGGATTAACGACTCAATACCATAATCTTCAACAACCACATATTTAAGTTCGGTACCCATAATTAGTAATCTCCCTCAGCTACCTGTAAAACAGTTAGACCAAGCTGTCTCCAACGATTCACAACACGCCGGCGATCATCTAACACAAATAGAACATCATACACACCATCGATGTTCCATCGCCAAATTTCTTCTTTCACATCACTATCTGGACGAGTATCATCCAGAGACCTCATTAAAAGCTTACTATGAAAGTCTAACTTATGCACCCACAGCCAATATTCTGTGATGTCCCTAAATTTCTCATCGCGACCACTAACATAGAGAATTGCATGAGTGTCTTTAAACTTATATAAAACTTCCTCAACTGGCGCATTGACAGCATCTTCCATTGCAACTGAGTGATCAAATGGATCTCTATCTCCTCGAAGGGCGATAGTCCCATCAATATCACAGATGATAGCTGGAATAAGTTGTGAATTGGTCGCAGGAACAAACACCAAATTTGTCTCTTCAAATGATTTCATAATAACTAATATTACACCATAAACAAGTAAAAGTCAACAACTTTATGAGAAAAAACTATCTAATGTATCAATATGTTCGGCTTCCCAACCAATTACATTGAGAATAGACGAAATTGGAGAAACGAATGCTTTTTCAAACTGAAGATCATAGTCAAGATATGAATTGAGTCCGAATTCATTAGGCAACATCCTAATAGCTGAAATGACATTAGATTGAATTGGATTGGGCATTTTCAAGTAGCAGAACCTAATCTTCTCTCCATCTTTAATCAAGTCAAATCTATTCTCTAAACCATAAATACCAATGAGCGCATTGAACGCTAATGATCCCCTAACTGCAATAGGAACAGACTTAGTTGCAGATTCATATTTCTCAACGTGAGACACACCACGAGGGAATGCAATGTCTTCAAATGTTAGTCTATTAAACTCTTCTTTAAATTCTGCAATATAATTTTGTACGTCAACTTCAGTGCCTGAAAGAATGATCTCAATAGACTTGACAATTGCAGTACGACAGCATTTTGGAGTAGATGATTTGATAGCTTCAATGCCCATCATCTTCAGCTTAGGCTTTGCGTATCTAACACCTTCATTATCCAACACATTCAAGATGTAACGTTTCTTACCTGTCCATATTCCAGCGTCGGCAATAGCTTCACGCTTCATAACGATGTAACCATCGATAGCACCCAATCTCTTTGATAGTCTTGAGAACATATCGAGAAACGCAGGATTGATGACTTTCTTAGAAAACTTATCCAACTGATTTGCAATTTCATCATTAGATAAATTAGGCTTAACCTGCAAAATACGATCAACGACTAATTCCATCTTCAGATATAAACTGTCTGTATCCGATGCAATAACATAGTCAAGATTATCGGTTTTCATATAATCATTTAATACGCGATTAATTTCCTGCTCCGCGTATTTGATAATCAATTGACCGCTAAGTGTAATCGCAGTAGCCATTCTAAGATCGAAATATCTAAAATGTTCATTTCCACACGCACCATAAGCGGCATTCAGCTGAACTTTACGAGCAGATTGTATGTTATTAAATTTAGATATTAAGTTTCGCAGTCTCAATTTATCATCAGATGTTGTAGCAATTTCCAAATCTTTCTGACATTGAATCATGTTCGCTTTGGCAGTATCTCTTCCTACCAACAGTTTTTCCATCATTTCAGGCAAAAAGCCTTTAAATTTTGTGTTAAACATCCATCCGTTTGGAGCTAAACATTTTCCATCAACAGCCGAAGGTTCTTCGCCTCGTAAAATACTATCAACAGTCAAACTTGAATGACATTCATTGAGAATAGTTTCAGGACTAATATTGAACATCTGAATAAGATTTGGATACAGAGCTTTGGCGTCAACGCTCATAATCCATTTATGTTTTCCAATTAACGGATCTTTAACGTATGCGCCAACAAATGATTCATCCTTATGACCTCCACCAGTTGATGGAACTGCAATTCGACGATCATACAAATAATTATGAATCATGACATCCCACAGGCGAACCTGCATAAAGACATCTTCATAATTAACCTTTGCATCATACGCAATCGTCAATGCAAGATCGAGAAGTTTCATCTTTTCTTCAAGACGCTCAACCAACACAACGTCAGCTATATTATATTCCATATATAACTGAAAATTCTCAAGATAGAGTGTGTGTAAAGTCTGATAGTCAGAAAAATCTATCTTCTTCTCTCCTAGCTCAACGGTCGCAATATGATCTAACTTGTATCGCTCCTGCTTCTTATATGTAAATTTTTTATACAATTCGATATAATCTAGAGTAGAAATTCCTACTATATCACATATAATCAAATCGTTTCCGTTATCATCAAATGCCTTACGTTCACTGATCACTCCCCACGGACTTAATTTATTAGCTTGAGATATGCCGAGAATTGACGCAATACGTCTTGCTAGATATGGAATATCAAAACCTTTCACATTCCATCCGGTGATTACATCTGGATGATCTTGTCCGTGACCATTCGTTCCACCTGTCCAGAAGTCAAGAAACTTCATAAGCAGATCAGATTCATCTACACATTTAGTATATGTTAGATTTTCAATTTTGCCATCAGATACAAAATCTCCACATCCAAAAGAATGATATCCAGACGCATCCTTAGCCGTGATTGCTGTAATAGGTTCAGCGCATGCATCTACATGAGGAAATCCATTGCCTGAATTTACCTCAATATCAAGAAAGACTGTACGAATCAATGAACTATCGTACTCAACTTGGCTGGGATATCTCTCGCGTAAATATACATAGACAAATCTAGGCAATCCATAGATTTTCATTCCATCAACGTTGTCGTACTGCTTTAGAAAATCTTTGGCAGAATATATATCATCAAACTTGATAACTTTAAGAGGTTCGCCTTGAATTGATTTCCAATCGTCAGTAGTCGATTGATCTGAAATATAAAGTGTAGGCTCATATGAAACTACTCTACACGAACGAACTCCATTCTCTACTGATCTAATGTAGACTTTATTACCTTTAACAAGGGCATGTGTATAAAAATTCATAATATTATATCTCTCTAATTTAACAAATTAAATCAAACGTAGTGGCGAATTAGTACGGGCTGTAGGAAGATCGTTAGGCCCAGCTAAGACAATTCCAGAACCAAACATAGACGTATATGCATTAAACATATCAGCTTTAGGAACGTGAGCGTAGATGATATTATCAGTAGCGATCTGAATAACTTTCAGATCTGAGAATGGCAGAAAGTCAACCAATCCGACTTTCATTTGTCCTGCTGTGTCCTGCTGCATTATGACTTGAGCTGGATTACTAAATTCAACTATACCCGCACTCACAGATTTAAATTCACTAACAACAAATTCGCCAGTGATCAACCTAAAAAGATTCACGTCTGCCATATCAAATAGTCCTTATATGAGGGTTAATAAATTGTGCCAATTGTGGAGGCTCATAATTCGGACCCTTCACAATCTTACCAGCAGCATTCTTAATAGGATTTCCATCATCATCTAGTTTAGTCATGTTCGATCTATGAACTTCACGAAAAATAACATCAAGATTAAGACCGTAAGTTAATCCTGCTCCATATACAACATAGAGAATATCGGCCAATGCATCTGCAATTCCAATCATGTCATTATCTGCAATAGCTTCCTTCAATTCATCAACTTCCTCATCAATCAAATCTAACCGAAGCTTAGTCATATCATTGCCTGGCCACGTTGGATCGTTATATGCAGGCTGACCCATAATCTTTGTAAATTCTCTCACCCGCTCAAAATTTGTCATTATTTGTTCCTACCTAGCGCATACTTCGATGTTAATTTCCATTGACTTTTCTGATGAAAAGGCACAATTTTAATCGTGCTCAGAGCAGACACATCATTATACAATTCTTCACCTGGTTTCACAATAGGAATTAACAAATTCCAATTAGTCAATAACATAATGACAGCATTACGATGTAATGCGTCGGTTTCATTAAAGTCACTGGACATTCCATCTAATGCGAACAACTCTTTGAAGTGAGTGATAAAATATCTACCACGCTTATGTAAAATGTGACAAAGTTGACACAACGTGACGTTATCAGGTTCAACTAATCCGATACGAGTTAAGGTTTCTCTGATCATCAAAAAATTGTCAGGCTTATGCAATTTCACTTCAGCCATAAGATTTATAATCGTCATTTGATCTGTCATTATTTTCCGCCCTTTTCAATTGCTGAATATACATTCTGTAATTCAGATGGTGATAGTATCAATAAAATTTCTAACGCTTTCTTATAACTACATTTGAAACGTTCACATATTGCAGCTATATCATCAGTCTTATTAACTTTGCCCCATTTGCCACTAAATCTACGCTTAGGTCTAAGAGAGTAGAAATAATAATCATATTGCATACGATTACTCAAATGACTAAATCTATTAATTATATTCGCATCGCCCAACGTATCAGGAAAATATGATAGATTTCGATTAGTGATAAACGGCAAATATCCTTTCTCAGCTAATTCATCATTTTCTGTTACCTTCATCATATGTCGTTTAGAACTGGTGATACTCTCAATATATGTAAATGGATTAGTCTTTTCCATTATAGCTTTCGCCTCTCTTCATCTCCCATACGATCATAAATAAGAGCCACAGTAATAAATATCAATTGAGATCTAATCAACGACGATTCTCCGCTTTTTGTGAATAGTAGAGTGTGCCACTCATCTTCTGGATCCATTACCTCCGTCAAAAATGTAAAGTTTCGCCATGATATGTCAGTAACTGGAACAACTAATGGCGATTGAAGTTGAATATTTAATCGAGAGAATGAATCACACTCAATAAGAACAATAATTTTTGAGTTTTCTTTCTCTAATGAATCACAAAAATTATGTGTAAATTTCTTATCTGAAATTGAATGCACACTTATATTGTCATATTCGGTGTATGTATTACAATAATTACGTATACGTTCTCTATGAGAATTATCTGGTCCTTGAATCAATACTAATAATATCTGACTTGTGCTAAGTTTAGACCATGCATCGATACGCAATAAATCTTGACGAACTTCTGCTACAAATTCTGACGGTAAAGACTTAATAACACTGTTACCATCATTCAACTCTGTCAACCAATCTTTAGCAATAGCAAGTTCAAAGTCGTCAAGATCTAGAGGTTTCGTCTTCGACTTTATTTTCGGCTTTTTGATTGGCGTCTTTCGTCTCGAAACCGGCTTGTCTGACTTCATGTTTTTCAATTGGTGTTGCAACCTTTTTCATGTCTTCTAATGTTTGAGAACCTATTTTATTGTATTTATTACAGAAGTCTATATCAGGAGGCATATTCATAACTGTTGAATATGTGTAATTACATAGAAGATTAAAATCATTAGATTTACGATATTTACTATGTGTAACTAGACCAAATACACAGGAGAAACACAAACCATCAGGTAAATTAAAAACATGAATCGTCTTATGTTTCAACTCTAGTGCATCGCCGCTCATTTCCTGCTTTTCACTTAAAACCTTAGAACATTCACTATCATTCAACACATCATCTAAATCGAACATAATATAAAATCCTCATTTAAATGTACAATCATGCATAATCTCAGTTAGACATGCTGCCAAGTTAATTTCAGCATCAGCGACAAATGCCGCTTTATATTGATATTCTCCTAGATGAACAATAAGCATAGGAACAGACTCAGGATTGAGTAATTCAGAAGCATTATCATACAATCGACGAAATAAAGCCGTAACGTCTGTTGTACTATTTTGACCAATCCACTTTCGCATTGTCGTAAAATCTTTGGCTTTTAACGACTTAACTAACTCTTTAATGTCAACATCGACCATGAGGGCGAGAATGCCTGCGTCAATGGTTCGTGTTGTGCTTCCTGTGGCATATCTCTGCAACTCATTAATACATCTACGCCAATCTGGCATGTATTTCTTCACTAATTCAGCGAGAACTTGTGGTGTATATTGAACTGACTCAGCTTTCAAGACCATTTCCATACGATCCATAAAAAGCGCACCCATCAACCTCTTATCCGTCGGCAAAATGTTAAAATCAATCACCGAACATCTAGAGTGTAATGGTTGTATGATCTTATTTTTAAAATTACATGTCATGATAAAGCCGCAATTTCCAGAATATTCTTCCATAAAATTGCGAAGAGCCGGTTGAGTTGAATTGGCATTCAAATAATCAGCCTCATCAAGAATTACATACTTACGACCGCCAAAAAATGACACAGTAGACGCAAATGCCATAATTTCATTGCGAAGCGTATCAATGTTTCCATTCATAGAACCGTTGATCACAATATAATCAGCGCCAATTTCTTCCAACATAGCCCTGGCAATCGTCGTCTTGCCAACACCAGATGATCCGGTCAAAAGAAGATTAGGCACAGACTTATCATCAACAAACTTCTGAAACATCACTTTGAGTGATTCAGGAAGAATACAATCTTTCACTGTGTGAGGTCGATATCTCTCACACCACAACGGATTATCACGATCAATCATTATATAAATCCTTACTTCTTTTTGTTAGCATTTGCGTCTACTGGAATCCAATACTCAAGTGTCTTATCTTCTGATGTGAAATGTGCAATTCCTTTATTACACAATTCAACTGTGTACGTCTTCTGCATCACCTTTATATTATCAAGCTTAAATACCATATGAAATTCTGACTCTGTTACCCCAGCAGGATATTCAAAGGTATTTGAAGTTTGAGTACGAGAATCGCCTGAACCAACATATGCTGTACCATCACGTCCAGCAACATAAATTTCAGGCAATGCCAAAACTCCAGCTGCTTGAATTGCCGCCTTCATGGCAGCTGCGTCGAGAACAAATGTTGCGTCAACTGATGGTAGAACAATTTTCTTATCAGATGGAGATGCAATATTTTCAGGTGAAGCAAAGTAATAAACTACCTTAGATTTATCACTCTTGAGTGTAACTGACTTTTCACCGAATGTGAGAACAGGGGAATCTAACAGGGATAGAACTGAAAGAAACTGAGATAGATCATAGATCGCAAAATCTTGAGGAAAGTCTTCCTTGAAAAGTGCTTGGGCAAGAATTGTCTTCTGAGGAGAAACAGTCTTCTGAACAGATCCCCTTTTAAAGCACACTGAATTATTAATATTGGCAAAATTTTTAAGTACGTCGATTGATTCTTTACTTAGTTGTGTCATAGTTAATATCCTATTAGATGTGATTATTACTTTGAAATCTTTTCTTCATCTTTTCCATTAGCGTACATTGACATAATAGCGTAATGTATGGCTTTCATCATATCTTTTCTATTATATCCGTCCTTCTTACCATATCTTGCAGCATACTTAATAACATTACCTGTAAAATACTGAGTACCTACTCCTAGTGAAACCATAAATTCACCAGCTTGAATCTCTCCGGCATAATGCCCACTATACGTAGAGTTGATATACTTCTTCACTTCTTTTAATATTTCGCCCTCATTATACCTATAACTTGGATCAACAGACTCCGATGAAAATGGGTGTCCTGGAACAAATGACATTACTTCTTTCCCTTCTTAGTGCCTTTAAGTTCATTAGGATCAGCTGTTGGATTTGCGCCAATGGACGCTAGATCCATCAAACTGCCTGAGAAAATATACGAACCGATGTGCATTAACTTAATCCATGGACAAAGCCACACTTTTATGCCAATCGCTCTTGCATATTGACAAAACATATAGTCTTCAGAAAGATATCGCTTAGACGCAGGATCTATAACACAATCGAAATAAGCGTGAATTGTACGAGTTCCATCAAAATGCTCAGTACGAACGTGATCAGGAAGATATTCCTGATGAGGATATGCTTTGGCTAACTTCTCGAAAACACTACGCTGAATACACATAAACCCTGTACCAGACTCAAGTACTTCAACAGGCTCAGACAATTCAATAGTAGAAGTTCCCGCAACTGGATTGAATACGAAATCTCCTACATAATTCTCTAACTTATTTGGATTTTTATCAGCAAATCCTTTATCAACTGCTCTCTTAATCTTTTCCCAAGAAATACACTTTTTAGGATAAGGACCACATACAACTTCTTTATCTGATCCAGGCTCAGCAATAGCTAAAATTGCAATAACATCATTAGCATCAAAACCAATGTCAGAATCAATAAAAACCATATGAGTACAATCAGATCGTAGAAATTCATCTACCAAATAATTTCTAGCCCTAGTGATAAGGGATTCATTAAAAATATAGAAAAATCTTACATCCATTCCATATTTTGTCGCCTGCACACCAAGATCTACACTGGACTTAGTATATTGTCCAGCACAAACTCCACCGTACATTGGTGTAGCGATCATCACCTTACGTTTTTGTAACTCACCGACGCTAATACTGATCTCCGGCATATATGCCCTCCATATTTTGAATTATAACATATTGAAAATATGTCGTCAACTATCAAACTAAGTCTTCTGCAATTTCTGGTCCTAATAAAAGAGGAAATGTCGGGGGCGCTACGACGAAGACATTCCATCTAACTTCGGAATTATAATATGATATCGTAACGTGAGGAATGTATGTTGGATAATCCCAAGTGGCACCTATACTAGAAAATGTACGCCATCGATTAAAAAGATATGCGTCTTGAAATTTCAGAACGACTGCGCCTTTATCTCCCAAATATTGCAATCGTCCATAATAAGCCTGAGGATCAATCGTCAACGTATTATGATCGAGTATAAAATCTTTATGATATCTTACATCAACTTTACTATATACAACAGTCACATGTAGCTCATCTGCAGGACACACATCTCCAACATTTTGACATTTTGACCAATTAACTAATTGTTTGGCATTCAATACACGTCTAGAGATATAACATCCTGGTGATATAGATTCTGATATGCGGCGCTTAATATAATTTACAAAACTAAGCATTTCGTTCGGCCTCATGTAGTTTCATGAATGCCAGATAATCATCTAGCTTTCTTTGACTTTCCTTCTTATCGATGTTCCAAAGGGATTTTAAATAAATCGTTTGTTCATGGAAGGGGAGGGAGTCATACGGAACTTCACAATTACCTAAACAAATTTCACAGTCAGAATCATGACGACATTCAAAACAGTGTTTAGCACCTTCACCTTCACAACTAGGACAAACAATCGAAGTTCCACTGAGCGCATCTTCGATTATATCATTTTCGATACGCCACTCATCAAATGTTATATGTGTAAATTTATTTTGCATAATACTCAGGAGATCTTTGTTGTTCCATTGTAGAAAAATAATCTAATACGTCAAGTTCGCTGACAGGCATAAAATTATGCACATCAACGCTAACATTCAATGATCGCCCCTTAGTTTTCCAAGACGTATGAACGTGACCATTTACTCTATAATGAGTGAGAGTGTCAGTAGCATAATTGCGTGGATGATGGGCAATTATGACGTTTTTATACGATCCAATTTGAATAGATCGTTGGGTGTGGACTTCAGAAAAGCCAACTTTTAACCATTCATTAGGTCGAAACAGTCTATCATCGTGATTCCCACGAATCAAAATTTTATAACCATTGAGACTATGTACTAATTCTGTAGCTTCGTTGATGGTATAATGCAACGCTAGATCGCCCACATAATAAACAGTATCATCTGGATGTATAACACTATTCCAATTCTCGGCCATAATGAAATCCATTTCTTCTGCATCTCGAAATGGACGCTCACAATATTTAATAATATTTGTGTGGCCAAAATGATGATCTGAAGTAAACCAGATCATAATTATTCCTTCTCTTTAAATGTAGGACAGAATTCTCCTCTGGTTCCTTCAAGGAGAGGAGGTAAAGTAGTAGAATATGCATCTGGTAATTTCGAGGGAGGATATGTACAGTCGCCTAAATCTCGACTTTGAAAGCTTTCAACAATCATCCAATACACACACGTTCGACAGCAAGGATCTAAAACATTTAACTTCGGTAGCACATTATCTCCTATAATAGATTTGCGTGGGAAGACATTTATCATCTTCCCACGCAATTTAATAAATTGTCTCTACTTATGCGATACAACGCGGCGACGGGCTTTAGTCAAACCCAAGGCACGATAACCAGCAGATACGATTGTGCGCGAAGGTGCCATTCCTAAAGCCTTATAACCAGCATCAATGACTGCAGGAGTTGGCACTCCTACACGATTAACGCGAATGCGTTTACCCGGTGTAGTTGCAATTCGATTAATATATACGGCATATCCATCATTCCAAAGAGAACGAGCAACAGCTGTCATAGACCGAATCCCAAACTGAGTCCTCGCCTGATCAGATGTGAGTGATCCACCATCTAGCAAATATTGCTTGACTGCTTTCACATTTGTTGAAGATTCAACACTCATATTAAACTCCCTCAATTAAATTTGCACCACAATCGGTGCTGTTTGCTATCCATAAAATATGGATGCTGCTGATGTGATTTACTCTCTAAGTATATCACGAATAACATATTATGTCAAGCTCGATCAATACTATCAATACTCTTATTGAGAAGAAAGTAAAATACGCAGACAGAGACATTAAACATCATTGCAATATGGGAAATCCAAGCAGCAAAATCAATGAAAGCGAAATATATCTGCACCAATAACGACAATATTTGAATTCCAATAACACCGTAAGCAATATTTTTCATAATATTCACAATCCTATACAATAATAGATCTATCTAGTGCTGGAGACCACGGAGAATCTAGAAAATTCGAATTTACGCATGTAGATAAATTCGAATCATTTCTCAATTCACTAGTGGTGCCACTAGTGACACTCGTATCAAACAATGCAACTTTAGGTGGAGTAAAATTAACTTTATCCTTAGCCATACTCTTCATCTTTCGTAGAAGTTGTTTCTGCTTCTTTCTCCCTCTCTGCAATTCCAACGAATTAACACGATCAACAAACAACACACCATTCAAATGGTCAATCTCATGTTGAAAAACCCTAGATGTCAGTCCTGACATTTTGATCGTATCTGTTGTGCCATCTTGCATCGTATAACGAACACGAATATTAGCTTTACGTTTAATGTTTAAGTAAAGTCCTCGAAACGAGAGACATCCCTCTTCATATTTCACATCATCACCGTATGCGTCAATAATGACAGGATTGAAAGCCACAATAATACTATTGATATCATCTGGATTTCCAGCTGCAATTACTCGACTATTAAATCCAACTTGAGGAGCAGAAATACCGATAGACTTCATTGTAATAATCGTGTATCGTAAAATGTCTGCCAAAACTCTAGCATCATCTAATGCGCGATCTTCTGAGAAATCAAATGGAACACACACCTCACGCAACGCAGGATCACTACTACTAACTATAGCTGGTACCCTATCCATGCAGAATCTCCTTTACCTTTACCTTAACATTTCGCTTAAAGTAGACATCATATGTACTCTTTGGAATGATCCAAAGAATCGCGAAGGGAATTGATATTAAGATTAATCCAACAGAACAAACTAAGATCGTCACCGCAATGATAAAATATAACGCAATCGCAATAAGATATAAAGCAGTAGATGCTAAAATGTAAAAAATTGTAAACATATAATCTCCTATGCGGCTATGCGCGAAAAGTTGTTTTGCTTCTCAAATTTAATAATATTTCGAAATTTATCAACCAATATATCTGTCTTATGTGATATAACAAACACAGAGCAATCTTCTAATGAATGAATAAGCTTGAGAAATTCCTCACATCCTGCCGCATCTAATGATGCATCAAACACCTCATCTAGGATCAATAGATTTGTGTTAGCAGAATTCTTCAGTTTTGATATTGCCCTCCACGTAAATAATATTGCAAGATCAATGCGCATCTTTTCGCCCTCACTGAAACTCTCATAGCTAAATTCATCACGATATCTAGAGCGAATAACTTCATCAAAACTTTCATTCAACTCAAAACTCACAAAAAAGTCAAGAGCAGCTAGATACTTTCCGACAAGCTGATTGATAACTGGAATATATTGACGAATAATACGAGACTTAATACCATCATCTTTTAAGATGACGGAAGATACTTCTAATACTTCCTTGTCTTTTAACGCATTTGCGTATTCAAGATCAATTGAGATAATAGACGCATTTGCCTCTATTATTTTTTCACTAATATCTGTATTTTTAGGAGCGTTAAGATCTTCAAGCTTCTTTTTTAAAATACGAATAGACGTATCTTCATCCCTTATGAGATTCTTTGTAGCGTCACATTCCCCATTAGCAACTGACAACTTAGTACGAAAATCTTCATAAACGTTCAATTTAATAGCTAGATCATCAATAGCTTTATTGAGGGTTTCTTCTCCAGAAACTAATTTGTCGAGTGAAGTGTTATTCTCAACTATTCTATCTCTACAAAAATCAGAGGATATATCTTGCTTACATGTAGGACAATCTTTAGTTGATTCAAAAAAAGTAATTCCAGATTTTAATTTTGTTCTCTTCTTTTTAAGATTTATCAAATATTGTTCAAGAGTCTTCATCGACTCAATATCTTTAGATTCATCAGTCAACTTAGATAATATATTATAAACATCAGATTCTTGAGCTAACAATAAATGATTCAATTGAAGCTTCTTATCAGAATGTAATGTAATGTTACTGACACACTCTTCGATCTCATTCGACGATCTAAGAGAATCTAGTCTCTGTTGTTCAGTATACACATCAAATAATCTTTTAGCCGCACTAAGTTCTTGCTTCTTCAGAGATATCAAATTTTTATTGCTTATAATTCTATCTTTCAGAAGCCCATTCATCGTTGAGAATATAGTGATATCTAGAAGATCTTCTATAATTTCTCCACGAAGAGGTCTGGATAATTGCATAAACGGAACAAAGCCAGCAGATCCGAGGAATACAATTTGAGTAAACGACTTGAAATTCAACTTAATAATAGTGTTTTCTAGGAGTGCCTGATAATCCTTTGCTGCCGCATCCTGATCAAGAATAATACCATCTTCAATTATTTCAAATATATCAGGCTTTAATCCCCTGCGAACTTTATATTGTTTTTTATTATGACCTATAAATTCAATTTCAACCTCAGTGCCACCGCCATTAATTGAATTTATCAGTTGATGCTTCTTCACTTTACGAAAAGGCTTACCAAATAATGCTAGACAAATAGCATCTCCTATTGTTGATTTACCATCACCGTTTTTACCAACAATTAACGTACTAGATGTTGTGTCCAGACGAATCTCGGTGAACGCATTACCAGTTGATAGTAGATTTTTCCAACGAACAACCTGAAACCAAAGTGCCATTAGATTGTACTGTCCTCCATATTCATAGATTCGTTATACAATGATATCAATGTAGCTTCGACTGCTGGTCTATCAACTGTGCCCTTCAAATCTGAAACGTATTTCGACAGTATAACTAAGGTGTCTTCTGCCTGGTCGACAAGATCTGCCTCATCGATATGCTGAGAGTTATAATGATCTTCAACTATTGAGATATCAGCGCATCCTGCGTCATGAAGGCGAGACATGAACATATCAAATGTATGTGGATTAGACTTCTGTTGAACTACAACCTTCACATATTTGCCAGAAAATGTGCTGAAATCAGTAGATAGTAGGGCTTCTGATGTCATATCAACATCAGCATAGAACAATTTATAAAAAATTCTATCCATGTTTCGGATATACATCAATTCTCGCGTATCTGTATCAAACACATGAAATCCTCGAGAATCATCAAAATCTGCCCACGTCATTTCATATGGCGAGCCTAGATAATGAATGTTTTCAACATCCGACTTATGATGAAAATGTCCAGACATGACTGTGTGAAAATTATTAAATATCTTTCTATCAAATCCTCCAAAGTTTGGCAGTCCCTTATACATCTCAAACCCGTTCAACTCTACATGTCCAAATAATACCTCGGCATTAGTAGATTCTAACATAGCCATACATTCGGCTTCATTCTCAGAAGTAATCCACGGCAGCATCAAAATATCACAATCACCAAATGTCACAACTTCAGGAGATTCATAGTATTTGGGCTCCCATCCACCATCAAAACGACCAAAAATAGTCTTCATCGCATGAAGGCTATTCGTATTTCGATAATATGTATCATGATTACCAACGACAATATGTAAATCAATTCCCATCTCCCATATAGGACGCATAAACACTTCTTTCAAACTAGCTAGAATGGGATATTGAATAAATTTACGACGATCTACGATATCTCCAAGATGACAAATAGTTTTAATTCCATGTCGTTTCATATACGGAAAGAACTGTTTCTCATAAAATGATGTCATATGAGCTAATAGCTCAGGACTTTCAGATCTTACTCCAAAATGTGTATCATTTATCAGGCCAATTAACATGAATGATCCTCAATTAACATCGTCTATTGTATTAATTTTATCTTGCGATTTACGAACTGTTCGCTTTTTACGTTTAGTTGTTTCAAAATCTTCTATGAAGGCGTACATCTGTTCATGTGACCACTCACCTGAATATATGTCGTGATGTCTAGGAGATGAATCAGAGTTCTGATGATCTGATGTTTCTTGTTGGATATTAGCATTGTCGATAGCTTTATATTTAATAAATAAATATCGCTTCTCTTTCTGAATACGTCGAACAAACGCAAAATAAATAATCTGAGTAAAATATGCGAATGGATTTTTTGATTTCTTAGGATCGAAATTATCAATATACTGAAGACAATTTTCAATGCCATCACATATCATATCATCGCGATAGGTGTAATTACTAAAATTTGGTTTATATGCCAAATGAGTAGCAATTTTCATGATACATTCGCCGAGAAACTGTGTGACCATAGGTCTCTCAACACCGGTTTCGTTTGCATGATTGACACTAGCTTTATATTCTATCAAACCTTTTAGAAGTTCTAAATTATTTACATAATGTACGCCGCGCTTAGGACTAATGGTACGTTTGGTTCGCACAACTATTGTGCGTTTTTTTGAAATATTCTTCACTGGCATTAATGTATCCTTCTCTTAATTTGAGATAAATTTCAGCAATATGATTTGGCGCAATAATAGATGCCATAATATGTTCTTTTCTAAAATCACAAATAAAGTCATCGTTCAAAGTCTCAACATCTGGAAGATACGGTCGCATATATACACTTCCGCTGCTAGAGTATGTCACCAACATAGGAGCACTAATAACAGTAGCGTGTAATCCGTCAAACGTGAGTATCCCTATAATATCGTCGCCCGTATGTAGTTTCAGATACACAACGTCAATCATCATAACTCCACATAATATTGTGATATTGGAAATTTTTCTGAATTATAATATTCGGCGCGAATTTTGGCGTGGTTGAGGGTAAAATTGAACCTACGGCCAATTGTGGGGACTGCATCAGAAATATCATACACCATACAGATTGTTTTGTCAAGCGATTTACGGACTCCACGACCTATAGATTGTAGGACTCTAATCCTACTCTTTGACGGACTAGCCAGAATAATGTTATGAATTTCTGGTATGTCTATTCCTGTTGAAAAAACACCATAAGAAGCCGCAATAATTAGATTAGATTCAACTTTAGCAATTTCTCGTATCTCTTCCCTCGATTCACTAGATGTTTCACCATGAATAAATACAACTTTTCTATCTTTATTACTAGAATATAAAATATCTTCAAATAGTGGTTTGCCGTGACTTTCAACGAGAGTAAACAATACTAGGGTGTTACCCCTCAATGATAGAGCCAACCTACGAATATAGTTATTACGGGGAATACTAGCCGCGAGAAAATTTAACTCATCTCTATAAGTAGATTTTTCAGGCAGTGATCTCTTGGGATGCTTTAAGATAATTTGATTAACATGAATAGGTGTTAGTGTACCTTCTTCAATTAACGTAGATGTGTCTGTTGTCTTATAAACTGGACCAAATAATCCCTCAAGCAGCCATTCATGCACAGGAGCGCCATCTAATGTACCAGTCAGACCAAATCTATATTCCACAGCCGTACATTTGTCCATCAATTCAGATAAACTCTTGGCTTTGAAGGTGTGGCACTCATCGCCAATAACCATGCCAAATTGGTTGAACCACTTAGATTCTAGCTTATAGATTGATTGCCAGGTTGAGATGACAACTTTAGCTGAGCCGAAATCTTTCGACTTTCCTGCAGAAATCGTATAAATTGACTTAGTATTATATCCATAACCAATTAACAATTTCTCCATCTGCTTCACAAGTGCGACTGTCGGCACGACGATGAGAACCGTCTTATCATTTAATTCTCTGATAAGGAGAAACATGATTAGAGATTTACCTGAACCTGTAGGAAAAACTAAAATACATCTCTTGACTGAGCGGGCGTGTCTAAGGGCATCAAGTTGATATTCGCGGGGATTTATTGTCGGAGGTAGATCACAGACAACGATATATGGCTGCACTCGTCCAAAATTCATCAATTTAGAATCGACTATACACTCATATCTTCTCTCGGAAGCCCATCTCTGAATACGAGATAATAAGCCGACATTGACACTATGATATCGCATATGATATAAACGTGCTTTGCCGTCCCAATGTCCTGATCGATAAATGGGCATATGTTTGGCGCCAGGCACATCAAATGTGAGATAATCAGACAATTCCTTTTCAATATCAGGAGTTGTCTGAACTCGCATAAATGAATGATTTGAAAAAACTAAATTAATCAATTATGCTTTTCTTAATATACGTTAAAATTCTATTTGGAGCCGTTTCATCAGCATCTATATCAAGATGAAGTGACATCTTGATACCTTGATATTTAATATTCTCTAAAATTAAATTATCTAGAATCTTTGCGCCATCTTCATCGTGATATCGACCTTCTTTATGATAAGGCTTAACTCTACGCAACATCACGTTAATGTTATCAAAAGAATGATACACTTCTTCGATGAAATGTGGAAAGTGAGGCCACTGCCATGCACACGACTTTCCATACACCGTTGAAAGAAACAGAGGAGAATCTGTGATCGCATATTCAACTTTATCTTTAAGTCTATGAAGACGATGATATTGCTCCGCAAAGATTGATATTTGATCGTCTACCTTATGATCATCCCATACCAATTCTTTCGCAAATTCTGTGACCAGCTCACAGTTCATGTTATCACGCTTCATCAAAAAGAAAAGCCCGGCTGCCGTTGTAGACTTTCCTGTGCCTGGACCACCGAAAAGATTAATAACTTTCATGGAAGGAGACCCTCAATTTTAGCATCACTGGCGTCATCTTCATCCTCCGCTTCTTTAGCTTGTCGAATCATTGTTTGAAGAATTGATTTTGCTGAATTGATATCACCAGTCTCAATGGCATAATGCACATACGACAGGGCAACACTTAATGGCATAGCAGATTGTTCACTCATGCAGGTCTCCTCTAATTTGAGAAATTAATTTAATAGTTACTTTCATAATTTCCATACACGCGCAATAAGCATCATCACCACCTAGCATCGCTCCAGCATAAGCTTGACCGTTAATATATTCTAGTTTATCAAGCAATTCAACTTTTAGTATCATAGAGGTGAAAAGTTTGTCAATCTTCTCCATTCGATGGCATTCTTAATTTGAAAACCACGAGCATTAATATTCTTTAAAATCTCCTCTAGAACCGAAACTGTTTCATCAGCAACTACAAGTCTTCCGTCAAGTGACAACATCTCTTCATCTGCATCTATAGCATTAGCCAAGTCTGATTTCAAGTATCTTTGTAACATAGGAGGACGATTAATTGAGGCGAGAACTTTAGGATCATTCAAATTACCCAAATAGTAATTTCTCAATGTTTGATCCAGCTTACGCTTTTCAAAGTATAGTCGTTTTGATCTCAGTCGAGCATCGGATAGATATCGTAGATATCGACCATGTAGATAAGGAATCTTCAAACTCGCAATATCTAACGCAGTATCATCAAATTCGCCATCTTGTTGCCATTGAGTAATAGCATCAGCAGGAACTTTAATTTCTTCAATTGGATTCATCAGCACCCTCACATCTAACGACAACTCCACCTTCACGCAACATTTTATATGACACTTTCATAGAATCGCTCCACATTGTAGCTACTCCAGGAAATGGAGAATCTAAAGGAATGACTATTTCCTTTATACCACATTGAATGATGGCTCGGGAACAATCTGCACATGGACACGGACCGTACTGTAAATACATTGTCGTGCCTTTGAGGACACGTCTTGCAGCATTGTAAATTGCATTCCGTTCAGCATGTTCTGTCCAAAGATATTTCTCAGGACGTTCGTGACGTTCATCATAATGATCATATACGCCGCGAGGGAAACCATTATATCCAGTTGACACAATACTATTCTCGTCGTCAACAATAATAGCGCCAACTTTCGTTGACCTATCTTTTGATTTCTCAGAAACCAATTTAACAAGACCGAAAAAATACTTAGCCCAAGAGTTCATAAATACTCCTTAATTGTGCGTATATGGCGGGATTCCACACTCCGCTCCTGTTCCTCGGTTAGGATCAGTAACTTCTCGTAGGCTTGGTCCAATTAAACAATGTCCTGGGGTTTCTACTCCAGCTAGGGAGCCTTGCGACAACCTACAACTTACCACATGCTAGCTGCATGTCATATACGCAATGTAAGTATATCGTATCAGAGAGAAGAAGTCAAGAGGGATTAATTAAATTCGTAGCGTGAATATATGAAGCGAACTGTCGCATCTAGATAATTCACGTCAGAGTCGGTGGTGTCGAATTCAATGCCAGAAAGACTCACTGGAAAAATACGCATGAAAGTTACCGATTTCACGACATTCTTATGACTGGTGAGAATATTAAGAATCGCATCAGACACAAAGTTCTTAGCTTTGGTATCTGGCGATAGTGCAAGGGTTTGTCCGAAGTTTTTAGGATGTCCTAGTCCTACAATCCAATTATAGATTTCAGAGTAATTCACCAAATCTTCATCAACTTTAAAAGTGATGCTCAATTCCTCCCAACGAATGCGATCTCCTGGATGGGGAACCACCCCAAATGGAGAATCTTGAGTTAATGATTCGGGGATAGATATTCCTGGAAGTTTCACATTTTGTGCAAAATATGACGCATTAGGAATTCTGTTAATGACTAACTGAAATCCGGTTTGTGATAGAAAATTTGGATTATCTGTGGTTGACATATAGCTATTTATATACAATCCCTATGAAATGGCCACAGATAACAGAAAAACGAACCAAATACCTTAAAGTAAAGCAAGACGATGAATGGAGATGATATCACTAAGATTAAACTTAACAGAAAACCCCAGTTAATATCGACAGATGTATCTCTCATATTAGTTGGTGAAGACATAATATTAAATCTCTTCTATTACGTTCAATTGTCGTTGTAGACTTTCTAAATGATCGATCATTGGAGATAGATCTCTATAAAAATTTCTATCTTCAGGCTCTGTTAACCAAATTTCCAATCCATTAGGACCCCTCAATACCTGATATGTGGAATCTCCAGCACACTCATCACCACTATGAATGGTATAATATGACATAATTAGTTCCAAAGACATTCATAATGTTTATAAAAATCAGGCAACACAACTTCTTTGAACTTCTTGCGGTTCTTCTCTGATCTAATATTAATTTTATCACGTTCTGCTAACGTTAACGAACTATAATTCTTCCAGAAAGAATCATCATAAAAATCTTTTGCATACAATTCGAACCATTCAGCTTTGTCTATGAGCCATTTTTCCCATGCCTTTGCACCTTTAGTTACACCACGACCAGTTACAAAAGATGCAGGACAACCATAATTATGCTTAGCAAGTTCACGCAATCCACCAGCAGTTACCATGGCGAGATGAGCGTCGAAACTCCATGTATCTTTATTTGAGTATCCACGCCACGCACGTTGAAATAGTCCACCAAAACGATAGTAAATTTGATATCGCCACTCAGAGTATGTGAACGCATTCGTAATGAGATATTTAACGCGATGCCAGTTGATAGGTTTCATTTTCTAATTTTCAAAATTTCATCTCGTAATACGAGACCAACCATAAGAATTACATAAATTGTCGCATATAATAGAGGGACGATAGCATCCTCCCTCTTTCCATTAAGAATCGAATACATTGAAAATAACATCAGTATTAATGATGATATTCCTAAAAAGTTTTTCATCCCATCCATCCTTTCTCGGTCCATTCGACAAATCGTTGGACTTTCATTATCTTCCGGCGTTCAATAATATCAAGTGGTAAATTATTGTACATTATAAAATATTCAATTGCAGCTTGAACATCAGCTAATTCCTCAATAAAACGAATTGATACGGGACCTTTGCCATCAGGATGGGGAATATTTGGATATAGTAATGCTTTTCCAGCCACTTGCTGGAGTTCACCACATTCTTCGATTAATTTTGCGATGCCCTTCCAATATAGTTGTTCCATATGATGATAGTATCACACAGAACACACTATGTCAATGGTTACTTTGATTTTTCGATATCGTAAGAGATTTGTTTGAGGTAGGCTTCCATGCGGGAATTATCATCGGAAACTGTTTCATTCGTAGGCGAATACCAGTTAGCACTCTTCTCTTTATCTGTCATAGCAAGAAAATGACGATTCATTTCCTTCTCATGATGATTCCTAACTGAAAGATGACTCTTATCAGAATCACTCAACTTATCATACTTATTAAACTGATTAAACTGATCACGGTGATGTTTGAATTGGGATACTATATCTTTATCTGGTACGACTTGCATAATTGTTGTCTCCTTATACTCTATTTAGCTTTCCAGCCATATGAAGCTTGGCCGCAATCCCAAATACGGTCAAATCCGTTCAACTTCATATTATCCCACTCAGTCTTCATTTCATCGAAATTTGATAACAATCCTGACAATTTATGTTTTTGATACTTCACCCTAGACTGTAATCGTAGATCTTGAGGATGAAAATACCAATAATTGGGCTCAGTATATCTAAGAAATGTAAATCCTATAGTCGGATATACTGAACCTTCACTAAATCTCATGTCAGCATAAGTGATAATGGATTGTGGATTATATGTATTGATAAAGTGTTTAAATAGTTTCGATGCACCACCGCGAACAACCGTGTTAGAAGCCGTGGTCATACGAATAAGTTCCCACTCATATTTTGCATTATATCTACTCTTTCCGAACGTCATACTTTGATGAGCTATACCTAGATCATCTACTAAAACTAAATGCACTGAGGCGCCATGATTGCCCATCCTATGATATGTTTTATTTAAATCCCTTGCTAAATTATCATCTCTACGCACAGTTAAACATCTTGCAGATAATCTAAAGGAAGCAACGTTAAATTTATACGAAAGAAACGCTTCTACAAGTGAATTGTCATCGGATTCAAAAATAGTGATTAAATCGTATCCAACTGATTTTGATAGTCTACATTTCTTCGCATGATATTCTGGCGATTTCTTGCCCTTCCATTCACTGTGCCAATAGAGACCGCCATAATCGACAGCAATTCGTTTTGTGTGATTTACGATATCTAATTCATATGGAGAAATTAAAGTTCTATTATTATAGCTCCAATCATCTTCTGGAGCAAGACTCATACAATATTCACCCAATGATTGCTCAGATCTACTACGCCAAGGAATAACTGTCTGTATACCATAATATTTGAACCACTTACGGAGTAGACCTGGAGATACACACAACTCTCTCTGTAATATGCTACAATTAAAGCTAGAATTTTCATACGATTTTCGCAACAGATCTTCAGTTGGAATTCTAGCTAAAAATTCTTTATCATTACCTAGTTTACACGCAGCTGATAATCCCTTTAATGAAATATTATACTCAGTGAGCCACTGATAGATCGTATCTTGTCCAACATTAAAACGTAACTCCAATTCATCAATAGACATAGTAGTATAAAGATTATCAAGAGTAACATTATCTGGCTTCATGGTTAATCTATGCTTATTATTTGCGATTACACATGCTTCTTTGTGAGTTTTATGTAATATTTTATATCCATCAAGCCACTTCCTCACTGTAGGATTTGATGTGTTGAAGTGCCTGGCAACAGATGATATTGTTGAACTCGACTGTTGATACAGTCGTTGAAGGGTATCTTTATCTGGAATAATGATTTTATGTGACATGATGTTTCCTACATTAAATCGATATTAATTTACACTTCCAACCTTTACAATGTGATTTTATTCCTTTAGATACATTTGCCATATTACCCTGAGCTAATCCGCGTTCTCGACAAAACTTAGTTAGATTTACTATGATCGATTTTACACCTAAAGGAGATATAACTTCATAAGTTTTAGATTGATTTAATATTTGAGCATCGGTGTGTTTTTTACCAAGATGAGCCTGACGATTTTTATCATTAGATTCTTGTGTATGTGTCTTTCCTTTAAATGGGGAGATGCATCCTAATTTCTTTTGACTTATTTTAATTTTAGTCTCATTAGTATGAGTTCGACCAAGAAATGACGGTATCATAGGTTGAGATTGACCTTGACCAAACATCTTACGTTTAGCTTTATGCTCTGGGGTCTGTGTCTTTCCTGTATGTAGTTTTCGCATTTTTCTACCATGAGCAACCCGCAATTCCTCGAATATTCGACTTGAAGTAATATGTCCATGATTCATATTCGTCATGAAAAATAATGCAGATTTTAATTTGTCATCATCTGGATACAATTTACATAAAATACGATGAACTATAAAATGTTCTTTCGCAGACAATGAAGTTAAATTATCTATATCGTCGCTGCCTCCCATACAACGTGGAATAACATGATGAACTTCTTTATATCCAGAAAGAATACGCGATTGACCACGAATGCAAATGTTGTCGTAAATTGATTGATAATTCATAAGTTACAGTTATATATATACATTATATCAAAATGAAGGGGCCTTTGCAAGCCCCTCCACTCTGAACACATTTCAACTACTGAATGTTCGCAACTGAGACTCGTCTGTAGTACACATTTTTATTCGCAAAGTTGATAACGCCGTTACCGGCTGTCGTTGCGAATGGGTTTGCAACCATACCATATCTCGTTTTAAATCCAATCTTAGGCTGAAAAGTGTCTTGTCCTACGGCTCGCACCATTTGGAGAGGCACATATGGACAATAGAACAATCCGGCGTCAAATGCACTTGCACCCTTGTAGCCGATTGTAAAGTACTGCTTGCCCGATGCTGATGCAAAGTAAGGATCGATATAGACGCGAATACGTCCTGCAAGCATACCCACGAAGGTGTTGCCTGTATCGTCAACTTCTAGGTTGCTCTGCATGGCTGGGGCATAATCCAACACACCTGCGAGATGCAACGCTGATGCAACATCTGATCCGCAGACCAAGATGTTACCCTTACCGCGACGTGTTGCTTTTGCGATCTGGTTAGCTTCACGTTCAATCTGGAACAAGAGACCCTTGAACTTTTCAACCATCCAACGACCGTTTGAATCTGTATCCAAATCGAACGTACCGCTGGTTGTCACGTTTTCAGTGGCACCCAATGTTGCGGAATAGTTGATTGTACGAACAACCTCACGATTGATTTCTGCAAGAATTTCAGCTGACAAGATGTTGGACAATTCTGTCTCGGCGTTGAGGCCGTGAACTGCCTTCAAATCCTGAGCCAATTCCATCGTGTATTCAGCCTTCAATGCACGGCTAACCGCGGTAACCGCGATCTTCTCGATGCTGAATGCCATTTCACGGAATGCATTTGCGCCAGCATCGCCAAGCTTTTCAGCGTTGGCTGTTGACATACCGCTCTGCAATGTGTATGTGTTACCTGAAGTGATCACCGAAGGATCAAATCCCAATTGGCCTGTGCCACCTGTGATGATTGTATCCTTAGCACGAATAGATGCTGTGTTACCAGCAGCTGAACCTGAGAACGATGTATTGGCTTCGTTGAACAAAGCTTCTGCACCGGTCTGGTTGGTGTAACGTGAACGCATTGCGAACACAAGACCAGTTGGACCGGTCATTGACTGAACGCCGCAGATGTCATAGGCGATCAAGTTTGGCATTGCACGACGAACCAAACTGATCAAAACGGGATCGAATGTATCCACTGAACCATCGCCCGCTGTTGAGCTAGATGCTCCCATCGCGTTAGTTGGTGCAGCTTCTCCCAAGAGAGTCACGCCACGATATCCGCCTGAACCATTCATACCCTGACGGGCATCAATTTCCTGATTCTCCAAGATTTGCGCCATCACGTTCTTACGGTGACTGTCTGCAATCTTTGGAAGATCCTTATGCTCAAGGATAGGGGACCATTTCTTCAACAACATTTCATTCAAAAGCATATTCGACTCCTTTAATTAAACAGCAAATTGGTTGCTAATTGATATTTATAATTTATGAGTTTTTCACATCTTGGCTAATGCGCTGTGCGTAGCGACTCATTGGTCCTGTTGGCACATTCTCCTCTTCCGTCAATTCGATCACATTATTTTCTTCTAGAGTTCTCGCACCCTGCTTAGGAGCTTCTGTTGGGAAATATGATTCCCTAAGATCCTTCACTTTTGAAGTGAATTCGGCAGCTGATGTAAAGCTCAATCCTTCTGCAATCGTAGACAACTTTACAGCCTGGGTTGTTGTCAAACCCGCTACGCCATCTTTGATGGCCTGACTGCGATACATCTCATCGATAGCCTGCTTCTGCTCTGCGTTACGCTTCACTTCAACATTGAGGGCTTCTTCCAACTCTGTGGTGCGGAGAACCAACTTCTCAACAACGTCTTCCTTCTCTGTAGGAACAGATAGATGATGTTCCGTGAACAAGGTATGAAGACCGCCGATAAACTCTTCTACTATCTCCTTCTGAAGACCGGATTCAACGGCTACTTGATTCTCTTCTAGCCACTGTTCAACAACATAACCGAGATATGTATCTAACGCTTCTGCGATATTCTTGAGCTTATCTGTAGCACGTGCCTTGATGTCAGCCTCAACAGCTTCCTGCATCAATGCCAACTGCTCGTTCACCTTAATGAGAACAACAGATTCGAAAATTTCTGTAGCTTTTGTTTTGAAATCTTCTGTCAATTCAGCGCCAGAGAAGATTGCTGCCATATCTTCAGTGATGTTGATATCGCCAGCTTCTAGTTCGAAGGATTCTTTCTTAGATTTATCCTTCTCTTTATCGTCTTTCTCTTCATCATCATCGTCGTCTTCTTCTTCTTTATCTTCTTTGTCGTCCTTATCGTCCTTATCGTCTTCTTTATCGTCGTCTTTCTTATCGTCAAAATCGAAATTGAACGCTTCGCCCTTGAGTTCACTGTCCATCTTCACGCCATGAACACCATGCATCATTGCAGTCTTCTCTTCAGCTGACTTGCCTTCAACATCTCCGCCAACAGGCAAATCTGCCAATTTTGACATCGAATCGATAGCCTTCTGCTTATCTTCATCAGTCAATCCCTTGACCAACTCAGCGATGGCTTGCAACTTCAATTCACTTGGACTGACAGATGGATTACTGGATGAATCGCCAGGCAACGGACTACCTGCATGCGACAGCGCTCCACCGACAGGAGCAGCAACCACAGCATCTACTCCAAAGGATGCGTTAAATTCCTTCAAATTTCTTTTCTTTGACATGAAATACTCCTTTAATTAATATTCGTAAGCCTATTTATACTTCCAACTAATTACAGTTGTGATAAGAACTTAGAAAAAATGCTGATTTGAGCCGCTTCGCTCAATCCACGAACTGTACCAGCAGCCTTCTCAACTGCGGTCTTTGCAGCTACAACTTTCTCTGTCAAACGACCATCAACAAACTCATAATCAATTGATTCCATAATGCCTCTGACAAAAGCAGATGGTGCTGATGGATCAGCTACAATATCTGCGGCTGTTACGAGATGATAATCTTCATCGACTTCATCGTATCCACTCTTCGACTTGAGAGAACCGAGACCGCGGGATGATACTCCGAGACGGGCCCCCTCTTTCATCAAGTTCTTCACAATCTGACCATATGGATTATCCACAATAATCTTCGCCTTACCTATAAAGTCATCGCCCTCTTTATGCAACGACTTGATCATATGGCTAACACGCTCAAGATTGATTGTAGGACCAGATGGATGTCCTAGTTCTCCATATGCTCGATTTTCATTCACATACTCACGGTTGTATCGTTCAACTTCACGATCTAAAAGATGTGTTGGATATACGCGACCGTTTTTATTTTTCTGAGCACCCTGCATGAAAATTCCTTCAATGAAGAAATTCTTTGCACCATTGCCAGCATCTTCTGTAACTAGACTGACAGATTCACTCAAATCGGTAATAAGTTTCATTAGTGGGACCTCTTCTTACCGAGTTGTTTAGTTGCTGTTAAAATGCCAGAGAGACGTTTATCTCTCTTTTTCTCACCAGCTTTCACCATTACGGTTGATCGTTTATTGCGTTTATTCTTGTTTGCATAATCATTAGATACGGCAGCTGATACAGCAGATTTACTGATATAACTTTTAAGTGTATTCTTACTGAGTTCTGCAATATACTGACCAGACTCGTTCATATAGCAGGTAAGTTGAAGACCTTCCTTAACACCAGCAGCAATTTGATCATCTGTACCACCTGCGTCTTCAGTCTTTACGCCAGGACGACCTGGAGTGCGAGAAAACGGACTGACATATGGAATTGGTTTGCCGTTAGCATCTTTCTTCTGTGGTTCAACAGGTGAAAGATATTTTAGTTTTGGTTTAGTCATTAATTACCTACTTGATATTCTCAGAACCAGGTCCTACACGCTTAACGTTGAATTCCTTCTTCCCTGGACCAATATCAGCAATCTTATAGCCAATCGGTCGTGAAACAGAGACCTTGACTTTATTCAATACTTTTCTTATTTCTTTAAACGACTTCATTAGTAGGTTGAACCTCCAACAATTGCAACTCGTTTGTGCAATTTCATTGTCACCCATGTTGGTCCTAGTCCAACTTTTGTAATAACTACGTTTGCCTGTGGATTACCACCTTCACTATCGATGTAGAATCCGCCAGCCTGATAGTCTTGTACGGGACCAGTACCAGACAATACAGCAACAGTATTTGCACCACGAGCGACGGTGAAATACGCTCCATTCGATGTACTCCATGTCATGGAAGAAATATTCATTGATTGAACTGTTTCGCCAGCGGAGTTAGCGCCGTTAATAGCCGCGGCAGCATTCAATCGCAACGCACCACTTGCGACAAATCGTGCAACTAAATATCCACCTTTAAAATCTTTTCTGATAATTCCATCTGCCATTGTCTATACTCCTACTTCGCACTCAATACTTTACAGAGATATACTTTCTTACCTTCACTGATCTGACTATCAGCAAATTCAGCAGCTTTTAAGTCCTCATCGAAGAAATGAACTTCATCACTAATCACAGCAAACTGAATAGATTCATTTTTCAAAGGTGATTTAATAATCTTCAAATCGCCTTTACGTTCACGACCACCTGGCAATTCTGTTGGTGTTATAGATGTTGGAAACTTAGCGTCAACTTCACTAGAACCTTGCTTTGGAATACTACGATCACCGTTCTTTTCGGACTTAGAATATTCTCCAGAACCGGAGATTGTACCAACTGTATTTGATTGTGGGGCTTTGATGGGATCGGTGATCTTCACAGAATGCTTATTAGCAAACTCTTTTTCTTTACGAGGAGTAGGCTCGTAACCGCCAAGAGCTTCACGAAGGTTTTTTAATGTAATAGACATTGTTATTCCTTTGGCGCAAGCATATTCGAAGCAACTTCAATCTTATATGCGCTTAGAGCTTCGTGGGTTTTTTGAAAAAGGGCAGATGTGACTAATTCACGAAACTCAACAACATTGCCGTCCATTACTGATTTAATGATCGATTCGCTGTGTGTCATAAATTCTCCTCTAATGTCTATTACTATTTATGCAACCGAAGTTTTAGATATCATCTCTAGGAATGACAAGGGCTGCGTTATTTAATGCCTTCGTCATATTTTCAACAAGAAGTCTGTCTGCTTCAGATATCTCAGATTTATCCAATTCAAATGATTCGCCGATTCTATTTTTCTTAGAACCCCTCTTACTAGCAGCAGAACCCTTCGTATACTTCATACGTCTAGTAAATGTGCGATCAATTTGCTTCACAGGTTCTGGCGGCTGTTTATTGACTCCAGGAGCTAGTGGTTTTTCAACATCTTCATCTTCTAGTTCATCCTCTTCAGGATCAAGCATGCTAGGATCATCAGGCAACATACCATCTACGCTTCCGCCTACCATAGGCACTGGCATATTGGTTGCCGGATCAATTGGACCCAATCCGAGCGATTCTCGATTCTTTGCATCTTCCTTCGCTTCAGCTTTAATCTGTTTGTCCATTTCTTTAATATCGTCTTCAGTCATCATGAGTACATTCTTACGAACCCACTCCTTTGAATAATATTGACCGACAGCACCGGCTTGTAATCCTTGAAGTGTTGCAAGTCGAGAATTCATAATTTCAGACATCTTAGATTCAGCAAAAAAGTTATCTTCCTGAAAGTTGTATCGAATATCGTTCCTCATGGCTTGCCATTCAGAACGCCGCATTACACCTTTAAGGGAAAGTTGTATCTCTAGAAGATTGTCGAAGATGTGGGTAAATCGAAGACGAAGACGATTAATAAACTTTGAGAACTTCAACTCATCTCTGGTAATTTCAGATGCTCTGCCGAGATTAAATCCACCCTCAGACTCAATACGACTGATTGGCACATGTAGAGACTTATATAGACGCTTCTTGAAATACTCAACGTCTGTCATTTCACCAAGATTCAACCCACCTGCAAGAGTTTCAATCTTCGTACCTTGTCCACCTTCACGGCGAGCAAGATAGAAGTCCTCAAGCATTGTCATAAATTTACGGTCGTCGCGGATTTCTCCACTCTTTGCATCATAGACCAATTTATTTTTATTACGAGCCATGATGTCGTACATATGCTGTTCAGCTTTCGCCTTTGGCATCGTTCCCACATCGATGTAAAATACGCGGCGTTCTGGAGCACGGGCTAGACGATAAATGACAACCGCATCTTCCATGGTTCGCAACTGATTCATTGGCTTAATCGCTTTATGTAAATGCGACAACACCAACATGTTGCGGGTATCGAAGAATCCAGAATGTACATAGCAAATTGAATCTGCGGCTACACGCAACTCACTTTGTATAACCGTCTGATTCATACCTGGGAAAATTGTAGATTGTATCTGAGGCTTGTAGTAATAGAATTCTTGATAGCCAGGTATCTTAGCATCCTTCGGATTCACAGCTGATATCATTGTTGTAGGAAGTGCCGTGAGAGGTTCGCGCACTTTGCGAAGACGACGAGGATCAATATAACGAAGCTCTTTTATACCTTCACGTGGAGCTTTTTCACTAACCATAATATGGTAATATAAGCGACCATCGACATACCAACGACGAAAAATGTCATAACACATATTCTGAAAATTCAAAAGATTGAGAACATTGTCAAACTCTTCTTCAATCTTCTCTTTAATTGAATCATCAATATCAACTTTATCTAGATCAATCTCTACAGGTGTAGAATTCTTATCCATGATGATGGCTTCATTTATGATATCTTCAACTGCTTGTTCAACTTCAGGTTGAAGTGAAAGATCACGATATTTATTAATCAAGTCAATTTCCGTGCGAACTGCACCATCCAAGTCAAGCGTTAATCCTTGAGATCCGCCAGGTGGAAGTTCAACAGCAGCATCAACGTTTTCTGGCGGTACAAAGGATGGAATATCCCTAGCTTTATCTTTAATGTCGTCTTTTGATCTTCCGACATTAAAGCCGAATAATACGAAGGCTTCGTCGAGTTTTTGTCTGAATGACATTCTATGCTCCTACCAATAACGCTTTTTTAATTGCCCACCATTTTTTGGCTCGTTCTCGTCTTATGAGCGTATATTCAGGATTAGAAGTCGCTTTCATATAACCATCTCTAATTCTCTTACATTGCTCTTCGGTTCGTTTCTTTCCTACCGTCTTAGCAACTCTTTTAGCAACAGTCTCAGGAGATTGTTTCTTTCCTGTTGATCCTATTGCTATCTTTCTTTTAGTTTCTTCTGAATGTCCATTATCTAAATGCCACTGTCTAGCCCGTTCAATAGCTAACTTTGAAAATGCAACTTTACCTTTCATCAATTCACTCATTTTAGACGATCTACTTATTCGTAAGTTCTCATATACTCTTGATGTAATATGTAAATCCCCTTGAGTTTGATGTGCCATTCTCCAACAAACATGAAGGAGGCCTAAAGATTTAGGATGTATTTTCGTCAACAGTCTATGAGCAAGAAAATGTTCTCTGGCCGTTAAATTCACTAAATTTTCTTTTATATTCAGCCCGCCCATACATTTTGGAATAACATGATGACGTTCTTTATATCCGATCAAATTTCGGCTTATCCCACGCATCATCAAACTATCGTATATTTTCTGATAATTCATATTACTATTTATACGACTCAGGACA
>ERZ1292625.978-Hain-H41-01um-R1-978-length-37973-cov-5_pt1 | contig 37973 bp, 40 predicted proteins | sample MGYA00564400_ERZ1292625 | MGnify/ENA primary metagenome ERZ1292625 (study PRJEB36523, sample SAMEA6512639) | groundwater metagenome | collected 2019-01-08 | study: AquaDiva: Metagenomics assemblies of 32 groundwater samples
AGGGGGCGCCCGTCGTCGTAGCGTAACCGTCCGTGCGCAGCAGCAAGTTGCCCGCCGTGTCGTAGATCCCAAACCCGACAATATCTGTCCCGCCCCCATTGCTGGCGCAGTGAATCGTGATGCTGCTGACGTCCATGCCAACCGGCAGCACGAAACCCATCGTGTTGATCCGGTTGGCCGCACCGGCCGAGGTGCTGATCGCCCACTGTTTGTAGAGATTGGAGATCATCCACTCAGATGCACTGCCGCCACCAGCCGCGGCTCCAACAGCAGTCGCTCCGACGCGCTTCAGGAACTGTCCATCCGCCCATGCCCCGAGGATGAGCGACGTCGGCCCGCCCGTCTCCTGCACCCCGATCACTGTCGGGAGGGCAGCCGTTCCTCCGAGATGATTGGTGAGCTTGATCAGACCGAGCGTCGCTGCTGCCGCGCTGGAGATCCACGAGTCAAGCAGGCCCGCTGCGCTCGCCTTCGGGATCGCGTTCGCCCCCGGCGTGGCGGTCGCGATCTCGTCCTCGCCCAAGTGCTTGTGTTGCGTGGCGTGCGCGCCCGGCGCCAGTGCCGAGGTCCAATCGTAGACGCCCGAGAGCAACGTCGTCAGCCAGTCGCTCTGCGACCAGTCTGCGTCGCGTCCACTTACAGGAGCCCCGAGCCGCTGCTTCACGATGTTCGTGGACGCCTCGGCGCGTGCCTGGATCGCCGCGATCAGGTCGGAGAGCGCCACGGCTAGGGCAGCCGGATAGCGTAGACATGGGCGACGAAGTTGACCACGGTGTTGACGAGCGCACCCGTTCCGTCACGCACCTCGACGGTCATCCCCGCCGTAGTCGCGTACGCCGCGACGTGATGGTCACCGGACGTCGTCAGCGTCGCAGACGCGATCATCGTCGAACCGGCCGGGGCAGCGTTCAGGAACGGGAACACGTACTGCCCGGTCCCCGCCCGCAGATACGCCGTGCTGCCGCTGTTCCACGCCGTCCCCACGAGCAGCGGAGGGTTGCCCGCGGTGAACTGCCCCATGCTCCACGGGATCAGATCCTTGTAGAGCGCGGGAACCTCCGCCAGCGTCGGCGCAGCGGGGATCTTGTCGTCGGGGAAGAACGCTCCCGAGGTGAACCGGACGAACGCGGTGCTCACGCCCGTCATCGCCTTGATGATGTACGCGGCAGAGAAGTCGCTCTTGATTTGGGCGGTGACCCCGCCCGTCGTCTCCATCCGCAGGCTGCCGTCGACCGCCTGCACCGTCCCCGCCTTGAATTCGACTCCGGCGGGCGTCCCAGCGGAACTGCGGAGTTCGTAAAGCGGAGTCGCAGGGACGGAATCGTCCGCGTAAAGCCCCCGGCCCGCCGTCGACCCGAGCTGCGCGATGATGCGCGCGCCACTCCCGCTCCAGATCAACCGGGGGAGCGTCAGGTTCCCCGTCATCGTGTCGCCGGCGATCTTCACGAGGTCGGCCCACAGCTTGCCTGGCCCGCGGCGCAGCGTGCGGACGTCCGTGTACGTCGCCGTGGCCATCGACGGCGCAGCCGCCGGCACGAGCACCGTGTAGAGCGACAGGTACCCAGCCGGGGCGGCGGGCGCTGCAGGAACCGCCGCCGGAGTCCCTGTCACGATCGCGACCGTCGGCGTGTTGCGCCGCTCCAGGTACTTGTTCGTCGGGCTGAACGTCTTGGTGATTGTGTCCCAGATCCCGACGCTCGTCTGCCGCGCGTCTGCCTCGCCGTCCGTGATCACGATGCGGTCGATGCGGGGGTTGGCGGGGTCCGCCGCCGCGTGCGTCACCGTCACGAGGTCGCGCAAGGACATCAGCCGGTACGCGCTGTCGCGGTACAGGTCGTCCCCGGTCAGCGACAGTCCGGCGGAGCTGTATCGGGCGGCGAGCCCCGGCATGACGTACGACCGCCACGCCCCGTCGTAGCCGCAGACCATGCCCTCGACCACGCCGTCGACCGGAGTTGCGTCGGCCGACGCGAACAGCCGCTGGAGCATGTCGGAAAACCCGGCGGCGAGCGTGTCGCTGACCCGGCTCATCTCCGACGTGGAGATGCGAACGAGCGTCGGGAATTTCACGCGAGTGAGCAAGGAACCCATCGACGCCTCCTACAACCGGACCACGTCGGCGCGGACACTGACGCTGGACGGGCTCACGGGGTTCCCCGCCATGTCGAACACCGCCACCCCGATCGTCGTCGTCGACGTGATGACCGCCGTCACGACGATCGGAGTTACGACGAACCCGGCGATCTTGAACCCGGTCGCCTGCACGTTGTGCCCCCACAGGTCAGCAGGCATCGCGACCGGCATCGTGATCACGTAAACGCCCACGCCGATCTTCGCCACCGTCGCGTTGAACGCCGTCTTCGACGTCCCCGCGCCCACATAGTTCTCGACGTCGCCGTCCACGTCGAACGTCGCCGCTGCCCACGGCTCGACCCGGCCGACCTTGGCAACGCGTCCGAGCATGTAGCGGTAGTCGGTGAACGTCGCCGTGTCGAGATTCACTACCCCGGCCGGAACCCTCACCGCATAGAGCAGAACGCCTCCGACAAGCGGGGTCGGAACCGGCACGGGAGCCGGCGTGCCCTTGGACACGGTGATGACCGGCACATTGCGCCGCTGCGTCTCTTTGTTCTCCGAGACGAACGGGCCGACGCCTCCCTGGTAGATCTGCACTGTCTGCGTGTCGGCGTCTGCCTCGGAAGGGAACACGTAGACGGAATCGATCCGATCGTCGCCGTCGCCGGGGTCCAGCGGCACACTTCCGAAGTAGCCTCCGGTCGACATCCGCCCGACCAACGCTGCGAGGTTCGACTCGGTGAAGTCGCTCGGGTCGAATGCGGTCGTCGTGGCAGCGAGCGCCAGCCCACGCGTCACGCGGACGTTCAGCGTGCCGGCCTCCGCGCTGCACACGAATCCGGAGACAACGCCGTTCGTGAACAACCCGTCGCCGATGCCGTACGCCTGCCGGAGCATGTCGAGGATCGCCGTCGATAGCAGGTCGTCGCTCCGCTGCAACTTCGCCCCGGTCGCCTTCTCATAGAGGTTCCACTTCTCTCGGGTGAGCCCCGCCGGATCGGTCATCGCTCCTCTCCATCCGGCCAGCTCGCCGGCGTCGATATTGGCGTCATCCTCGCAGCCGAATAGCGGCCACACAAGAGCCGCGACGCAGAACGCCGCAGCGAGCAACCTACTCCGGGTAGTCGTAGACGTTGTCATAGTCGTAGTACCCCGTGTACGGATCATAGCCGTAGGCGTAGCTCGGCCAGTCGATCGTCCGCGCAAGGTAGAACCGAACCCCGCCGCCCTTCGCCGCATGCACCGCCTCGTAGACCCGCTGGTAGGCGTTGTACGAGGCCGGGGCGAGCACGTCGACCGCGTAGACGTCTGCCGCGCCAACGTCGGCCACGAGCCCCTCGGGGATCTCCGGCAGCGGGCTGATGTAGACGGTGAAGCTGCGCCGCGCGTCCTCGCTGGAGAGGAACAGCAGGCTCCCCGGCGGGTTGCCCTTCTGGTCCTCCGGCCCTTCGATGCTGTCGAACGGATCGAGGTCGCAGACCGCCCCGACGGCATAGTGCTCGACGACCACGACCGTCGGCCGGACCTGCCCCGTCAGCCGCTGGATCATCCGCCGGACGGTCCGCTCGATGCCCGGCTTGCTGATCGTGTCGGGCAGCCTGCGGAGCCGCTCCCTGTACTGCTGCTCCGTCTCCGCCGTCTGCCGCACCGCTCCACGGTCCCGCCCGAGCGACTCAAGCTGCGCGTCCGTCCCCTGCGTGAACGCGCCGAGGGCGACAGCGGTCAGGTGCTGCCCGCAGTCCTCCCCGACGAACGACGCCTCGTAGAAGCTCAGCGCGTCGCCGCTGTCGAGGTTCCCCGACAGCCCGGACACCGCGCCCTCCGCGGCCACGTCGACCATCCCCACGCCGACCGGGAGGACCGCCGTCGCAGTCGTCCTGATCCGCACGAGCGACGGCGTCACGAACTGCGCCCCGGCGAGGATCGTCGACGCCCCGCCGGCAAGCGACCGCGACACGCGCAGCGTGCCCTGGCTGCGGTAGCCCGCCGTCGCAGTCGCGACGTACTGCCCGAGGCGCTGCCCCTCGCACGCGGAGCTCACGCGGGCGGCCACGGCCATGACCGCCTTGAACATCCGGTCGTCGCCCGAGGCCTCGATCCCCGCGATCAGCTCCTCGGGGACCGTCCGTGCCCAGAGGTCGTAGAGCTCCTGCTGCGTGTACGCCGCCACGTCAGCCCCCGTTCACGAGGATGAGGTCGGGCCGCGTCCTGATGCACTCGTCCACGTCCGCGAGCAGATCGCCGACCGGCTCGACGAACGAGTCCTCGTCCGCCGTCACGCCGCTGATCGCCTCGACTGCGGCGTAGAGCATCCCGAGCCGCAGCGAAACGCCCGGCCCGAGAGCGTTGACCTTAGTCATCAGCGCGACGCGGACCTCCTCGCGCTTCGCCGAGGTGTCCACGCCCGCGTCGAACGCCACGTTGACCTCGATCTGGACATAGGCCGGGGTCGTCGACCGCACGACGACCTGAATGCCGGCGCACCGATACTCCAACAGCACTGCGTCCGCCTGCGCTGCGAGCGTCGTGTTGCTGCGCCCCGCCTTGTCCGATATCCACGCCTCGACGTGCCCTGCGAGGTCGCCGTTCGGGTCGAGCGACTCCACGACCGTCGCCCGGTACACGCCGGTCGTCGACCGCAGTCCGTTGGTGATCGCTCCGAGCGTCCCGCGGCGGGCGTTGGGCCAGTAGTCGCGCGCCCTGGCCACGAGTTCCTCGTCGCTCTCCTCGTCGTCCTGCCCCGCGAGGTCGTCCACGAGGGCCGCCACGATCGAGGTGTCCGTGAGGCCCTGCGGCTGCAACGCCGTCCCGCCGACCACGCCCTGGTCAGATCCGCCGCGCGTCGTCTTCACGTCCACCACGAGCGGCCCGAGGCCCAGAACGCCGAACGAGACGGGCTCCATCGTCTCCAGCTCGACAGCCCCCGCCACGAGCTTCGTCCCCGCCGCCACGGTAATCGCTCCCGCGGCAGCGGTCGGACGAGTCAACGACGCCTCGCCGAAGCCCGGCGCAGCTCCGTTGCGGGTAATCTCGTAGCGGTCGCGCACCAGCAGGTCGAGGTCCGCGCCGCGCGCGGAGCCGAGCAGCAGCCCGGCGTACGCGTCCTGAAGCTGGCGCCCGACGATGATCCCCACCGTCGACGCAGCCTCCACGAGGAGGCCCGCGTTGCTCGTCGGCAGCTCCACGACGCTCTGGCTCAGCGGCGAGCCCCCGACCAGCAGCGCATTGCGCGCCGCCTTCCTGTAGTCCATCGCCGTCGGCATGTTCCCGGCCATCCACTACCTCCCGAGCAAGCGCTGAACCGACAGCTCCAGTTCCGTCTGGTCGGTCTTGATCCGAGCCGACACGCGCAGCATATCCGAGGTCTGCTCCAGACGCACACCCGCGGAGAGAACGCCGGGCAGCCCCTTGAGCTTGCGCTCGGCCACGTCCCTATACTCGGTCAGAGCACGCGTCGAAGCCGGCCCCTGGAAGCGCCACGGCACGCCGAACGCCGGGTCAGCGAGCAGCTCGCCCTTCGACCACGTCAGCAGCCGCTCCGCCTGCTGCCGGAGGAACGAGTCCCCGACGAGCAGCGCGACGTCCCCGCCGACCGTTGTGCTGAGCCCGAGGTCGATCTTGAGCCGCTGGTCGTACGGGCTGATCCGCGGAGCGGAGCGAGGCAGGCTGTAGAACGCAACCGTCCCCGAGGCGTAGTCGCCGGTGAGCCCGAGCAGCCCGCTGTAGGAGATCGCGTGCTGCCCCGCCCGCAGGTCGCCGTCGTAGTACGCGAATACCTCGGACGGGCTGCCCGGCACGGCCTCGAACACGACGTGCGACGGAACCTGCCCGCCGTCCTCGTGGACGAGCGTGGACGAGCCGAGCTCCAGGCTGTACGAGTCGATGTCCTCCGCGAACTGCATCCGCAGCCGGTTCGTCCTGTCCGCGTACACGCCGAGCAGCGGGATCGCGTACGGGTCGGGAGGCGGAATCGTCAGCGACATCTGCTACTCCTGAAGCGTGAGCTGGCCGAGCAGCTCCATTGTAGCGGCAGGAGGTCCGGTGGGCGAACCGGGAGCGGTCGTCGTCTGAATCCCGAGGTCGGCAGGCTGAACCTGCACCACGACCCGCGCTCCACGCAGCCAGTCGAAGATCGCGTCGGCCAGCCTGTCCGCCTGCTGTTCCGCCGTCAACGCTCCGGGCGTCGACACGATCGAGCGCAGGCTCGCGCGGAGAGCAGAGCGGGAAGCCCCCGACAGACCGCTGTAGATACCCTGCACGGCCATCACTGCCCTCCCGCACGCTTAGACTGCCAAGCAGCAACGTCGGCCGCTGCCGGGGCGGCCAGAGGCCCTGCCGTCGGCGGCCCGACCGTCGGCCCCATCGGCGTCTGAAGCTGCACGCCGCTCCACGGCACGCCGTCGATCACTACGCGGCTCGTCGCCGCGCTCCCCGTCGTCTCCAGCACGATGATCGGCGCCTTGATCTCGACCGCACCGCCGCCCGTCACACGCAGCCGCAGATCACGCCCTTCGGGGATGACGAGCCAGATGTCGTCCGGCAGAAGCAGCGAGTCGGGCGGAGGCGAGTCTTCGCTGTTGAACGTCGTCGAGACCATGATGCCGCCGCCGCTCGGTTCCCCCGTCGGGAACACGGCGAGCACCTTGTCGCCCTCGTGGACCGGGACGTACCCCGCGCACCCGCGCACGCTCCACAGCGGGGGGATCTGGAGAGAAACCTCGACGCCCGCCGGCTCAATGACGCCCGTCACGAACACACCCTCCGCCTCGACCATCGGGTCGCCGCTCAGGATGACGTAGCCTGCCCACTGCCGGCTGTCCGCGCCGGGGCCGGACATCGCAGCACGGAGCTTGTTCAGGTTCAGCCGGGCAGCCATGTCACCCCTCGTCCCACGGCGTCAGCCCGCCGGCGCTCTCTCCAACGAGCCGCGGGTCCAGCTCCAAGAAGCTCATGCAGGTGTAGCTCCCCGAGTAGCCGCTCTCGCCGATGCTGTGCGACACATCCTGCACGCGGAACGTCGACAGCCGGCGCGCGTTGGCCAGCGCAGCGGCGATCGCCGGAGCGACGGCAGACCCGACCCCCCGGCGCGACAGGATGTCCGCGATCTGCGCCGTCGACTTCCCCTCGATCTCCGCCGCCGTCGCCGGGGCGAACAGCGGGCGGAGGTTCCCGCTCGGATTGGCGAGGTCGGCGATCAGAATGTTCACCGCATCGCCCGCCTGCACGACGAGCAGGTCGACGCTCGTCCCGTCCAGCCCGAACGCCTCCATGTCGTCCGTGGCGAATGTCGCCTCGCAGCCCTGCATCGCCGACTCGTAGTAGATGGCCTCCGCGATCTTCGGGAGCATCGAGGCCTGCATGGCGCGCCCCGTCACGTCGTAGACCTTGTAGCTGTCCAGCGCCCCGTCCTTCGACGCCGTTGCCTTCGGACGGAGCTTCTTCGGGTACTGGCCGACCTTCACTTCCTTGCCGATCAGCGCGACGACCTTCACTCCTTGGATCGTCGTCTTCCCGAAGCTCCTGGAGAAGCGGAGCTCCTTGAGGTTGCCGCCCCAGATCATCCGCGGGGCGGACCGCGCCTGCGACAGGTAGAGCGTCCGCGGCTTCACGAGGCGCAGCTCGTCGAGGTCGATCATCGGGATCACGCCGCTCTTGACGCAGAGGTCCGTGATCAGATCCCAGTACGTCGTGCCGGCGCCCTTGGTCGACGCGAGCTTGGCGCCCTTGGACGCCTCGCCGCCCTTGCGCGTTCCGCCGAGCACCTCGCGCAGCACGAGCTTGTCAAGCGACGTCCGGTCGATGTCGTCGTCCGGCATCACCGGCATGTTCGCCGTCGCAGGGAGCGAGTGCAGCAGGTCCTCCACGACGCCCGCCAGCTTCTGCGACACGCGGAGCTTCTTGAGCACCGCGGTCGGGACCGGCGTGTCGATCAGCATCCCGGTGAAGTCCCGGCACTCGATCGACAGCGAGTCGCCGCTGTCCCCGAACGTCGAGTTGAAGGAATCCACCGTCCCCATGAACCGGGTCGTGCTGCGCTCGCGCTTCACGAAGCTTCGCCGCCCCGCCCCGCCGGATTCCCTCTCCTCGATGCCCGCCCGGTAGTCGTCCGCTGCGACCGTCCCCGCGAACAACGTCACGCCGACTGCCATCACGCTGCGCGGATCAATCGGGAGGTCGGCGAACTTGACCTTGACCGTCGCTGTGTTCGCCTCGCGCGGGCTGTTCGCCGTCCACTCGCACGACACCGGCTGCACGAAGAACTTCACGCTGTACGGGTCGGACGCGTCGGAGTCGAGCACGGTGCTCATCCGCTTTGCGTAAGTGTCCGCCGACTTCTTCGCACGGATCGCCGCCGGATGCTCCGCCGCGCTGCGAAGCCACTTGTCGAGCTCGGCCGGGCTGAACGGCTCCTTCAGCCGCAGCGCAAGCTCGACGACAGCGCTCGGGTAGTACAGCGGCAACAGCTACCTCCGAAACGTCCCGCGGCGTCGCTGGCAGAGACGGAGGAGGACGAGTCCCGACATCTCTGCCAGACGACGCAACGGGAACATCATAGCGCCCGGCGCTCGTCGAGCACCGGAATCGCGACCACGGTGCCCTTCGCCAGCACCGGGCTCTTGAGCTGGTTGTACTGCGCCAGCACCGGCCACTTGTCGCGGTCGTGGTAGTACTGGTCGGCGAGGAACTGGAGCGTCTGCCCCGTGCTGGCGATCACGACGGCGATCACGTCGTCGCCCATCAGCAGGTCCATCGCCTCCTTGCGTGCGATCTCCGCAGCGTCCTTCATCTGCCGGGCGCGGTCCTGAATGCCCGCCGGAGCGGCGAAGAACGCCGCGGCCTCCGCCGAGTCCTCCGTCCCCGATGCTGACGCGGTGTCGATGTCGAGCGCGGCCATGAGGCCCTCAGCTCGGTACGAGACGATCCCGAGCCACCCCACCGCGTTCTGGATCGTCGCCCGCCCTGCCTCGGCAAGGTCGAGCGTCTGGTCGATCAGCGCGGCGTACGCGTCGACAGCCGAGTTCACTTGCAGGATGATCCCGTTGACCTCCGCCAGCTTCTCCCCGACGCGCCCGAGCGCAGAGCTCGCGATCTCCGCGGCCTCGGAGAGGAGCTGGCGCAGGTTCTGCGCGGGGTTGGCGAAGTCGAACGAGACATCGACCGGCTGCGGGACGAAGTCGCCGGACGCGTGCCAGTCGAAGTCCACATCCACGTTGACGAGCACGTCAGAAACCGGGGACACAACCACGCGGGACGCGACGCCCCGGCGTACGATCGCGCCCCATGTCACCTCAAGCTCCTGCCCCGCGCGACAGAGCGAGACGATCGCGTCGGCGAGCACGAGCGGGTCGGTGTGATTGGTGATGTCCCCGTCGTACTCGATCATCAGCGCGTCGCTGTCGCCGAGCCACCGCCGGGAAAGCCGCAGCGTCATGTTCGACGGCTCCTCCTCCGGCCCGAGCACCTGCACCGTCGCCTCCGGGTTGCCGGGGTACCACGTTCGCTGCGTCCGCAGCTTCGTCGTCCACGAGAACGCGGACGAGCCTGCGCCAGACGCCATCGGGAGACAGTACCCGGAGAGCACAAGCGTCCGCCGCTGACCCGTCGTCTCCTTGATGCTGAACTGCGGGCCAACCTGCGGCTCGTACCTGAGTTGCGGCTCCTGAAAGAACCCGGCCACCGCGTCGAACATCCCCACGGCTTCCTCCTACGGCGCCCCGGCCAGGCTGAACGCGCTGCGCGTCTGGAACTCGATCTGCTTGTTCACCATGTCGGCGAACACGAACGCGATCGCGTCCGGGTCCTTGTCGCGGGCGTCGATCTTCACCTCGAACTTGCTGCCGCGGAAGTCCTGATTGATCTTGGTCTTACCGGATGCTGCTGGATCAGAAGTGCCCCACATCTTTCTCACGATCTCTTCGGTGAACCCTTCTGCCACAACGCCGAACCAATCCTTGTTCAGAGCGATGGCGAGCGCAGCCTCGTATGTCCGCGCCCACATCACGTCGCTCTGCCCGGCCTTCCACATGATGCTGTTGTCCATGATCGCGTCGACGAGTTCCTGCGCTACGTTCGACACGTCGACCTTCTGGCCGACCGTTGCGATCGTGTTGAGGGTTCCTGCCGTCAAGTGAGCAATAGCCATCTGTTGAACAGTCGATTCCGGTGTGGCGTACTGCTTCCCGAGCCCGCCGGTTGGAAGAACAGACTGGGCATACCCGACGAATGCTTCTTGTGCCACTCCGCGTCGACGAAACTCACGGGCCTCTGCGTCTGCTGCCTTGTCGCGGTACTCCCCATTGATGATCCAGTTGAAAGCATCTGCCAGCTTCCCGGAGAGGTCGTACATCCCGTCGATCCACGTTCCAATGTGGTAGCCGATCGCCGCGCTAGCGATCGTCGCACCGAGCCCGAGGAACGCCGTGGACAACTTCGAGGCGGCAGACGAGACGTAGCCCAGCCGCTCGCCGAACCGCGTCATCCCGGCGTGAACGGGAGACGCGCCCTGCTGCTGTTGCAACCGATCTGCCCCGGCGGGATTCAGCAGCCCGGCGGACAGCGCCAGCATCCCCGGCGACATCGGAGCGACCGGGCCGCGCAAGGTCGACATCAGAAGCCCAGCTCCGGCAGAACCCGCCCCGCCCGCAGCCCCACCACCGAGCAGCCCTCGGGCCAGCCCGACAGCTCCGGTCCCGACGTTGATCGCGGCCATCGCAAGCTGCGCGGCCTTGACGGCGAGCCACACTTCAAGAATCGCCTCCGCAGTCACCTTGAGCTTGTCCCAGTTGTCGACAACCTTCATCGTGATGTCGTATGCGATCTCGAAACCTTTGATGAACGTCGAAGCGATCTTCTCCCCGGTCCCGTCGATCCACTTGTCGATGGCCTTCTGGTTCTTGTCGATCGTGCCGACAACCTTGATCACTGCCTTTGTCAGCTCCTTCGTCAGCGCCTCGCCAGAGCGCCCCCACATCGTCCTGATCTGATCCTTGAGCGTGTCCGTCTGCGCGATGAACGACTCCCCGAATTTCTGCGCGGCGGGCTCCCACTGTCGCATCTTCCCCATGATCACGTCGAGAACCTTGCCCGCCCCTCCGGCAGAGCGGGCGAGCTTGTTCATGGCGACGGTGCTCAGCCCGAGGTACTTCGGGAGACGATCGCGCGTCGTCGAGACGCCCATCAGCATCTGCTGGATGTCCATCGATGCGAACTGCATGTTGTACTGGAGCGTCTTCGACAGCGGCACGAGCAGCTTGACCGTCTCCGTGATGTCCTTCGTGCTACGGCCCGCCTGCATCATCGGCGTCAGGAGGATCTGGAACCCGCCGAGGTAGTCCTGAAGCTCGCCGACGCCCTTCGCTGCCGTCTTGCGAAGGTCGTCCACGATCTGCGGGGCGATCACCATCGAGCGGTTGAACTTCTCCAGCGTGGTGCTCGCGCCCCTGAACTCCGCTGCCGTCGTGAGCATCGCTGCGAGCCCGATCTGCGTCGCCTTGAGCTGCTCGTTGTAGTCAACCATCTTGCCCTTGAGGGCGAAGAATGACCACGCCGCGCCGCGGGCTGCGAAGTACGCACCGGCGAGCACGCCGAGCCCCATCTGGAGCTTCTGGACGGCGTTGCCCATACCGATTGTCTCGCCGCGGATGCGCTTGATCGCCTCGGACGAGGCGTCGTCGACTTGGTAGCGTGTCGTGACGAGGTAGTCTGGACTGCCGGCGCTGCTCACTGTCCTACCCCTTCCCGTTCTCCTGCCGAACGAGGTCGGAGACAGCCTTCGTGAGCAACCTGCGCTCCCGAGCCGTCATCCGGCGAAGCTCGGACGGAGCGACGTGCGAGTACCGGCCAAGATAGGCCATGTCCCGGTAGAGCGCAGAGCGCAGATGATGCGCCCACTCGTCGAGCGTCAGCCGCCGACCACGACCTTCCGGGACTTCGTGAAACCCGCCATGTCCGCATCGGACGGCGACGACGTCTGGAGCCACGCCTGCACGAGCATGATCCGCACGCGCGGGTCGCTCGCGAACAGCGCCTGGACCTCCGGCCCGTCCTGCTCGACCGCCCGCCCGTCGATCGTCGCCACGCCGTAGCGCACGAGCTGGTTGCGCGTCCGCATCGAGTTGTCGCCGCCGACCTGCGTGGCGCGCTCCTCGTCCTCCCACGTCGGAGGCACCATGCCGACCGTGCGGTGCCCGCAGGCCTCCGCGATCTGTTCGGGGAACGTGTACTCGGCGACGGGCGTCTTGCCCCACCAGTTCTTCTGCTCGCTCACCTCGTCCTCCTCTGCTTCGCCGAGCTACGGTCAGATCGCCGCGGCCCCGAAGACCTTCATGTCCTGCGCCTTGCCGCTGATGCGCGACGTGACGAACTCGGCCTGCCCTCCGACCGAGAACGGCAGCCCGTCGAACCCGACGTCTTGGATCAGGAACTTCGCCATCTCCCCGTTCGGGTAGGCGATGCTCCCCTGGATCGAGAACCGCACGCCGGGCGTCCGGTGCTGCGCGGTGCTCTTGACCGCGTCGACGAACGTGTGGAACCCGCTGTCCCGGTGCCGGAGCTCGAACGAGAACGACACGCCGCCGTAGGTCATGTCGATCCGCGGGCCGCGCTCCCCGAGGAACGCCAACTCCTGCGCGGCCACGGCCACGCTGATCTCGAAGCTCTGGATCGCGGACAGCGTCGTCAGGACCTTGCCGTCCTTCTTGATCGTGAGCTGAACGTCCTGGCCCTGCAAATGTTCCGCGGCCATGAGTACCTCCCGCCGGGTTCCGGCGACTTCTTACTGCTCCGAAACGACCACGGTCGTGCCGATCTGCGCGAGGAACACGAGGAACTTCGCGGACGGCGTCCGGCGGATCTTCATGAGGATGTAGAAGATCCCCATCGCCTCGTTCGTCGGCGTGTTCACGCTGTCCACGTCCACGAGGTAGTTCCCCGATTCGATGCGGCCCTGCCGGACCTCGTTGTCGAGGAACTCCTCGATCGCGAACCGCGCCCCGTCCTTGAGCGCCGTGGTCAGCGGCTTGTCCTTGTAGTTCGCGAGGAAGCCGGCGACCGAGTCCTGGACGTAGTCGGAGAACCGGCGCTGCTCGATCGGCTCCTTGCCGCTCGTCAGGCTCGTGGTCACCGCCGAGTAGCCGACCTTGTTGCCGCGGCGGTCGACGTTGAATGAGACGATGCCCGCCGCCTTCATCTCGACGTAGAACGTCCGCCCGTAGGTCGCGCCGGTCACGACCTCGCCCGCCACGATGTCCGACAAGAACGGCGTCACCTGCCCCGGCGACTCGTTCGACGACGTGTTCGCGATCACTGACGCGAAGAACGCGTCGAACGTGCTGGTCAGGTAGGCGTCGGTGCTGCTCTCCGGGAGCAGCCACTGCACGGCCGGCCACGCGTACACGCAGCGGTCGGAGCGGCTCAGGCCCGCGCCGAGCACCGTGTTCGCCGTCGCCGCCGTCTTGTCCGTGCCAATCGGAGGCGACACGACGGCGAGCCGGCCACGCCCGCCCGCGCTCGCGCTGATGACGTGCGCCTTGAGCGTCGCCATCACCGACTGCGACGACCGGCACGAGAAAATCAGCATGCCGTCGACAGCCGAGGTCGTCTCGTCCAGGGCCGCGTCGATCGCCAGCCCATATGCCGTGTCGAGGTTGACCGCCGTCAGCGCGTCGAGGTTCGTCACGGTGAAGCCGGACAGGTCGGGCGACGTGTTGTCCACGATCGTCGTGACCCCGCCGGCGAGCTGCGACGCCGCGCCGCTGACGTGGCGCACGCGGACCGTCTGAACGTCGGCGTAGCCGCCCGTCGGGAAGTCCACGTCCTCCAGCGTCGCCCAGATGCTTGTCACGCCGTTCGACACCCGAGTCCCCGCGGGGATCACGAGCGGGTCCGTCGCCGTCCCGGAGAACGTCACCTCGCCCGCCTCCAGGTCGGGCAGGATCACGATCAGGTCGGGGAAGCGAGGGCGGTAGAGCTTGGCGTACAGGTTGCCGTTATAGCCGTCCGCCGTCGAGCCGATCCACGACTTGAACCCGCCGTAGTAGCTCGTCAGCTCGCCCTTCGCCTGCAACCGGCGCGGGATGAGCGGCAGGCCCTGGTCGTTCACCGCCTCGCCGACCACGATGGTCGTCTGCCCGACGCCCTGCACCTGCGACGGCGCGTCGCGCTCGACGATCAGGACCTGCTCCAGCTCGGTGATCTGCGCCGTGGTCGGATTCCCGGATGCTCGGCTGACGAACATGGTGCGCTCCTAGATGCTTGGGTCCACGTCGGGACCGACCTCGATGTCACGAGCGGGATTCCCGCCGGACGAACCCTGGCCCTCAGGGTACAGGGTAGGAGTCAACTTCGGCAACACGGCAACGCGCACAACGGGGCAGGACGCGTCGATCCACCACGTCGTTCGGTACTCCCCCGTGCGCCGCTCGTTGTCGTCGTCCCACCGACGGGACCGCTTCCAGTTGTAGCGAGCGACGATCCCGTGGTACTTCGGCATCGACAGCATCAGGCTGCCCGTGTCCATGCTCGGAGCCCGCTCGTTGTCGACCACGCGATGCACGTCCCGGCGCTGAGCGCGGTCGCGGCACCAGAAGTCAACCTGCAACGTCATCGACTTGTTCGCCGTGACGATCAGCGTCTCGCCTTGCGCGTTCCGCTCGACGGAGACGACCGGCGTCAGCGCGTACGTCGACTCCTCGCTGTCCCCCGCGAGCGTCACCGCCGCGGTCGGGTAGCCGGACAGATCCTGCTCCTCATCTGGGAACTCGTGGACCACGTCGCTGAACTGGAAGACGGAGCCGTCCCCGGTGTGCTGGAACACGAGCGAGCGGAGCCAGTCGGCAAGCCGCAGAATGACAGCCGTCTCGCAGTCGAGCGGCCCGTCGACGTCGGCCTCGCCCGTCGGCCACCCGCCGGCGTAGCCGACGCCGTCCTCGTAGTACTCGTACCCTTCGCCCGCTCCGCTCACTGCCGCTTACCTCCGCCGAGTCGCGCACGGATCAGCATACCCACGTCCTTCCGCATCTGCGGTAGGGCGCGAGCGAACACGCGCCGCGGCTTCATCCCGTGCTTCGAGTGGGCGATCTGGACGCCGCGCGCCCACGACCGGGCCTCCGTCACGAGCTGCTCCGCCTTGCTCTTGCCCTTGCGCCGTCCGACGCGACTCTGCGTCGCAGACCGCTGCCCGCCGACCGCCTTGCCCTTGCCGCGCAGCTTCCGCAGCGCCCACTCGAACAACGGCTGGAACGGAGGCCAGTGCGGGCGGGAGCCGTACTCGATGATCGGCGCGTGGGGCGCGTCGTTGAACACATCCGCCCCGTCGTGCCGCTTCTGGGCATGGAACGATGCGGCGTACCCTCCAGAGTCCACCGGGATGTACGGCTTCGTGTCTTCGACCGAGTCCCCGAGGCGCTGTAACCCGAGGTTGGCCGCCTCGACCATCACGGACACGAGCGCGGCGCGGTGCGACCCGAACTTCTTCTCCAGTGCGTCGGGGAGCTTGTCGAGCGAGATGTGGACGGTCACCGGGACAGCCTCGGGAACAGCTTCTGGTTCGCCGCGTCGGCCATCTCTTGGATCTTCCGCAGCCATCCCGCCGTCTTGCGCTGCGCCTGCTTCGCTGGCTTCCGCTGCTCGGGCTTCTTGCCGAGCTTGCCCTGCTTGGCGGCCTCGGCCATGTCCCGGATCTGGCGAAGCTGGAGGTCGGCTGCGAGCTGCGCGTTCGACTTCCGGGAAGCCGGGGGAGTCGCGGACTTGACGACGGCAGGCTGCGGCGCAGGCCTCGTCTTCCGCGTGGTATACGCCGGGGCTGCGACCGGAGCGTCAGCCGCCCCGAACTTGTCGCGCAGCGTGTTCCGCATCGACCGGGCAGTGAACGCCGGGAGCGCGGAGCGGGGCTGATCGCGCACGACCACGCCACCACGGAGCACCGGGTCCGCTGCCTTCGCTTTCGGGGACGAAGGCGGGGTGCGCTTCGCCACGGACTCCCCGAGGTTCTCCCACAGGTTCTCGTACTTGTTCTCCGCGCGCGGCTTCGTCGACTGCCGGACGGCCGAGGCCTTCGGCATCTTCGGCACCTTCGCTCCGGTCAACCGCAGCCACGTCGCTTGATCCTTGCTGCTCATCCCGTTGAGCTCGGACCACGACTTCGCCGCAGCGGGCCGGAAGCTCGACGCCTTCAGCGCTCCGCGAACCTGCCGCTCCGCGGGGACTCGGGACGGAGCCCTCGCAGGACGAGCAGGCTTCGCCGCTACTGCCCCTTGCTTGCGTTCTACCGGCCGGGGCGGATTCCGGGTGCGCCGGACGGCAGGGGTCGTCTGCGGGGCACCACGGCGACGCTCGCCGCGGCCCTTCACCCTGGTCCAACTGCCGTCCGACTGCTTCTGGAAGAACGCCCCGTCGCGGCGTTGCCGGATCTCGCCTGGAGCAGCGCGCCCGCGGCGACGTCCGATGCCGACCGCTGATCCCGCCCTCACGGCAGCTCCCCTCCGCGCCCGCGGGTCGGACGCTGCACGTTCAAGCTGAGGCGCCACTGGACGTTGATCTGGTCGCGCGTCGGGGGAGCGGCCAACGTGCAGCGGACCCGGCGATCGAGGTCGTCGTCGAAGGTCCGCAGCTCGTAGAAGTAGTCCACGTTCCGCGCGATCGGGACGCCGCCCGCGCCCTTCCCTGTCAGCAGGTCCTCGGTGTACGTCAGCGAGACGCCCCGCACGTTCAGGTCGCCATCGTCGACGGCCCCGCCGCCGACGACCTTCTTACGCCGGTTCTCCGTCACGATCGGGGTCGGCAGCAGTTCGACCTCGGACAGTACCGTCTGCACGCCCTCGCCGCGCTGCGCCCCTCCCCATCCGACCTTCACGACGAACACCCGCCAGTCCGCCGCGCCGAACTGCGCGTAAAGACCGCGCAATTCGTCCGCAACTTCAACGAGATCACCGACGAGCGTCTCGCCGAGGTCGTCCTCCGGCTGGAGGTCTGCAAGGTCGATGTCGCGGGTGAACGGCATCGGTCAGCACTTGCCGCTGCGGATCTTGTCTGCGTTGATCTGCTTGCCGTTCTGCTTCTTCTTCCCGCGGATCTCCTTGGAGAACTTCTGCTTGATCATCCCCGCAGTCATCGCTTGCCTCCCTTCCGTTCCGAAGTCATCGCCGCGCCCCCATCAGCCCGCCCCCGGCGTACCGCTCGCTGTAGCTGTTCGGGTTCGCCCCGATCGTCTCTGCGAGGCGCCTGCCCCACCGGCGGTACTCGTCCTCAAGCCGCGGGATCTCATCCGCGCGGATGCCGATCTCGCCGACCTGCGTCGCAGCGAGGCGCTTCGTCGCCTTCGCCATGCGGGCCTCGATCGCGTCGAGCGTCGAGAGGAGAGCGATCACGCGCGTCTCGCCGAACGAGGTCAGCTTGACGAGCTGGTGCTCCGCGTTCACGCGCAGCCCGAGCGATGCGACGATCGGCCCCGACGCGGAGGTGTACTCGGTGACCTCCGAGAAGCCCAAATGGCGCATCGCCCGGCTGAGTTGTTCCGCGGTCAGAGCCATCGATCGCCTCCGCTAGTCGGTGAACCCGAACCGCAACGCCTCGCTGGAGTAGAGCCGGCGCAGGGCGATCCGCTGCCGTTGCATCTCTTCCACGGGATGCTGCCGGCGGTCGATGATCTGCCCCTTCGTGAGCTTGATGCTCCCCGCGCCGGAGATGTTCGCCACTCCGTCGAGCTCGACGACGAACAGGTTCTCGGAGAGCTCGCCCTCGGGCTTCTCCTCGTCCGTCTGCTTCTCGCCGAACAGCCGGGGAGCCGCCTCGCGCAGCGCCTCGACGACGCCGACCGTCACGAGCGAGCGCGTCGACGCGAGTTGCTCCGCCAAGTCCTTCGGGCCGACGCCCGGAGTGATCTGACCGGGAACCGCCTGCACCGTCTTGCCGACGTTCTGGAGCAGCGTGTCGAACTGGTCGAGCTTCGTCTTGAGCCCCGTCACGATCTGATCGACGGCGAGCTTGACCTCTGCGCGGATGACCGCCTGGATGGAGTCGAGTTCCTTCTGCGAAAGTGCCATAGCTCTCCGCCCTCCTCTTGCGTACGCGGCAAGGTTGTGCCGTCACCCTGCATCCTAGCAAGGTCGGGACTGGCAAGCTACACGGCGGAGAAAACGGGAGGGTTAGAGCGGCAAGATTTCCTGCGCTGCCGGCTGCTGCGCGGCCAACGCCCTGGCTCGTTCGCGGCGGGCGGCCTGCGCCGCCGACATCCGAGCGATCGTCTCCTGCGACTTCTTCCTGCCGCGCAGCTTCGATGCGAACTTCTCGATCTCCTCGGGGGACTTCACGCGGCCGGTTTGCGCCGCGGACTGCCGCTCCCGATACTCCTCGGTTCGACAAGCGGCCGAACGCTTCGCCTCAACTTCTGGATCGTGCAGCCGCGTCTTGGCGTTCTCTGACCACTTCGCCCGCATTTCTTCTGTGCATTTGCGCGGACCACGCTTCTTCCACGCCTCGACCATGTTGGCACATTGCTCGGGAGTTCTGACCTTGCCGAGTTGCTTCGCCCGCATCCGCTCGATCTGCTCTTGAGGAAGTTTGTGTCCCATGCGAGCCTTCGACATCGCTTCGAGCAACTCGGGAGACTTCTTCCGACCTTTGTTGGCTTCGCCAATCCTGCGGCGAGTCTCGTCGCTGACGGTGTGCCCTTTGAGGTTGACAGAGATGAGGGCTTTTGTTTCTTCGGTAGTGTGTCGCTCTCCCGACCCGTTACCTCCTTCTCTGATGTTTGTTAGGTTAGCTCCTTGCTCTTTGTAGAAAGCGATCCATCGTTTCTCTGCTTCTTGCCATGTGTCTGTTCCTTCTCCCTGCTCTAGTTCTTCTAAAACCGGGTCCACGCCAACGGACAACAACAAGCGAATCCAATGGTCGTTGTGCGTGGGTCTGCCGACGTTAGATCGGGAGCGTCTGATGTGCTCACTCAAGCGGAGAGTGACATTGATCGTTTTCCCGACATAGCGGCAAAGCCCGGTTAGCGGGTCGGAGAGTTTGTAGATGGTCCACTTGTGAGGATTCGAGGCAAGGATTGGAGCAGTTTCTTGGTTCACGAGCAGTCTCCGGGTGTGCTACGACGACTCCGAAGCCATCATAGCACACCCGTAAACATTCCGCTACCCCAGGTCGCAGCTCTCGACGATCACGGCGCGCTTGTACGCCGCCTGCGAGTTGACCTGCGCCCGGAAGTCGGTCGGCACGCCGTAGTCGCCGGTCCAGCTCCAGGTCACGGTCGAGCGCTCGCCCTTCGCGTCGAGCGGCAGCCGGAAGTAGATGTGGATGCCCTCGACCAGCCCCTTGACGTAGTTGCCCTGGTCGACCCACTTCCCGAGCATCTCCCGCTTGCCGAAGCCCGCGGTGCTCGGCGTGGTCTCGAAGTCGTCCTCGGGCACGTAGTGCTCGACGACCGTCCCCGGCCCGGTGATGATCGTGCGGCAGATGTTCTGCCCGCCCGTCTGCGCCGAAGTGACCGCCCCGTTGAAGTCCTCGCCCGCCGCGACGTTGTAGTACGTCGGCGACTCGGCGTTCTCGATGAACGTGCATCCGGAGAGCTGCCCGACCTCGAAGCCGGTGACGCGCTCGTGGTCGGGGACGCCCCGGACCTGGAGCTGCCACGCGGCGTCCTCGCGGAGCTGGCGCACGGCCTCGGGCGACAGGTGGCAGCGGTAGCGGCCGTCCGAGAAGGTCGGCACGCCGAGCGTCCGCAGGTAGGCCACGCCCGAGTTGATCTGGGTCAGCGTGATCAGGTTGCCCGCGCCGATGCCACGGGTCGTGGTCGCGCCGCCGACGCGGATGATCCGCGGACGGGTGGCGGCCAGCACCGGCACGTTGATCAGGTGCCCGGCGACCACGCCGACCGCGAGGGTCAGCGTGCCGGCGCCGTGCGGCAGGGCCGGGTTCGTCGGCGTCGCGGCGACCACGGACACGGTCTCGCCGTCCACGGTGATCGAGATCGGGGTGGCCGCGCTCACCGGGACCAGCCGGCCGTCGGTGTTGAAGTTGTGAGTGAACCCGCTGATCGACTGCACGGTCAGCGTCGCGCCGCCGAGCAGCACGCCCGCGGTCAGCCACGTGTGGCCGCCGCCGTAGCTCTGGAACAGCTTGCTGCGGACCCACCGGCTCACGCTGGTGCCGGCCTGGAGCCCGAGCGAGCCGATCTGCCGGCGGAACTCCTGCGTGATCGTGTGGTAGTTCTGCCGGATGTCGATCTCGACCGCGCCCTGGAGGTTCTCCGCAGTCACGCCCCACTGCTCCAGCGTCGGCGCCTGGGGCGTGGGGTCGGTGCGGGGCGTCGACGCGGCGACGACCGGGGCGAGCGTCCCGTTGCGGGTGATGATCAGCGACTCGCCGCTCTTGGCGTTCCACTTCTCCCGCTCGATGCCCTGCCGGAACAGGTTCTGCGGAACCAGCGGCTCCTTGATCATGTCGGCGAGGTGGTTCTCCTGGATCAGGAGCCGGATCGCCGGGGGGAGAAACGCGACGTGAGTTGCCATGACCTACCCTCCATTGAGGGCGGAACCGACGCCGCGCGCGCAGGGTTGCTGAGGGCTCGGAAGGACCGGCTACGCCGTGACCCTGCCGTCGAAAATCTGCTGGCGCCGCGCACGATTCTCTTCCGCCGTGTGCTTGGTCGCGTCCCAGACTTCCTCTTTCGCCCCACGCCGCCCGCCTGCTCCGCCGTCTCCGCCCGTCGTTGCCTTCGCCTTCGGTTCCGCTGCCGTCTTCTCTGCGAAGTACCTCGGCTTCTTCGCCCGCAGCTTGGCGAAGAAGTCATCCATGATCTCCGGCGTCAGATCCTCGTCGTCGTCCACGTCCTCATCGTCGAGGTACTTGCGGAGGTGTCGGAGCAGGATCTCGTTGTCCTCGTCGAACCCCGCCGCTGCGGCGTGCTCCGACAGGAACTTGTCCTGCTCCGTCCGCTCCGCCTGCTCCTCGTACTCCGCGACCTCCGCCTTCAGACGCTCGATCTCGGCCTGCGCCAGTTCCAATTCGCTCTTCTCGGCCTCGCTGGCCGCCTCCCGCTCCTCGCGGAGCGCGACCAGTGCGTCGAGCTCTTCCTCGGTGCTGACACCGAGCCGCGACATCAGCTCGCGGGTCGCCTTCTTCGACTCGCGGGCCAGCCGCTTGTCGAACGCCGACTTGGGCATCTTGATCTCGGCCGCGGCTTCGTCTGCCTCGGCCTCGCCCTCGTCTTCGTCGTCCGCCTCTGCCTCGTCATTCGCATCTGCGTCGTCGTCGACCTCGTCGGATGCGTCGTCGCCGCTCTCCGCGTCGTTCTCCGACGCGTCGGCACCCTTCCCCCCGTCGCCCGCTGCCGCGCTGACGCGCGTCCCGCCGCCGCCCTCTGGTGCCAAGAACCTCAACCGAGATCTCGTCAACATGACTCGCCCTCCTCTACCGGGTTGACCGGACCCGTGCCGTGCGGGAGGTGAAAGTCAGCACCGAGGAGCATCCCGTCATCAAAACAGGTTGCTCGCCAGCGCAGCCTCGCCGACCGCGGTCGGCAGGTACTCGACGGTGATCTCCGTCGTCGCGTCCGCCGCCGCCGTGTGGACGGTGCTGTAGCCCGTGGTCGCGTTGACCTCCACGGACGCCTCGCCAGCGGCGAGCACCGTTCCGAACGGGATCACGTCCCGATACCCGCCGAGCCCGCCGCCGGCCGTCTCGAACACCTTGATCACGCGGCCGGGAATCGCGGTGCTTTCGTCGCCGTAGACCACGACGCCAGCGAGGGTGACCGGATTCGACAGCGCGGCGAGGTAGTCGCCGTAGTGCATCTCCCGGAAGCAGTCCGGGATGCGATCGATCTCGCCCCGGTTCAAGAAATCTCGGATGGTACGGCCCACAGTCATGGTCTGCTCCTCGGTCGCTCACGACCCGCACGGCTTCAGCAAGTCCAATACTTTCAGCGGACGTATCCGCTGTCAACACCAACACGCAATCGCTATCGAACGCGCTCGATGTAGACGTCGATCGCGCTCGCCCCGAGAGCACGCGCCACGATCTTCCCCTTGGCGGTGATCATCATCTTCTCCCCGGCCAGCGAGGGAGCGGTGGCGCCGGCGAGGACGAAGCCGCGAGTCCCGGCGACCGTGCCCGCGTCCGCGGCAATCTCGTTGCCGGTGATCACGCGAACGCGGACGTCGTCCGCCCCCTGGATCTGGATCGTCGCCGACTTGTCGCCGGGGTCGGCGTCACGCAACGTGGTGTCTGTCGCAGCGGACACCGCCACGAGATAGCCGGGGATCTGGACGCCGGGATCTTCCCGCGCAGTGCTCACAGTGCTCATGTTGAACCTCCCGCATCGCTGCGGCCTGAGTGACACCCGACTGTAGCAGCGGGAAGGGCGTCAGGAAAGTAGCGAGCGTCCCGCAGCACGCAGCAGGTCGGACTCGACCATCTCCGCGATGAGCTGCTTGAACGTGTGGCGGGGCGCCCACCCGAGCAGCGAACGTGCCTTCGACGCGTCTCCGCAAAGGTGATCGACCTCGGCGGGGCGGACCATGCGCGGATCGTCCGCGGTGCAGACGGTGATGGGTAGCTCCAGCGCGAGCCGCAGGCCGAGCCGGTCGAGCACGCTCTCGTCGAGGTCCTCCACCACGAAGCTGCTCCCCGTGCGGACGACGCGAATCCCCGCGACGCCGAAGGCCTCGACCACGAGATCCTCGACCGAGTGCGACTCGCCCGTAGCGACGATCCAGTCCTCCGCGTCGGGGTAGCAGACCGCCGAGTGGATCGCCTCGGCGTAGTCCGCTGCGTGGCCCCAGTCGCGCCGGGCAGCGAGGTTCCCGATCATCAACTGCGTCTGCTGCAACCCGAGAGCGATCCGTGCGACGGCCATCGTGACCTTGCGCGTCACGAACGTCTCGCCGCGCCGCTTCGATTCATGGTTGAACAGCACGCCCCGGACGACGTGCATCCCGTACGCCCGCCGGTAGACGCCCGCCATCTCGTGAGCGTAGAGCTTCGCGCAGGCGTACGGGCTCTGCGGGCAGAACGGAGTGCCGAACGACTGCGGCGGCGGCGAGCTCCCGAACAGCTCGCTGGTCGACGCCTGATACACCCGCACGTCCCTCGCCCACTCGCTCTGTCCACGCGCCAGCCGGATGCACTCCAGCAGCCGCAACGTCCCGAGGGCGTCAACCTGCCCCGTGTACTCCGGCACGTCGAAGCTCACCGCGACGTGCGACTGCGCCGCGAGGTTGTAGACGTGGTGCGGCTGCACGTCGGCGAGCATCGCGGACAGCCCGAGGGCGTCGGTCATGTCGCCGTAGTGCAGGTACAGCCGGTCGCGCAGGTGCTCGATGCGCGCCGTCTGCCCCGGAGCGTAGGAGTGCCGACGGACCATCCCATGCACATCCCACCCGCGGGCAAGCAGAAGCTCGGCGAGGTAGCTCCCCGTCTGACCCCCGATGCCGGTGAGCAGCGCCCTCACTTCGACAGCCCGAGCAGCCGGAACAGGTCGGGCCGAGGAAAGCCTGCCGTCCCGTGTTCTATCAACGCAGAATGCTTCCCTTTCCGCTCGGCGGCGATGGCTCTGCCGCTCTGCCCTTCCCCAACAACGTGTAAAGACATCACAACAACCTTTTGCGTAGACAAAGCCCGGTCCAATACGCCGTCGAAAGCTCTTTGATTCGGACCTGCTTCTCTGTGTCGTTCCCGCCGAACACCGCCAGTCGAATCTGCTCGTCTGACAACTGCCCGATAATCTCCGCAGTCTTTGGATTCCTGGCCCGCTGCACTTCGGGGTGAACGGTCATGTTCAAGTTGGTCAAGTGTTTGACCATTGAGTATGGACCTTCGTAGTACGGGCTGGCCCAAGAGAACGTCATCCCCCAATCTATCGGGAAAACCTCGCAGCCACCCAAAAAGAGAATCAAGTTGGAGTCACCATCCCCATCGAGCCGAGCAATCCATCTGTCGAAGTCGAAAAGCCAGTCGGGCCACTTCCAGTCTGGAGAATAAGCGGAACGACTCACTCTGCTATGCTGCCCAAGCAAAGACATCAGCCCGACGGCCCAAGGAATGCCGACGACTCGCCCCATCTCTACTGGACAAAAGTCCAAACGAACGCCTTTCGATGCCAACAAAGCGAGCAGTCGGGAACAGATTGACTCTTTGATTGCAAACTCTACCGGATACTCCGAGTCTTTGCTCTTCGCCATTCGCCGTTTCCCGCACAAGCAGAACACCTCGAAGCATTGCCCTCCGGAATACGAGAACGCATTGTTCCACTCATGCTCGTGCATGGTCTACCTGCTCAAGCGCCACAACGGTCGCCTGCTCGTTTGATCTTCCCGGTTAGACGGCACATCGCCCAGTCGTTCTACCATCCAGCCGCCTTCTTCGAACCACTCATCCGAGCACCGCGCTTCGGCCGGCATCTCGACGTACACGACCTTGGCTGACTCGACTTCGTTCCAGACTCGCCGGTATCCCAAGTGGTGAACGAGGCTAAAACAAAACACCGTCTCCCACTGTTGCTTCAAGAACTCGGGGATCGGTCGGTTCAGATCTTGAATTGAATGGCGTACTCTCGCAGAGTACCCGACGAACGCCGCCAACTCACCCAACACCCGCAGCGACTCTGAGTCACGGTCCACTCCGCACACGAGCGAAGCGCCTTTCTCCATCGCCCACAGGCTCTCTGCGCCCGTCGAGCAACCCAAGTCGAGCACCGCTTTGCCTTCGATGTCGTCCAGTCGCAGCAAGTAGCGGCGCTCGGTTCCTCGCACGCCTTCTTTTACGACTTGCCCTCGCCAAGTGTGCGTCTGGTAAAGCCACGCCACAGAGTCCAAGATGGCCCGCATCCGCTCCATAGTCGTCACGGCTTCCTCCGAAACACGAGGCAGATCGACAAGTACTGCGTATGCTCGACGCCGGGAGCCTTCCACATCCGGCGGAACTCCTCGTCGAACTGCGCGGTGTACTCGGCATCGGAAGGCACTTCCGTTTCGAGTTCGGCCACGTCAACCACGAAGTCCCGCAAGCAGCGCACTGCATCGGCGTCGAACAAGTAGCTGGCAGAGAACACTTTATAGTAGTCGCTCTTGTGATAGGCCGCCCATGCGTCCCCATCAGCGAACCAGATCCGGTGACGCCATGCCGGAAGGGTGATCACCACGGGGCAGCCCGGCTTGACCAGCGAGCAAAGGTGCTGAACGATGCGGCAGCACTTCTCCCAATCGTTGTGCTCGACCGCACTGTTGCTCACCACGGCGTCGAAAGAGCCCGGCTCCAGTCCAGTGTCTTCCAAATCGCAGTACTTGGTCCAGATGGCAGGAATGACCCGACCATCAGGCAGCGTCCCTTGGTTCGGCTCAGTTGACCAACTGATCACGCCGACGTCGGCTCCCCGAAGCGCCAAGTACGCACCGATCGGGCTCGCTGCGCCTCCCGCATCGACGATGCGCTTCCCCGCCAACAGAGACGGGCTCGCCGAATCCAGAGCGTCCAGTGCGTTGAAGATGGCTTGGTTCTCCGCCAAGTAAGTGTGGTTCAAGCACCACCACGTCCACTCGTTCCCGAACTTCAGCTTGCTGATGTCTGACAGCTCCGCTTTGACGTTCTGCCGTCGTTCGCCCCAACTCAAGTCCAACAGCATGGGCAACTTTTCCATCACAAGCCCCTCGCTTTGCGGTAGTGCCGAACGATCGCCAACAACTCAGTCACCCATACGTCGTAGTTGAATCGGTCTTGAGCCAGAGCAACGGCAGCCGCCCGGATCTTGCGCCGTGCCGCTTCCCGTTCCGGTCTAATCCAATCCTGAAGCAACGGAATCAGATCCCTCTCGGAATCCCAAACGAGGCAGTTCTCTCCGTTCAACCCGAGCCCTTCCATGTCCGAGAAACGCTTGACGGCAACGACAGCGCCCGATCCCATCATGCGCTTGAGCCGGTCTGACGAGTACCTGCCAAGGTCGTCAAACAAGCTCACAGAGATGCCGACTTGAGCCTTGCGGAACAACACGCTGGCGTCTTTCTGGTGAATGAACGACTTCCCGTAAGGCTTCTTGCCCCATCCGCCGCCATGAACCGTGAACACTCCCGGCAGAGCAGCATGGATTACATCGCAAGTGCGCTCCCGCTTTCCGCCGTCAAGGTTCGTGTAGTTCATCCCGCAGAACACGACCGACTGCGGGTCGGATTCCGATTCATCTTCCCGCCAAGGATTCGAGTTCGGGTCGTATGGACACTGAAGGTATCCCGTCTTTGCAGGAACTCCCGACAGCAGCTTGGGATAGGTCGTGTTCGATGTCAGGAACAAATCGCAGTGCCCAGCAAACTCGGCCATCCAAGGCTGCACCGCCTGAGTCCCGCTGGTTCGCACGTCACCCGACCAGTTGACCCAAATGCAGTTCTTCGGCTTATGACATTGCACCGCGTTGAACAGCCCTTCGGGCCATCCTTTCGCTTGCACTTGGCTGAAGATCAAGTCGGGCTGGTGCGTGTTGAACGCTTCCAAGATGTCGATGGTCAGTCCTTCCCAACCCTTCTTACTTTTCACGATCCACCACGGGATCTCGACGTACGGCCCGATGGTCGCCAAAGAACGGCGCATCTCGTCCTGCATCTCGCTCGGGATCGCCAAGCTCAAGTGCAGCACTCGCAAAGAGCGACCAGCCGCCAAAGGACTGCGCCGGGAAGCCATGCCGGGGCGAGGCAGATACATCTTACCCCAGTCCTCCGCCGTCGGTTCGATCGCTGTCTTCGCCAGCTTGGACGGATACATGGCATGGAACTTCGCCCCATGGTCCGGGTCGATCTGCTTGTTCAACGCACGCAAAGCGTCTTGGCTTTCGGGCGAGTGACACAGATCGGTCAAAGAAACGCCCCGAACCGTCGTCATCTTCAGTCCGAGGTGATGCGCCCACACGCTGAACGCAGTGTCCCCGCCGTAGGTCTTGTCCGTCCGGTGAGCGGCGTCGCCCCACAGTCCGCCGATGCGCTCGACCACGGCTTCGACGGCTTCTCTCCGTGCGACCATCTGGTTGACGTGTAGCTTGCCGTGAAAGTGGCTGCTGACAACGCCTCTGCCGTCTTTCAGGTCGAATTGGAACACGACAATGGAGTAATCGGGCTGCTGTTCCAAGAACTCGACGGCTTTCGCCAAAGAGCCTTCATGCAGCACCAGATCGTCGTTGAGTTGGGCGATCAGCCGCCCTTTCGACGCCCGATAGGCCGCATTGAACGCGTCAATCGCTCCAGTCATGCCGCCAAGTATCGGACGAATGTCCGGCTGCGAACGCATCCAAGCCAAAGACTCGTCCTGCTCTGTCCCATAAGCGATCACGATCTCGTAGGACACTCCCGACCCGGCGAGAGAATCACGCACGGACCGGACGCATTCTTGGAGCATCTTCGGCCGGTTCACGGTGCCCAAGATCACGCTCAGAACCAGCTCGCCGGGGTCTTTCTTTGGTGGCGAAGGAAGTTCCCCCGGCTTCTCGCCTTCCATGTTCAAGCTGATCGTCGGGTAACTCGACCAGTCTTTGACCGCTTCGATCTCGGGGTACTGCGAAGGCACCCACTCCCGCACGCCAACGAATCCTGCCTCGACAAGCAGCTTCTCCAAACGCTCCAGCCAGAACGTCTGCCGATGCCGATCGGGCTCTTGCGTGTGCCGGCTGTAGTCGCCGCCGAACAAAGGACTCAGTGGGTCTGCCCCGAACGCATGGCTATCTACGCAGTTCTTCACGATGAGCCGGATGTCGGGGACGCTCAACCGCAAAGAACCGCCCGGCATCAAGACCCGGAACAAGTGACCAAGAATCTCGACGTTGTCTTGCGGCCAGCAGTGCTCCAGAGCGTGGCTCGAATACGCAGCGGAGAACACCCCGCTCGGCAGATTCCCGAGTTGGTACAGATCAACCACGCCATCCGGCCCGACGCCCGGCTTCGTGTCCGTGTTCAGCCAGCCGGCGATCAGCTTCCCGCCGCAGCCGATGTGGAGCCGCGCCCCAATAGGCCAAGAACTCGCTGAGGATGCCCCACAACCGATTCCGGCCGGCGGACCCGCCGGTGGCGCAACGGGAGCGAGAACGCCCGACGCAGAGGCGGCCAAGGCCGCTGCCGCGCGACGCGCGTGCTTGGGATGGTCTTTGCCCACCGATGCCTCCTCGACGAGCGGCACACGCCGCCCTCCGTCCTCTTCGATCGCCCGGACGAGCGCCGACTCGAACGCCAGCAGCTCGCCCTCCTCGTCGTCCATTCGGGACGCGGCGAACGCCGCAGCCCCCGCGAGGGCGGCAGCGTACACGCCCGGCTCCCGGAGCCGCGACAGCGCGCCGAGCCACTCGGTCTGCGACGCCGGGGGAAGCAGCGTCACCGCCGCCCCCGCTCCCGCGGTCGCCTCACGCACTCCGGGGAGGTCGCTGGCGAGCACGGGGATACCCGACAGCAGCGCCTCGCGCACGACCATCCCATAGGACTCGTTCAGGCTGGGGAGCATCAGCAGGTCGACGCCCGCGAGCACGTCGGCGATCCGCCCGACCGGGCCGACCACGCTCACGTTCGCGGGCATGTCGTCCACGCGCTGATTGCCGTAGCCGCCGAGCACCGCGACGAACTCGATCTCCGACGGGCAGACCTGACGGGCGAGCCACCGGAACAGCGCGCCGCCCTTCACGTCGGCGACGTTCACCTGCGCGACGCGCAGCGGCCTTCGACAGCCCGGCGTCCACGGCGTCCCGGCGCGCGTCGCCCGCCACCGGGCAGGATCTCCGAGCGGCGGATGAAGCACGCAGAGCCGGCGCGCGCCGAGCAGCATCCGAGCGGTCTCCGAGCAGTTCGGGACGACGAGGCTCAGGCTCTCCGCGAACTTGTTGGCCTCGGCCGCGTCGCCCTGAAGGTGAAGCGTCGTCGCTACGGGCACGCCGCGTGCTCTGAATCCTGGGGAGAGCCTGATCAGCCCGAGCTGCAACAGCGCGACGTCAGGGCGCAGCGACGCGCACAGGTCGGCCACGCTCGGGTCGCGGTGTCCGAAGTGGCACCGCACCCCGCTGACCACGCCGTCCGCTCCGTGCGTCGGGGAGGGCTGTCCGCAGACGGCGGAGACGTCCCACCCGCGCGCGACAAGCCACTGGAGGGTTGAGAGGAGGGCGACCTCGGCTCCCGACGGGAGATCGACGCGACGCGGCGTCAGTGCGAGCAGCTTCTTCCCCGTCAACTCGTCCTCCTCTTCTGCCGGGCCAGCATACCGCCCCCGGCCGGCAAAACCAACCGTGCATCGCGCCCGCGCTGTGTTCCCTGGTTCTGGACCGGCGCCTGCGGCGCTCTCTGGAGGGTATTTCTTCTCGGGAGAGGATGGGGGGGGTCCAAAGGGACCGAATGGTCGTCTGACCACGTCACGCGAAATCGCTGGGCCGGGCGGGCCTTTCCGCAAGACACCAGAGGTGGTTTTTCTTGGTTAGAGATATTTAGAACATGAACTTGATTAGAGCGCGCGTCATGCGTGCGCACACGCGTATATAGATGCACCCCACCGGCCGGCGATGGACGCGCGTCGGAATCGCGACGGACGCGGTCAGAGACGACGAGAGACGCGAAGACGACGAGACGAGACGAAGGACGCCGCCCGGCGAGTTGTCTTGCGACCGTGGGGGAGCCCGCCGGGCGGCGGAGGAGAACGACGCCGTGGCGCGAGCGTCGAACGAGAATCTACTCGCCGGATGACCGCTGTGTCAAGTCAAGGATGTTCGTTCGTAGGTTGCGAGCGATCGCGCGCATGAACAGCGGAGGCACGCTGTTGCCGATCCGCTGATATGCTCTCGGGCCCCATCTCCATTCCGACGGGAAACTGCCGATAATGCTGCTTTCTTCCAGCGTCAGTTCGCGTTCGATTCCATTGATCCGAAGGATCGGTGGACGTGTCTTCTCCAGCGTGCAGCATGGTAGGTTCAGTGATCGATAATCGTTCTGGAATTGGGCATTCTTGACGCCGTCGATCTGTACCTTCCCCCATCCTCTCCGCAGCGTCGTTTCTTTCGGCATGTCAAGTACGGAGCGCACGCCGATCACCCACTCCGGCTTCGGGAAACTCGGGTCGCCGATGACGTCTTCGCGCACGCCGACGAAGATTATGCGCTGCCGACTCTGTGGTACCGAGAAATACTGAGCATTCAGCAGACGAGCGTTCGATCGATAGCCGCATGATTTCAGTTCGCGCAGGATGTCGACAAAGATGAGGCGCATCTTCCCCTTCACCATGCCGGAGACGTTCTCCATCACGAATACTCGCGGCTGAAGTCCGCGCAGCAGCCGAACGAATTCGCGGAATAGACCGTTGCGTGGGTCTTCCATCTTTCGGCTGCCGGCCGTCGAGAATCCCTGACAGGGTGGAGATCCATCGAGTACGTCGAGTTCGCCGGGACGCAGGCCGATTCTGGCGAGACAGTCTTCGACTGATAGTGCCTTGATGTCGCCATGATAGACCGGCACTTCCGGGAAGTTGAGTCGGAAATTGTCGACGGCGTTCTGCTCCCATTCGACGGCGAGCAATTCACGAAAACCCGCCATCGAGTAACCGAGCGAACTGCCGCCGCAGCCAGCGAAGGTCGAAACGACCGTCGGGGCGTCGACAGCGCGCGGTTGCAAGTGATCTCGCCATGCCGTACTGAGAAAATCCTTGTAATTTCGAGTCATGATCAGGCCGGCCACTTGTGGTGGCATTCGGGACATTCGAGCATCTTGACGTCGCTTGCCGCCGTCTCGTCGAACGATTTCCCTTCGCCTTCACCGGGTGCAGGAGTCGTCCAGTCGACGTTGACGAGACCGAGCAAGGTATCGAATCCGAGATCCGTCCCCCACAGGTCCGGCGTATCCTGCTGAATCTGCGCCAACAGATCACCGATCGTGTCGTCGAACGTTCCTTGGATGGCGGGGTTGTTCGCCGCGACGTTCGCTGCGCGCTCCCGTTCGATCGGCCAGTCGACCACGCGGACAGCGAATCGCTCGCCCGAGGGCGTGACGGCCGCGCCGTCGACGATCGCGATATTGCCGTGGCGCTGCTGCAACGCCTTCACGCGTTGGTGCCCGGCTACGAGGTTCCCCGTGCGGCGATTCCACGTGATCCCGCTGAGGTCTCCGAACTGCTCCAGGCTTTCCGTCAGCCCAGCGAGCGCCTCGTCGCTGATGACGCGAGGATTGTATGAAGCGGGCGTGAGCTGATCAATCGTGTCGGGCAAGATTCGCTTTCGTCTGGCCACTGGTCGTCCTCCTCTTCCGTCGAGAGCCTATCGCAGACGGGGCTGATGCACAACGCCCGAGGTTGCTGCTACCATGCGCAGGCAATCGAAGGAGGTTCGCGATGAAGGGCAACAAGAAGATCGTCAACGCGCTGAACTCGCTGCTCGCGGACGAGCTGTCCGCCATCCTGCTCTACAACTGCCTCGGCTCGTGCTGGCGGCACGACGGGCTGCTCCGCCCGGCGGCGGAGATGGACCACGAGGTGCTCGACGAGACGGGGCACGCGCAGGCGCTCGCCGCCCGCATCATGCAGCTCGAAGGCGTCCCGATGTTCGCCCCGTCGAACACGCCGCCCGCCACGCCGTCCGGGCCGCGTGAGCGACTCCAGGCGGTCGTGGACGCGGAGACGGACGCGGTGACCGAGTACACCGCAGCCGTCGAGCTCGCGTGCAAGGAGGGCGACCCGTGCACGGAGAACCTGCTGCGGCGGCACCTCGACGACGAAGTCGGGCACCTCGCAGCGGTCGAGCGCGACGTTCGCCTGCTGGAGATGCTCGGGGTGCAGAACTGGCTGACGGAAGCGACGCGGGGCTAGCCCCTCTCGGCCAGCCGTCCGGCGATCGCCCGTGCCTCGGGGAAGTGGACGACCAGCACGTCCATCCTCGGCCCGCCAGACAGCCCGCTCGCGTGTGCGACCATCTCGGCGAAGACCTCCTGCTGCCCGTGCGGCGTCCCGAGTTTGCTGTCGGATGTGAAGTACTCCGCGATCCGTCGCCGGTAATCGGTGTCTGGAAGGTTCGTCAGCCGCTTGTTCCCGACCCACCAAGCGTGGCGCAGCCCCGACATCTTGCTGCTGGTCGTCGACGCCGGCTTGCCCTTGCCGAGGTGGTAGTCGAACGCGTGGCCCGCCTCGTGCGCGACCGTCGTACGGATCTCCGTCGCCGTCACCTCGTGGACCTTCCCGCGGACCTTGTAGTGCGAGAAGACCTTGATGAACGGCAGCGAGCCGGGGACGTAGTACCCGAGCAGCGTCTTGCTCTTCTCCGCTAGCGGGGCGCCGACGAACCGCACCCCGCCGAGGGCCTCCCGCACACGCCTTGGCAGCGCTCCGACCGCCTCCTCGACGACCGGGCGGAGGTGCGCGGGGAAGCTCTTGTCGAATCCGACCGAGATGCCCTTGCCGACCGTCGGGGCGGGCGGACGGACGGGCTGCTTGCCGACCGTCTCCCACTTGCCCGCGGCGGTCTTGCGGTGCGTCCGTCCGTCGGCCCACACGCGCTCCTCGCCGACCTTCGCCGGGCGTCGGGCCTTGCTTGCCTTCATCGCACGTCGACCGTCACGACCGCCCTCTGCGCCGCGAGCCTGCGCCACTCGCCCGGCGTCCGGCCGTACGTCAGCCCGCGCGGCTCGACCCGCAACGGGGCGACCTCGGGCGGCTGCGATGTCAGCAGCAGGCGCAGCGCGTCGTCCGCGTCGACGAACGGGGCGACGCTCTCCACTGCGCGGAGCGGCGGCGTGGGCGACACGCCGACAGCGTCGTCAGCGGAGCGCGGACGCAGCGCGGAGGCCTTCACCCGACGTCTTCTATAGACTTCTCAGCGCGCAGCCACGCCGGGTCGCCCTTGCTTCCCTTGTACTCCCGTCGCTCCGCTGCAAACGTGAGCTGGTAGCCGCAGACCTCGGAGCCGCCCTCGCCGAGCGGGTACCGCTCCAGGCAGAAGTAGCAGACCGGCGTATCGTCCGTGTCCTCCGACTCCTCGCCGTCCGCGTTGCGCCAAGTGTCCGCAGACTCCCCGCACGCGCCCGGACCGCCATCGCGTCCGCCGCACAGCTCGCACTCGCAGCCCGGCAGCGAGCCCGTCGACGCGCTGAGGTTCAGCTCGTCATCGTCCTGCTCTTCGAGCTCCTCGTTGTCGGACTCGCGGATCTTCTTGGCCTTCATCACGTCACCTCGTCCATCGTAGCGTCACGCCTGCGAGCATTGCTCGCCTTCAGCTTCTTCTTCGCCGCCGCCTTGCGCTTGGCTGCGGCCTTCTCTTCTGGCGTGCGCGTCTTCTTTCCCGCGAACTCCTTGTTCCGCACGAGCACCTCGGTCTTGACTGGGCCTTCCGGCTTCTTCCGCGTATTGACCTTCGGCGCCTCCATCCCGTGCTTCTCCGCGATCGACGCCTTCGTCTCGCCCTTGCGACTGCCCTGGACGATCACGCCGTGCGCCAGCGCCGTCGCGGTCAGCAGCACGCGCATCCGCGTGATCAGCTCCTTCGACTGCATCCGCGACTTCGTGTAGCTCGGCTTGCCCTTCTTGTTCATGGGCATGACGCCCTTGTACATCGGCACGGCCCCGCCGTTTTCGTCGACGAAGCTCAGCTTGCGCGACGTCGCGTTGCGGACGGCCCTGGAGATCGTGTCGAAATCTTTGTGGTGTTCGTGCCACATCCACCCGGCGAACTCACGGATCGTCCTGTTGCTGCGCGCCGAGTTGCACCGGGAGCAGCACGTCACGATGTTGCTCTCGTGGTTCCCCCCGCCGCTCTTGTTCGGATTGACATGGTCTGCCGACAGCGGGATGCCCTTGGAGCGGAGCTTCTTGACGCCGAGGCCGCAGTACACGCAGCGGTAGCCGTCGCGTCCATAGATCGCGATGCGCTTCTCGGGGTTGAGCCAGTTCATGCCCTGGGTCGCGTTGCGGCCCATCTTGACTCGGATGAATTCCGGGTTCCCGAATTGATCGACAGCGGATTTCTTATTCTGGATCAGAAGGAAGCCGGTCTGGTCCTCGCGGGCTAGATCGTTTTGGGTCGGGTGCCCTGTTCTATCTGTTCGCGCCTTTCGGTCGGCCCGTTCGCGAAGTTGTGCCTTGCGATCCCTTATGATTTGGGACGCAATCGTCTCCTGCTTGCGGCGCAGCTCGGGGTCGGCGGGAGGCGTCCGGCGGATTGCCCCGACAGCGCCCTTGGCTGGCCCCGTGGCGGGCGCTGCTGCCTTGGGCGTGCTGGCGGGCGCCTTGGGCTTGTCCGCGGCTTTGCGGGCATCCTTGGCGACTTTCTGAACGCTCTTGTCGGGCTTCGGCTTCTGCTCGGCGGCGGGCTTGCCCTTCTTCGTGACCTCGACCCACTTCCCGCCGGTGAGCTTCTTGAACTTGCCCGCCTTCCACTCGCGCGTCTCTCCGGGCTTGGCCGGACCGCGGTACTTGCTGCCGCTGGCGGAGATGCGGATTCCTGCTGCCTTCGGCACGGCGGGCTCCTACTTCTTGACGGACTTCGTCACGTCGGCGGTTCGGATCGACGATTCGCGATGCACCGGCACGCCGAGGATCTTCGCCCGCTGCTCGCGCAGGTCGTCGATCTGCGCCATCCGCCGCTTCTCTTCGGGCGTTCCCGTCTTGTGCGCCTTCTTCGTCAGCCCGACGAGATCCTTGTCGATCGACTTCAACTCCTTGACGTCGCTCTTGTTGACGTGGCGAAGCGGACGGCCTTCGGTCGACGACGTCTGAAACGGGACTGACCGCTTCTCGAACGCCTTGTTCGTCGCGGAAACTCCGCCGCCCCATCGTTCGGAGTCTTTCAGCGTGGACGCTTTCAGCGTGTCCGGCTTGGTGGCGCGGGCTTCAAACGCCTTGTTGGTCGCAGCGACTCCGCCCCCGAAACGCTCGGAATCCTTCAGTGAGCGTTCGGTTTCCTTGGTCTTGGACGTCTTGGCGGTCGATACCTTCTTCTCCGCAGCGACGAGCTTCGACTTTTCTTCTGCCTTCACTTTTTTCGTGATCCCTGCCACGGTCTTGCCGTACTTCCCGCCGACGAAGATGCCGCCTTTCGACTGGTTCGTGAACGGCTTGATGATTGCCTTTTCCGCCGCGGTGAGCGTCGCCTTCTTCTCCGCGTGTACGGCCTTCGCCGCCTTCGCCTTCTGCGCGACGTTGGCGTTCGGCTTCACGAGCGACCACTTCCCGTCAGTCTCCTTGCGGCGCGCCTTGCCGTCGCCCCACACGCGGGTCTCGCCCACGACAGCCCGACCTTTCCGCTTGCCGATTGATCCTGCCTTCATCGCCGACTCCTGCTTGTGGAGGTTGCTTCGCTGGTGTCAACAGTAGCACCGAGGATCGCGTGGGCCAACAAGACGGGGAAGCGGAGAGGCTACCTGCGGCGCCGCTTGCCGCCCTTGCGCTTGCGACGCGACGGATCGGGGCCGCCGGGAATCCACAACGGGCCGCCGAGGTTGCCGGGGATGCCCCAGTCGGGAGACCAAGGAAGAACCCACCCGCGATCATTCGGCCTGGACGGAGGATAGGCAAAGACGTGCCCCGCCCCGTCCTCGAAGAACCCGCCGAGCGGCCTCACCTGCCCGTCGACCGTCATCGAGTCCCACGCCGTTCGGCCGTCCTTGTGCTCGCGCACCTGCTTCATCAGGTTCGGCACGTCGTCGACCGAGCCCTCCATCGCACGCTGCCGCGCCCCGTTGTAGCTCGACAGCGTTTCAGTGCGGATGATGCGCTCGGCCCGCCAACGCTCGAACGTCGGATCGTCGTAGTTGTCACCCTGGAGCAGCCCCGGCGTCTGCGCCGCGGCTGTCACGCGGTCGAGCACCTCGCCGAACGGCGTGCCCGCCATCACCGACCGCGACAGGTACGTCTCCCAATGCTCGACGAGCGGCATCCCGTACGCGCGTACGCTGGAGAGCGGATGGTCGCGCATGATCGACCGGGAGACGCCGTTTACGAGCCCGCGGAACTGCGCAGCCTGCTCGACGCGCAGAGGCACCGCCACGCCCCTGTAGTGCCGCTCAAGCCCCTTGAGCTGCCGGATCATGTCCACGATGCCCTTGCGGGCGGCGGAGCGCACGGTGGCGGCACGGAGGCCCTCCATGCGGACGGTGAGGTCGTCGATCGATTGGCGGATCTGGACGGCGAGCGCCTTCGCCTGCACCTGCGAGAACCGGGCGTCGCCGATGCCCTTCGCGCGCATCGTAGCGACCCTGGCCTCCACTTCCTTGAGCGAGTCGGCGAGCAGCTTGCGCATCGCCCGCATCGCCCGACCGTTGTCGTTGACGAGCTGCGCCACGCGGGCCGCGGTGATGCGCGAGGCCTGCTCGATGGTCATCGGCTGCGCGGTGATCGCCACGGCTTACGCCTCGGGCTCGGCCGGCTCGTCCTCCAGGGGCTCCTCCCCCTCGCCGGGCAGCTCGTCGTCCTCGGGGAATTCCTCGTCGCCCGCGGCGTCCATGCCATCCTCCATCAGCCCGGCCTGCGCCGCGGCCTGATCCTCCTGAATCGCCTCGATCTCCGCGTCCACGTCCTCGATGCCCCACATCGACGCGATCGACTGTACCGCCGTCCGCTGCGACACCACGCCGTCACGAACCGCCGTCCCCGCAGCCGCCGTCTCCTGGCTCTTGTCTCCGCTCGTCGGCTCGAAGTAGCGCGGCCACGACAGCCGGCACGTCCAGTCCTTCTCCGGCGGGGACAGCACCACGCGCGTCGGCTCGCCGCCCACGTCGCGCGTTTCGGTCAGCACGTCCGTCTCCTCGCCGGCCTCGTCCGCCTTGCGAACCAGCATCACCATCAACTCCGCGACCCGGCGCACGAGCTTCCCGTACTGCTCGCGCATTCGGTCGCAGCGCGACAGCATCGGGCGGTAGACCGCCTCCAGCGCGTCGCGGCCCTGCCCCATGCCGGGCAGGTCCTTCGGATCGACCAGCACGCACTGGCACGCTTCGAGGATCTGGCTCCGCAGCTTCGCTGAGCGGTCGTCGCCCGCCTTGATGGCCGCGCCGCTCACCTCAAGAAACGACGCAGCCGCGCCCGCCTTCGGCAGGCAGAGCGTGTTGTAGTGTCCCGTCCGCACCACGCCCGCCTCGGCGGCCGACGTCTCCGTCAGCACGAGCGTCGCGTCGAGGTTGTGGATGATCGAGTCCGTGCATTCGCTCTCCACGAAGTCGAGCTGCTCGATGTTCGGGAGCTGCCCGTCGAAGTCGCTCCGGCCGTCGATCGTCTCATCGACATCCTCGTTCTGCCCCCACATCACCGGGCACACGCCGAGCCCGTGCTCGTGCGTCTCGTCCGGCGCGCCCCACTTGGGCATCCCGGTCCCCTTGGGCTTGTCGACCGCGCGCCAGATGCGGTCCTTCTCGCAATCGACGATCCGCCGGTAGTACCGCTCGACCAGATCGCGGGCGCCTGTCTCCGGGTTCTCCTCCTCGTCGAGGAACAGGTAGACCTCCTCGACGCTCTCCAGCTCCAGCACCTTGCGGTCCTTCCACTTCGGGCGGCAGTTGCGCGGGTTCAGCGCGTCCATCCGCAACTTGCCGTCCTTGAGCCGGACGAGCACGACCGGCGTCCCCATCGCCCCGCCGTTGTCCCGCGCCTTCGTCAGCTCCTCCCAGGCGCACGACATCTCGAACGCCCGGCGCAGCCACGCGGTCCCGTCCTTGTCCCCGTCCGACTCGACCGCCGGGCGGCGCTTCACGCCGAAGAGCATGTCGGTGAACCGGCGGACGATCGTCCCTGCGAGCTTCGTCTGCACGCACGGCACGCGCTCGTGACGCCGCGGCATGTCGAGCGCGTAGCGACAGTCGCTGCCGTCCTCGACGCCGTGCTTGTTCTCCCGCCCGTCCCACAGGTACTGCCGGTGCTCGTACTCGATGCCGAGGAACGCCGCGTCGCGCCTCGACCGCATCCGCTAGCGCTCGCTCGCGCCGTAGAAC
>ERZ1292625.979-Hain-H41-01um-R1-979-length-37963-cov-12_pt1 | contig 37963 bp, 29 predicted proteins | sample MGYA00564400_ERZ1292625 | MGnify/ENA primary metagenome ERZ1292625 (study PRJEB36523, sample SAMEA6512639) | groundwater metagenome | collected 2019-01-08 | study: AquaDiva: Metagenomics assemblies of 32 groundwater samples
GAAGCACAAGTCCGCACATGCCAAGGCACAAGCCAAGACTTGCGCCAGTGGGAGTTAATCCTGGCGGTGTCCGAGGCGAGACTCCGCTAAGAAGGGGAGTGGATTTATCCAGTAAAAAGACATAAATTGAGGGAAAATTTAGGAAGAGATGAAAAGGGAAAAAGTAATAGACGCAGTTAAGGAACTTCCTCAAGAATTTGATTTAGAGGAATTAATGGAAAAGCTAATTTTTGTTGAAAAAGTAGAACAAGGACTTAAGCAACTTGATGAAGGTAAAACTGTTGACCATGAACAAGTAAAAGAAATGGTTAAGAAATGGTAAAAGTTGTTTGGACGGAGTTAGCTATAGAAGATCTAAAATCAATTCACGAGTACATCTCAAAAGATTCGAAGTTTTACGCGGACAGATTTGTAGCAAAACTTATCAATCGAGTCGACCAACTTGAAAATCATCCCCAATCCGGACGAATCGTTCCTGAATTTGCCAAAGAAGACATACGAGAATTAATTGAAGGTAACTACAGAATTATCTTTCGAATTAAGGTTGATCATGTTGGAGTAGTTCGCGTGCATCATTCGGCACGACTTTTAAAGGATGTGTAACATGCGCCAGCAGCCAACACTGTATTAATCAATGGTGGGGTGCAGTGTAAGTTTTAAATATATATCTTCGTCCAACGCTTAGTAACGGTGGACAGGACACTTAACTGGACAGTGTCCTTTTCGGCCGTGGGGAGAAATCTTACCATAACTTTTTGTCAGCTTAATTGAGCGAAGATTTCTCGCAACTTCTTTTGTGCATTGCACAAAGATTCACACACTCGAAAAGACCTGATTCTCTTTTTTTTAGCTGTGCCATTCTTATTATAGTCGCATGCTCCTCAATTGAAGGCTAAGTCTTTTCGACCCTGCCTGCGCGTAGCCGCTTTGGCAAAGGCAAGCGTTGGGAGAAATCTTACTATAACACTAGTCAGTTTAATTGAGCGAAGATTTACGTCCACTTTACACACAACTTGCAGAGTTGAAACCTGCCATGAATATTCGACACAAAAAACCACACGTTAAAAGGGATTGTTCCAATCCTTCCAAAATGCCCCTTCCTTAGGTAGTTTATTTTAAGTTTTTACATCAAAATTATTTCAAAATGATTATTCCTTTACAAAGACAAACTCCTTGTTGATCTTTACTGATTAATCTCTAATTTTAAGCAGATTGACTTAATCAGTTCATGCGGAAATTTCTGGTTTTATTACAGCTCGTACTCAGCTTTATTGCGCAAGCTCAGGTCCATCGCCTCACTGGCAAGGTAACTTCGGCTGGCCTGAGCGGTCTACCGGGAGTAAACGTAGTGATCAAGGGCACATCACAGGGAACCATTACGGATATTGAGGGACAGTTTTCCATGGATGTTCCACCAAACGCTGTCATTCAATTCTCTTTTATAGGTTATAAATCACAAGAACTTCCCTATTCCGGTCAAACCAATATTTCCATGGTTATGCAAGAAGAAGCAAGGGAACTCAGCGAGATCATCATAGTAGGTTACTCATCGGTCCAAAAAAGAGATGTCACCGGTTCGATCACCACCGTCAATGCTGAAAAACTTAAAGGTATTTCTTTCAATGGCCTGGATCAAGCTTTACAAGGTCAAGCTGCGGGAGTGCAGGTAACACAATCATCGGGTACGCCAGGTGGTGGTGTATCGGTAAGAATAAGAGGCGTCACTTCCATCAGCGCTGGAAATACTCCATTATATGTCATTGACGGAATCCCGGTAGAAACAGGTGGCTTATCCGCCCGCAGTTTTGGTGGACAAAATGATAATGCGCTATCGCTGATCAATCCAAATGATATAGAGAGTTACAATATATTGTCGGATGCCTCCGCGAAAGCGCTATATGGATCAAGGGCATCCAATGGCGTTATTGTCATCACTACCAAGCGGGGCAAAAATTCGGCTACCAAGATCACAGCCGACATTCAACGCGGAATTGTTGATCCTGTCAAAACTCTTGAACTGCTTAACGCATCACAATTGTTGGAATTACAGCAAGAAGCTGTCAGAAATGCTGATGAGAATCCTGATGCATTGGGTCTTATTACCGGGGTAACGGATGGTGTAAATATGAATTGGCAGGATGCTGTCTTGCGCACAGGCATTATGCAGCAATATCAACTATCAGCAACCGGAGGCGATGATAATACAAAGTTCTATATAAGTGGAAGCTTTCGTGAAGAGGAAGGAGTTCAACTCAATAATAAATTCCAACGAGGAAGCTTTACCATCAACCTGGATCAGAAACTTACTGAGAAACTTTCATTAGCTACCAACATGACCCTATCAAGGGCTTTAAACAAAAGAGTGAAGGGTGATAATTTTCTGGATGGCGTTTTCTCGGGAGCGGTGAAGAGTTTACCTTTCTACACACCGTATAATGAGCAAGGCGCCCTCGTAGGACCTGGATCACCTTTGTATGCCTCCTTCCCGAATTTTAATCCGGTAGCCCAGGCATTGTTGCCCAGGTTCAATGCAGTGACGGTGAAAGGGCTGGCGAGTATTAACGGCACCTACCAATTTAATCCCAACTTTAGATTAAAAGCCCAGGCAAGTTTGGATTATAATGACGTAACCGAAGACCAATACGAATCTTCTCAAACCGCTATCGGGGGATTTCTTCCGAGTGTGGGAGGTCAGGGTTATGGCGTGTTCAGCGCTAACACATTCAGTAACATCGATACCTATGTTACGTTGTCGTACAATACGGATTTCCGGATTAAGCATAAAATAAGTGCAGTGCTTGGCTCAGAACTGTATCAGAATTATTCGACAGGAGGCAACGTTCAAGGCCGGCTATTTCCAAGTGATGATTTTACCTATATTACTTCTGCCGGTATTGTTGACGCAGGATCATCACTACGAGAACCACCTCATAGCATCCTGTCTTTTTTTGGAGAAGCCCGATACGATTATGACGATCGCATTCTGGTTACAGCAAGTTTAAGAACGGATGGATCTTCAAACTTTGGGGAAAATAACCGTTTTGGTTTTTTTCCAGCGCTTTCGGCCGGCTGGCGAATCTCGCAAGAAAAATTCTTCCCCTCCACTTTTGTCAATGACCTTAAATTAAGATCAAGCATTGGCCTTACTGGAAATGAAAGGATCGGTGGTTTCAGGTATTTAGGTACCTGGAGTACTGCTACCTATAGTGGAAGCTCTGGTGTAACTCCAAACAATGTTCCCAATCCAGATATCAAGTGGGAAACCACACGTGAAATAAATGTGGGCATTGATATCGGCATGTGGGAAGGAAGAATTCAATCCACCATAAACGCATACTATAACAAAACAAGTGATCTGCTTTTAACGAGGCCTTATCCATTAACAACAGGCTTTGGTGGGATAGCCGACAATATTGGTGAAATGGAGAATAAAGGACTTGAGTTTAGTGTGACTTCAGTAAACATTGACAAGGCCTTGCACTGGACCACTACCTTGAATGTTTCCAAAAACCTTAACAAAGTCCTGTTTCTTGCTGATTCTATTCCCTTGTATAGAGGATATAGTGGCGAAGGTGTAGATGGTACTAATATTATTAAGGAAGGTGAACCGCTCGGTTCCTTTTGGGGATTAAATTATTTAGGCGTTAACCCTGCTACCGGGAATGCAATTTATGATGATCTGAACAAAGATGGCCTTATCAATAATTCAGATGCCATGGTCATTGGTAATGCGCAACCTAAATTAATCGGAGGCATCACCAACCAATTTCAATTCAGTCGATTCGATCTGTCCATATTTTTTAATTTTTCTGTTGGAAACAAGGTGTTAAATTTTTCAAAAGTATCTTTGGTCAATATGGGTGGTGATATTCAAACTAATCAATCTGTGGATGCGTTGAGACGATGGCAAAAGCCTGGTGATGTAACGGACATTCCACGTTATGAGTTAGGCAGCACGCTTAACAATTTACACAGTAACAGGTTATTGGAAGACGCTTCCTACCTACGGTTGAAGAACTTAAGCCTTGGCTATAGTCTATCCTCCAAGATCATTGACAAATTAAGACTCAATCAAGTTAGAGTATATGCCTCTGCCACCAATCTCTGGACGCTTACCAGGTACACAGGATCTGATCCTGAAGTAAGCACACTGGATGGATCAACAGCCGCACAAGGAATAGATTTTTTCACCCTGCCTCAGGTAAGGACTATCTCGTTTGGCATAAATGTGACACTAAAATGAGGAGCCTGAACAAACTTTTAATATATGCGAAATTAGCTGCGACCTGCCTGTCCGGTAGGCAGGGCTACAAGCTACTACCTGCCTGGCCGGTAGGCAGGGCTACTAGCTCATTTAGGCAAAAATTTAGCTCGAAGCTAGTAGCTCGAAGCTGGAAGCCAATATTCAATTTAAAAAGTTTCCTCGCTGCTTTAATCCTTACCAGCACTTCCTGTACAGATTTGCTCGAACCAGAACCAATCGATCTACTCACCGATGATGTTGTTCTCAACGAGCCTAAAGATGTTCCTAATGTAGAAATTGGTCTTTACAGTGCCTTCCGGAACATCGTGCCAGGTGCTGTCATTGCGGGAGATGCCACAGCCGACATGTTAATACACAACGGCACGTTTACTCAATATCGGGAATTGGGTACTAAACAAATTACCTCTGCCAATGCTTCTGTTGCCAATTTATGGGGAAGTATTTATAACACCATTTACTTAGCCAACTTCATTTTGGAAAGACTGCCATCCGTACCAGGGGTAAAAACTTCTGATCGGGATAGGGTAATGGGAACTGCACACTTTATTAGAGGCTATTCTTACTTCATGGCGCTTAATACATTTGGTGGTGTACCTAAAGTGACTGAAACCACCATCGATGCAAATCGAAATATTGCCAGGGCTGCCAAAGCAGAAATCCTACTTTTCATAATTGAGGATCTTACGGAAGCGCTGGGAAAATTACCGGCAGAACCACCGAGTGCTGCGTATGCAGGTGAATATACAGTGCGTGCCCTGTTGGCAAAATTATACCTGTATCAGAAAAATTATACTAATGCTGAACAATTTGCTACAGAAGTTATTGCTTCCGGGTTATACGCGTTAGAGCCAAAATTTGAAACCCTGGTGACAGAAGACTTTACAGAAGAAGCCATTCTTGAGGTAGGCTATACGCTTTCAGACGACCCTGGCACAGATGGCAACATTGGTCTTAATAATCTATTCGTGGGAAGAAGGGAAATTATTCCTTCTAATCAAGCTGTGGTAGCCCTTGCCTCTGTTGAATCAGGTGATCGGTTTTCGTCCATATCGTTTAATGTCAATCAACTCAATGGTAATGATAATGGTTGGTCTGTTGCTAAGTATGGAACGGCAGACCAGGACAACAACAATGTGGTGGCATTAAAGTTAGGAGAAATGTACCTCATTCGCGCAGAGGCAAGAGTCCAACTCAATAAAGTTTCAGGAACAGAAAGTGCACAAGAAGATATTAACGTGTTGCGTGCGCGCGCCAATGCACCTTTGATTGCTTCTGTGACTCAAAGTCAAATGATTCAACTTATTGAACAAGAAAGAATATATGAGTTGGCCTATGAAGGAAATCGTTGGTATGATCTTGTTAGAACAGATCGGGCAAAAGACGTGATGCCGGCTTTTTCAAGTAATTGGAAAGATAAATTTGAACTGTGGCCGATTCCACAAAGAGAGATACTCAACAACCCCGCTTTAGTTGGAAATCAAAATCCTGGATATTAAGAAGATGAGATTGGTGTTACCTGAAAATAATAATTTGTCGTCATCGCGAGTCCCAGCGAAGGAATGCGAGGAGGGCGAAGCGATCCCTCAAAAAGGAGATTACTTCACTCCATTACGCAAATCTCTGCACAGGTGCTCGCAAAGACGTTCATCGTTTTACTTAAATCCATTTGTTTTAGTATACATACTTTCCTTTGCGGTGATCATTGGCTGCGAAACTGAAAGAATCATTTTCAATGGACCTTATTTTGTCCGCTTCACTGAAGAAGCCAGATCAGAGAAGGAAAGCTACAGCACGTTAGTGGAAATAGAAGTGCACAATGCCGGGCCGGCATTGGAAGAAGACATAATTATTACCTATAAAATCGGGGGAAGCGCCCGCGAAGGAATTGACTACACCATTGTCAGTGACAATGAAAAAGTGACAATCAAAAAAGGTGAGTACGTTGGCAATATTGAAATTCAAATCATTAACAACGCAAACAACATTATTCGGTCTCAAGACATCACATTTACACTGCAAGCAGTAAGCTCTGGAAAATTACAAGTGGGTCAAGGCGAAAGCGCAATAGGCAAAACTTTTACGCTCACTATTGTTGACGATTGTATTTTAGGTGGTACGTATGCTGGCACGAGAGGCTCTTCGGCTCCTATCGAAAATCTTACCATCACCAGCTCTGATTGTGAATCCTACACGCTTTCCAATTGGAATATCTTTGTGTTTAACACAGCCAGTGAAATGGATTTAAAGTTTATAGATAACGGTGACAACACCTTGACCATTCCTGAACAGGAGGAAGAAAACCTCGACCAGGAAGTAGCCACTATTAAAGGTAGTGGTGTGGTGGATCCTACTACCCGAAAAATTATCATGACCGTAATCCTTATCGACTTTGAAGAACAACCAGAAGTTTCTTTTACGTTAACCCCAAATTGATATGGGTAAATTTCAAATAACAATCGTAAGCGTACTGGTCCTGATCCTGGGAGCTTGCACGGAAGCAGTAACGCCAATCCCGTATGAATACACCAAGATCTTTACCGGGGAGAACTCGAAGACTTGGCAAGTAATATTTCTGGAACAGACCCTGAATGGTGAAGTGGAAGTATTTAATGTTTCCTGTGCCCTTGACGATGAGTATGTTTTTTATGCCAATTCGGAACGGATTTTTAAAGCAGTGACAGGTAGTGAAAAATGTTCAACTGATGAATCTGATGTCATTACGGATTCCTGGGGTTTCAATAATGCAACGGCCACACTCACCATGGTCCTTCCGTTCTTTACAGAGTCCAGTTTGCCCTTCATCGTACGTGATGCGAGGAAAAGTAAACTAGAACTGGAGTTTTTTCTGGATGAAGAAAATACGACCAGCTACCGCATACATCTTGAATCAACCAAAGAAAATTAAAAATAATGCAACGTATGAGGCACCGCATTCTTTTTATCTTCTGCCTTATGATAGGCTTAGCGAATAAAAGCCTGTCGCAAAATAATGCAGGGGTTTTACATGCAGATACTCCACGCACCTGTGCCACTATGACACAGGATAGCCTCAATAGGATTCGATTTCCGTTGCGACCTACCCTGGATGAATTTGAATATTCAATCAATAAAAAAGTCACCGAGATAAATGCAAGAAATGCGGCAGGAAAAACAAAGGCAGGAGTGGTGACCATCCCCATTATCGTGCACATTATTCACAATGGAGAATCAATTGGGTCGGGTTTGAATCTTAGCCAGGCCCAAGTTCAAGCGCAGATAGAGGTCCTCAATGAAGACATGCGTAAGAAAGTAGGAACGCCAGGTTTTAACGACAGCGCGGTTGGAGCGGATATCGAAATTGAATTTTGCCTCTCACCAGTTGACGAAAATGGAAAACCTATGAGTGAACCCGGCATTGATCGCTTCAATGGAAACAAATCAAGCTGGACACGCGAAGAAATCGAAGGCTCGTTAAAATCTACTACCATCTGGAATCCTAATCTATTCTATAACATTTGGACTTTAAAATTTGGTGGAACAAGTTCTAATTTGTTGGGCTACGCGCAATTTCCAGATCAGTCTGGTTTAAGTGGATTAAACGAAACTGGCGGACCCGCCTCAACTGATGGGGTAGTTATTCAATACACATCGTTTGGCTCAGCGGATAAGGGAAATTTTCCAATCATGCAGGCCCCGTATAACAAAGGCCGGACGTTATCACACGAAACAGGGCATTGGCTTGGGCTGCGACATATCTGGGGTGATGGTAACTGTGCGGATGATTTTGTGTCGGATACCCCTCCTCAGGCAAGTTCAAGTTCAGGATGTCCGATTGGGAGATTTAGCTGTGGGGCTACCAACATGGTTGAAAACTACATGGACTATACAAATGATGCTTGCATGAATATTTTTACGAAAGGACAGAAAACTAGAATCCAGGCTGTAATTGAATTAAGTCCAAGGCGTAAATCACTGATCGATGCGAACCTTTGTAGCCCAATAGTAGCAGATGTTCCAACACCTAACTTTTCCTCTGATAAACAACTGATTTTACTGGGGGGCGAGATTAATTTTACTGATCTCTCCTCTAATTTTCCAAGTGAATGGAGTTGGACATTTGAAGGGGGAGATCCTGGCACATCAACCGAACGTAATCCACGGATTAAATATTCTACATCGGGGATTTACAAAGTAACCTTGCAGGCATCCAACTCGCTGGGTTCGTCAATACTTCTGGAGAAAGCTAATTTCATTACCGTCTCGGCAGAGGGTTTGTGCAACACAACAACAAACTTCCTTGATAATTATACCCCCTCATTCATCCCATTGTCTAATTATGGAAATTACACCGGCCAATTAACGGGCAATAATAGTCTGGAAAGCAAAGCCATTTCTGAGTTTTTTGCAAACTCACTCGGATATGAATTTATAAGTGGGGTGAACATTCAATTCGGGCAAGTTGAATCAGTAAGCGAAGAGGCCACGGTAACGGTCATAGTTTGGAACGCCCGCGGCCCCCAGCGTGCTCCGGGCTCCGTGATCGAACGGAAGGTAGTATTGTTAAAACAAATTCAAGAGGACCTGGCCAACAACAGGCCAACCACTATTATTCTTGATCGTGAAACACCTGTGTTTAGTAAACCCTACCAGGTAGGTATCGAACTGAACTATGCAGATGGAAATACAATAGCTATTCAATCGTCAGCAGATGGAGAATCCACCAATGCAACCTCATGGGTTCAAGATGCAGCCGGTACCTGGCAACCTTATGCGATCGCACTTGGTGCCAACATTGCAATGAACATTCAACCTATTATCGGAATGAATCCATCTGTCCAAATTTCTGCTTCCAAACTACTTGTCTATCCGGGCGAAGAGGTTGCGCTAAACGGACGTGGGGCCAGCATTTTTGTTTGGAATGCTGAGGATGGAACGGTGACCAATTATGCCGGGCCGCAATTGATTGCCCATCCAACATTAACCACTACTTATACGGCTGCGGGTTCAGGACTAGACCTGTGCAACAAGACTGCGAATACCACAATATACGTTAGAGACGAAATCACAGGCATTGACGAGGGTTCATCATATTCAGGAATTAACCTATACCCCAACCCTGGAAGCAATAATCTAAACATTGTTATTGAGAATAATGTTTTAGGTCCAATTAATATTCAGATATTGTCCATAATTGGAAGCGAAGTGATCGACCCAATAGTGGAACAAAAATCAGAAACAAGAATTAGTAGAACGATAGATACCACAGACCTAAGGCCAGGTTTGTATCTTATTGTCGTAAAACAAGGTGGCCAGCCAGTTGTTAAAAAATGGGTGAAGTACTAGTTCTTTGCCGGGACTGCAACCGATAAAACCATGCTTATTTCTCAATAAAAGACTTTTGAGGATGCCAGACTAAAATATGTGTAAAGATTCTAGTAAATTTAAAATATTAATCTACCAACAATGAGAACATATTCAACACTCCTTGTCATTTCTGTTGTTACACTCTTTATATCCGGTTTACTGCTATCCTCTTGTAATAAAGATGAGGTGCCACCGGCTAAGCCACAACTCTCCTTTACTGAATCAAGCATGACGGTTAACGAAAGCGATGGGGAAATCGAGGTTAAACTGGCGCTTGATAAACCAACTTCTGAACGTTTTTACATTACGTACGAGTTGGATGGAACGGCTACAGATAAGGTGAATGCAGGAACAAACCCGTATGACTATGAAATCAAAGACGACTACCTCGAAGCTAAAATTGACAAAGATGATACGGTAGCCATTATTAAGATCCAACTATACTCGGATTCTGAATTGGAAGACGATGAAACAATTCAGATATCCATTAAGTCAGTGGACAGCGAAAATATTGAAATTACCAGAGAGGACGATATTAAAATTACCATTAACCAGGAAGATGGTATGATAGTAGTTCTGGAATGGCCGGCCCAGAATGATACAGCTAAAGCAGATATGGACCTTCTTTTGAGAGCGGGTGCCAACACTTCTACCTGGGATGGAATTTTGACTGGTTCAGTAAATCAAAGCTTTGACTCTCCGGAATTTATCTTCATTCCCATAGCTGTTAATTTTGCGGCTTATGGCCTTAGCTATGTTTACTATGATGGATCATTCGATCCGCTTGATTTTACAGCTACCTTCATTGATGTTGTAAATGGTACACCTGAGGCTGCCAATCTAAGACAATCTTTCGATGGAGAATATACCATTGCTAATATCAATGCATGGACAGACCCTAGCACAACTATTGTAGTTCAGACGTTTGAAAAAGTAGGCACCGAATTCAAGAACATTTCAGACATTGATGAACCCGCAACCGGCAGCCGGTTGAACACTTCATCCACAAGTGGTCTAATGCAACCAAGTCTGGTTAAGAAATCTGGAAATCCAACCCCAAGCAAACTTATGCTTCAGTTGATAAACGAATTGAAATAACAAACTAATTTGGATTACAATAGGTCCGGCAATTTGGCCATCACTCAGATTTAAGTTAAAAAAATCAGGGTCAACAAATTACTTATTCATACTTTAAAGTTTCCGCGGGATTGATCGTGGCTGCTTTAATGGCGTGATAACTTACGGTGGCCATCGCCACCAGAAGACCAGCCAACATGCTGAAGGCAAACAACTCCCATCCTATTGCAATCTTGAATTGAAAATCAGCCAGCCATTTATTCATCACATACCAGGATAAAGGCGCGGCCATCACAAATGCAATCATTGACAACCAGATATACTGCCTGTTCAACAAAACAAATATGTTGGATACCTCCGCTCCCATTACTTTCCGTATACCAATTTCTTTTGTCTTGTTCATGGCATTTATTCCCGCAAGGCCAAATAATCCCAGACATGAAATCAGAATGGCAAAGCATGTTGCCAATCCCATGATGCTCATCCAACGCTGATGTGATTCATATTGCTTGGCAACATCCTGATCCAGGAAAGTATAGTCAAATGGCTTATCCGGGGAAATTTCCTGCCATGCCTTGTGGATCTTATCTACAGATCCTGGAATGTCTCCCGGAGCAATCTTCACAAGCATGCTCACCAGATAACCAACGTTCTTTTTATTCATCGAAAGAAACATGGGTTCAATTCCCTGCTCAAGTGACAAGAAATGGTAATCCTTCACCACTCCAATCACTTTTGAACCCATTCCGACCGTATCTTCCTGCCAGTTTAAATACTCGTTCAGTGGATCTGTCCATTTCATATCCCGTACCAGGGCCTCGTTTACAATCACTGTATTACTGTCGGAAGGAAGATTAACATCAAAATTTCTGCCCAGTACAACATCAACACCAAGCGTGGACAAGTAAAATGGATCTACTGCAAACACATACGCTGATTTTTGCTCGTCCTTTATTTTATAGCCATATCTGGAATACCCTTGATTGAAAGATGAACTGGTACCAGCGACAGATAAAACCGATTGCTCTTGTTGTGCGCGTGACCTGAATCGCTCTACCGTTTTATCAGCTTCAGGGTTCCAACCGGTTTGCGTTGGAATAACCAGTATCTGTTCTTTATTATATCCTAAGTCTTTCGTAGTGATGAATCGCATTTGACGATACATGATGACTGAACTAATAATCAGAAATGCTGATAGAGCAAATTGGAGGATAACCAGAGGTTTGGTAAATCCTGCCTGCAATTTTGAGGTGAACCCTCCCTTCAAAACCAGCGCTGGGCGGAAACTGGATAAGAACAAAGCCGGATAGCATCCTGCCATCATGCCTACGAGAAGTGTCAATCCAAAACTTATACCCATGAGCTGAAACATATTAGTGTTATTTAAACTCATGCCCTTTCCCGTAAACTGGTTGAAGGCGGGCAAAAATAAAACGACTAATCCAAATCCAATCACCATAGAGATAAGGGCCAGAGCCAATGATTCAAAACCAAATTGATATATCAACTGTTTTTTCTGGGCACCTACTACTTTTCGAATACCAACTTCCGTTCTGCGCGAAGTAGAAGTGGTGAGTGCTAAAGAGATGTAGTTGATACACGCGATTAACAAAATTAAAATAGCAATCCCACCCAGAATGAGAGAATATTGAGGATCGCTCACTTTATCCCATCCAATTGATTTTTTCAAATGCCAGTCAGGCAGCTGCGTGAATTCAAGCTCAAACATCTTTACATCTGTTGGAACCGGTATGGCTGATTCCTTTCTCCATTTTTCTAACCTGTCACCCATATACTTCTGAATGACCTTGTCAAGGTTATTTTTGAATTTTAAGACATCCGTTTGGGCGACCAATTGTACAAAAGTTGGTGTGTTGAAATTTCCCCACTGTGTTACCTGTCGATTATAGTAAGGACGATTTTCCTGCGGCAAAAGAATTTCAAAAATTAAACTTGAATTGGCAGGAGGTGCATCAATGATTCCGGTCACGGTAAATATTTTTTCGCCTTCATTATCGATGAGGATTGTCTTCCCGATGGGGTCTTCATCGCCAAAATACTTTCTTGCAACGGCAGGGGTGAGTACCACCTCTGACGTATTCTGAAAAAGCTTATCGCGATTTCCTTTCTGCAACACAAAAGAGAACATCTTAAAAAAGTCCGCATCCACATACGTTATTTTCTCGGTGAAGACTTTTTCACCCACTCGAAAAATAGCTGAATTACCGCCATTGAACCGTGTCGCCAGTTCTACTTCTGGAAGTTCATCTTTCAACGCTTGCTTCAGTCCCGTCTGAAGCCAGGCCGACCGCTGGTACGGATTCTGGGGGTCCTGTTGCCACGTGTCAAAACTTTTTTCTTCCATTCGATAAATCTGTGATTTATTAACATGGAATTGATCAAAGCTATTTTCATCCAAAATGAACATGTAAATGAGAATGCAAAACGCGATGCCGATGCTCAATCCAAATGCATTGATGAAAGAGTACAGCTTGCGTTTAACAATGTTGCGTGTGGCAATTTTGAGGTAATTATATATCATGTAGCACAGAAGTTTTTTTCATGGTCCGCCTGAATTCGGTACTTAGTCCCGCTAGCTATGATGCAGTAAACCTATAAAAAGTTGTTAGACTACTCATACTTCAATGTATCCGAAGGATTTATCAACGCTGCCTTCAATGAATGGTAACTCACCGTAATCCACGCCAACACAAGCGCCAATACAATAGATCCGCCAAAAATCCATATCTGAAGTTCCGCACGGTAAGCAAAACCCTCCAACCATTGCAACATAAGGTAAATTGAAGCGGGCACAGCAACGGCTACAGCCATAATCACGAGGCCGGTAAATTTTTTATTCAGCATAATCACAATGTTGGATGTTGTGGCGCCCAACACTTTGCGAATGCCAATTTCTTTCGTTCGCTGTTCAGCCGTGAAAGCTGCCAGGCCGTAAAGGCCCAGGCAAGAAATAACTATGGCAAGGGCCGTAAAAAAACCGATAGCTTTTCCGAAGACCTGTTCTTTTTTCAGTAAATCACCGAAGTTTTCATCCATGAAATGGTACTTCATCGGATCTTCCGGATGGAATTGGGCCCATTTCTGTTTGGCCACTTCCAAAAAGTCAGAAGGTCTGCCTGAATTTAGTTTTACCGCCAACTGATAGCCGGTGGACTGCAGGATGATGGCCACCGGTGTAATGGAATTGCGCAAGGACTCCCAATGAAAATCATGAACGATACCTATCACCCGCACTCCTTTATTCACCTCCGCTCCAATGGGGTTTTCGCCTAGTCCCAATGCCGCCACAGCTGCCTCATTGAGGATAACAGAAGTTGTGTCTGAAGTCAGACCTTTAGGGAAAGCCGTGCCTTTTATGATTCTATAACCCATCACATTTAAATAATCCTGGTCACCGAAATAAGTATTGATTGTAAGATAGTTCTCACTCGCTGATGTCTTGAATGTATTAAAGCTCATGACCGCTTTGCTGCCTGGCTCACCTGTATGGATACTGGCATTGACCACGCCACTTTGTTTCATTAATTCATGTTTGAATGTTTCCGCAGACGCTCCGAGTAAATCAATATTGTCAATGGTAACAATATTTTCCTGGTCAAAGCCAAGGTCTTTGTCTTGGATAAATCTATACTGTTGAAAAATAATGGCCGTACAAATGATCAATCCGATACTAATAGCAAATTGAAACACTACAAGTGCATTTCGGAAGACCATCTTTTCCCCTCCGGCAAACGAACCCTTCAAAACACTTACAGGATTAAATGAGGTAAGATAAAAGGCAGGGTATACACCCGATAATAATCCTACAATAATCGCAAAAATTAAAATATACACTAAACTCCAACTGTTGGACCACAATGAAATAATCAACTGGTCCCCGGTAATAAATTGAAAACCAACAACGAATATTTCCGCCAATCCAAGTGAAATGATTAATGCGACAGACGTCACCATCATTGATTCTAACAAAAACTGGTTGATCAATTTTGATCTTGAAGTTCCCAGTGCTTTGCGGATACACACTTCTTTCGCCCTTCTTACAGCACGGGCTGTGGTAAGGTTAATAAAGTTTACGGAGGCAAGCGCCAAAATAAAAAGTGAAATAGCGCTGAAGATATAAAGATTGGCTTCATCCCCTCCGGGGGACAGTTCATAATTCAATCTGGATTTTAAGTGGATGTCTTTTAACGGTACAATCAGAAATTTTACAGAATTTTCATTTTTCCGATAGTCTTCAAACGAAACTTTAGATAGGTCCGCCCCTGACGAAGGGTATACTTGTTTCTCCAAAATCAGGTCAAGCGCCTTCTCCAGGTCGCGCTGAGTATTTTTTTCCTTCAACAATACGTAATTATAAAATCCAGCAGAAGTCCAGATAGTTTCATTGCTCAGTTGGCCTTCCATGGAGAGCCAAATCTTTGATTTTAAATGTGAGCTATGATTATCATCCTTAACAATGCCTGTGATGACATACTCTGTACCCTCCTTTCCAATTTCCAGGGTTTTGCCTAACGCCAATTCATTTCCAAAATATTTGCGAGCTATACTCTCAGTAAGTACTATGCCTGAAGGGCCCTTCAAAGCTGTTTTTGGATTTCCCGCCACAAAGGAGTATGAGAAAACTTTGAAGTAAGATGAGTCGGTAAAGTAGGCCCTCTCAGTAAATGTCTTTTCATTGACTTTTATTAGAAGTTCACGGTCATTTTTGACCCTGGTAAAAGCGTCTACTCCCTCAAACTCTTTTGGCAAAACATTTCCAAGCGCTTCTGGTCCGATGGCGAAGTTGCCCATATTAAAAAATGAGATACCAATCCTGAATATCTGACTGGCCTTTTTGTAATGACGATCATAACTCCATTCGCTGTATACATACATGAAAATCACCAGACTGCAGGCCAGGCCTATCGCCAGACCAATTATATTGATGAATGAATAAACAAACTGTCGCTGAAGGTTACGAAAAGCGATGAGTAGATAATTGCGAAGCATAGGCTTTTAATTAAGGCTTTCGTTGTTTTGCAATATTAATGCCATAGAAAGAGCGGATTTTGCTTAAAATTTTTAAAACTTATAGACTTACCTAAACCCACTTTCGATCATTTTTGACCGTATACGCACATCAAAACTATTCATACTTTAAAGTCTCTGCTGGCGTAATCCACGCAGTTTTGATCGCCTGATAGCTGATGGTGGCTAGCGCAACGAGCAAAGATAATACACCGGACAACACAAATACTTCCCAACCTATAGCCACCCGATATTCAAATGACTGCAACCAGGTATTCATCAGATACCACGTAAAAGGAACAGACAGCATCAATGAAATTCCAATCAGATAAACATAGTCTTTTGAAAGTAACATCAATAATGATTGTTCAGTAGCACCCATTACTTTGCGGATGCTGATTTCCTTAGTCCGGTTTTGCATGGCCAAAGTAGCAAGAGCATATAAACCCAGGCTCCCGATAATCATGGCTAATAGTGTTGCAATACTTACAATCTTACCCAGGTTTTGATCATTGCGATATTGCGCAGCCAATGACTGGTCCACGAAAGTGAAAGCAAACTCTTCTCCTCCCGTTAATTTCTCCCATATGTCTTGTATCTTATCAATTGTAGCTGACATATTTCCAGGCTTCAGGCGTATCATTAACTTAGGAATTGGCGAATTATCAATGCTGATGTTTTCCATACCACTCAATGGGATAGTTGCATCCATTGTTAAGACAAGTGGTTGCACTTTGGTATAAAGGGAAGCATAATTAAAATCCTTTAACACCCCGATTACTTCGTGATCCATAAACTCTTTGCCTGGGATCCTTTTACCAACAGGATCCTGCCATCCATATTCTTTTGCAAAGGCTTCATTAACAATGATTGCCCTTCTGGCATCGGAAGTATTAGAATCTGAGAAATTCCTACCCTTAGCCAATTCCATTTTCAATGTAGGGATGTAATCATCATCTGCTATGTTCACGTCAAACGTGCGATACGTACCCTTGTCATCCGTATACCCGATATTGGTCCAACTGCCATTTCCAAAATCATGGGAAGCTACACAGACCGTGGACACATCACTGAGTTTTGACAATTCAATTTTAAACTGCTCCCCTTTTTCAAATCCTTTCTTCACTCGCTCTGCCAGACGGCCACCTCGCGTAACATTTAATTGCACAATAGCCAATTGTTCGCGATTGAATCCCAGATTTTTGTTTTGTAAAAACTCTAGTTGTTGTCTCATCACGAGAGTACTTGAAATGAGAAAAATAGATAGTACCAACTGAACCCCTACCAGCACCTTACGTAAACCTTGTTTACCTGCCTGCCCGACAGGCAGGCTGCCTCCTTTCAGGATGGCGATGGGCTTGAAATTAGAAAGTACAAAAGCCGGATAACTGCCGGCAATCAAACCAATGATAGCAGTCATTACGGATGCGATTAAAAGCATAAAACCATCAGGCTTTAGAATAAGATTTTTCCCGGAGAGATCATTAAACAATGGAAGCCCAAGAATGGAAAGTAACAAGCCAACGGAAAGCGCAATCAGGGTAACAATCACTGCCTCACCAATAAATTGAAATATCAATTGGGCACGTTCCGCTCCCACCACTTTTCGGATGCCTACTTCTTTTGCCCGCTTGATTGATCGACCAATTGAGAGTGTCACAAAATTTATACAGGCCACAAATAGCAAAAGCAATGCTATGGCTGACAATATGTAGGAATATTTTGGGTTACTTATAGGTGCTATCCCCACAGGGTAATCTACGTCTAAGTGAATTGATGTGATGGGTTGTAACCCCGGAGTATACTTACTGTTCGTATACTCTTCATCACCTAGAATCGTACGAAAAATGGAAGGGAATTTTTTCTCCACTTCTTTCGGATCCGTTCCTTCCCTTAATAATATATAGGTCTCAGGAATAATATTAAACCAGGCTGAGGTTAGTGTTTGAGCATTGTACAACTTCGGATAGTTCAGGTCTGAAATAAGAACGCCAAACTGAATACTGGAGTTAATTGGCACATTTTCAAGCACCGCCTTCACCACAAACTCCTCAAAAGTTTCGCCCAGTTGAATTGAAATAACCTGATCAATTGCGTCAGAATCACCAAACAGTTTATGTGCAAGTAATTCTGTCAATACCACATTATTTTGTCCCTTCAAAGCGCTCTGGCGATCCCCAACCACTGTTTTAAAATCAAAAACGCTTAAAAAATCCTGACCTCCAATGGAAACGGTTTCAGTAAACTGATTTTCACCTACTCTAATAAGTGTTCCAATTTGATTGAATCTCACTTGAGTCTCAACTTCAGGAATATTGTCCTTTAGTGCGGGCCCCATTGGAAAAGGGGTAACGGTGTTAAAAAACTGCTCTTTTTCACCCCAATCTTCACGGGCATAAACCCGATAAATACGATTAGCCTTTGAATGAAAGGCATCAAAGGTCCACTCATCCTTGACAAAGAGTGTAATTAAAATGCAACACGCAATGCCAAGACTTAGACCCAATACATTAATGGAGGAATGCATCTTGCTTCTCAATAAGGAGCGAAATGCAATCTTTAAGTAGTTTTTCAACATAGTGCTAAAATTGAGATTTCTAAAAAGTCAACTATTTTCACCTGGATCGAATATACCCAATCCACAAGCCCTTTTCTGCTTACCTTATATTGGATGTAGTGAAGTGAGGAAAAGTTGTAGTGAACTTATAGCGTCCTTTACGATTAAATTGCCTGGCGCAAAGGTCACGGAGAATTCACAAAAAAGTATGGTAAGCCTGACTTAGATCTGCCCAACCAACTTAATTGAAAAAGAATTAATGCAAAACCTCAAGCCTGTTGGTTTAGGCCCATCCGGGAAAACATGGCCAAGATGACAATCGCATACACTGCACTCTACCTCTACTCTTGTCATACCAAAACTAACATCTTTGGTATACTTGATCACATTAGGTTCAATTGAATCTGTAAAACTTGGCCAGCCGGTGCCCGACTCAAATTTAGTTCGCGAATCAAATAGTACTGTTCCACAGCAGCGGCAGGCGTAAAGACCTGGCTCATGGGCCTGGCAATATTCACCTGAAAAAGCTTGTTCTGTTCCTTTTTTGCGTGTTACATGAAACTCCTCAGGAGTAAGAATTTTTTTCCAATCTTCATCGCCCTTCACAACTCGCTTTGGCGGAGTGAGATTGCCTTTACCAGCAAATTGCAAAACATCTGACCACTTCATAGAAAGAGAATTGAATGTTTGTTAAGGAACTAATGTTACGCATGAATTGGATTTCTTAGTGTTTCTTTATTGCCACCAAGTCTCAAAGACACTAATAAATCACAATGTGCGTCACATCGGATAAGGAAACAATCTACCTTGAAATTGGTTCTACTTTCTAAAGACCTATTGGTGCCACTTCCCGCCATGCCAGGTTCAGGGCATCCTTAAACATACCTTTCCTGACTTTCCTCAATTCAATAAACGTCCACCCTTGCTTGCCCCAGGCATTGTTAACAGGGTAAAATATTTCAGAGTTATACTCGGCAAACACGGATTGATCCTCCAACGACAATTTCAAGACGGCTCTTTTTTCTGCTGGCCAAATCGTGGCAAATATTCGTTTCTTCACCCTAAAGGAAGGCCTTCCCCAATGATTCTGCTCCACTGTTTCTGGAAAGGACAACGCTAATTTGCGGACGGTTTCAATATCAACCATTTCTAATAAATTGACAGTTGACAAGAATCAATTGACAATTGTTTTCGCTTTGTCAATTGCCGGTTGTCGATTGTATTTTTATCATTAATCGACCCAGGGCACTAGCTTCGATCTATAAAAATCTATATCCAATGCCTTCATCCTTTCACCGTGTTTTCCTAACCGAACTTTGTATTCATCCCAACTTCTATTCGCAACTGGCGTCCATCCGATTTCAGCATAGCCGGGCAAGCGCGGAAAAGCCATGTATTCAATTTCATCCATATTAGTAAGAGTCTCTGACCATAGTGGTGCCTCCACGCCCACAATGTTTGCCTGAGTTACACCTTCAACGTTTGTAGCAGGATCCCAGTTATAAGCACTGTCAACTTCAATATAAGCCGCCCAATGTTGTCCAAGCTTTGTTGTGCTGTCATATTGCATATCGATGTAGGTTTTCTTCGATGGTGACATCAGCACCATAGCTCCTTTTTCAACCGTCATCAATGCATATTTGGGAGAGGTCCAATGCTGTGCTATCGCATCACTATTGATGTTACCCTGGGCAATCTCTTCCCAACCAATCATTTTTTTACCGTGTGCCTTCACCATCTCCTGAAAACGGTTGATGAAAACAATGTAATCCTCTTTTTTTGTTACGTGCGCTTCATCACCCCCAATGTGCAGGTAAGGACCAGAAGTTATAGCTGCGAGTTCGCGAATCACATCATCAACAAATTTAAAAGTAACTTCCTTTTCAACTCGTAATGTACTCCAACCCACCTCAATGCCCATGTATAATTCAGTTGGTTTATTTTTTATTCCCAGGTCATTTTTGGGGGATACATCCACTTTCACCCGGCCTTCTATTGGCACGATCGTTCCGCCATTCAACTCTCCATAGGAGGCCAATGCTGAATTGATATGGCCCGGCAAATCAATCTCAGGAATGATGGTTATGAACTGATTTTGAGCATAAGCAACAATATCAGAATATTGTTCTTGGGTATAGAACCCACCTTTGCCACCGCCCACCTGCGTGCTGCCACCATGAGTTGCTAAATTGGGCCACGACTTAATCTCAATGCGCCAACCCTGATCATCACTGAGGTGAAGGTGCATAACGTTCATTTTATAAAAACTTATTAAATCGATATATCTCTTTACGTCCTCCACACTAAAGAAATGGCGGGCCACGTCTAACATAGATCCGCGCCAGGAGTACGTTGGGTAATCGCGAATCGTACCTGTCGCAACCTCCCAAGGACCTTGCTGAACAGATGTAAGCTCAATCTTATTTGGCAATATTTGTCGAATGGTTTGTATCCCACGGAACAACCCCGCAGATTTTGGAGCGGATAGTTTTATGAGGTCTTTGGTGATGGTGAGTTCATAGCCCTCTTCTCCTAGCTGAGCATCTGCTCCTGAAATGGTGAGGTAAATGTTGCCTGACTCAGGAGCACCTTTAGTAGCTGAAACCTGGATATCGAAGCCTGTTGAACGATTTAATTTATCGGCCAGGTATTGGCCAATTTGCTTCAGTTCTTCACCTTCTACATAAATATTAGAATCATCTGTTAAAGAAAATCTGCCTCCGGTAGCTACTACGGAGACTGGTTTTGGGATAACCCCCTCCTTAGTAAGATCGGTCGGAGGGCCAGAAGGCTTACATGATAACAATACTAAAAAAACACAGCTTAAAAGCAATGCTAAGATGGGCCTTGTACTCTCTTGATTCATCAGATTAAAAATTATAAGTAGTGAAGCCGAAGTTATAGAAAAATTCAATCTCTATTTAAAACTTTATATGGCTGGTTATAAAATACCAGCAATTCAACTGGCCATGACAAGAAAACTAAAAAAAGTGGGTCTTGAACCCGCCTTATCCTGATCTACTTATAAACAACATGGATAGCTGCCAGAGCAATCCGTTCATCTTCATCTTGCGACAATCCGCTAACGCCAATACCGCCAATGACATTTCCACGTTGTGAAATTGGAACACCTCCTCCAAACCCCGTTATTCCAATATCTCCCCAAAATGCTGGCGGGCTCTCCTTTTCGCGCATATACTTACCCATTTCCCGTGTGGTCTTTCTATCACGTGCTGCCGTGTACGCTTTGTTCTGTGCAATCACGGCTGAAGCTGCATTTGCACCATCCATGCGAAGAAAAGAAATCAGCTCTCCTTCCGGACCCGTAATGGCCACAGCAACCGCTTTATCTATTTTTTCCGATTCTTTTACAACGTGCTCAATCAACTTGATCGCTTCCGAAGAACTCACTTTTTCATATTGATACATATTGGTATTTTATTATTAATTATTGAATAAATCCACCCGATCTGGTTGCAAATTATTAAAGAATTCCAACCCATTACAATTGTGTCTCCCTAACCCAGCTAATCATAGTATTTTTGCTATCTTTTCCAACAATATAAACACAACACTAAATATCTTGTCTAAATATAAAATACTTCTTTTGTTTACCCGCTATTATCAGAAGCTTCTTATTGTTAATCCAGTGCGATATTACCTTATGATGTTATTAAGAGTATTGAAAAGCGAATTGAAGAGGAGTCAATCCGGGTATTGCAGTGGAAATAAATCAACTTTTTGCGATTGCTCAGCCATAACTACAATATTGAAGTTATATTAAACACTTGAGCCTCCTAAAATGATGACTTTAAAAACCGATCCCTACATCATTTCAGATATCACCATAAAGGAACCGCCCACAGCATTCTTTCGGCAGCTTGCCTTCCTGGGTCCTGGATTTATTCTTTCGGCTTCAATTGTAGGATCGGGTGAATTAATTGCCACCACCGTTCTTGGGGCAAAAGCCGGCTTTGCTGCGCTTTGGATTATTTTGATCAGTTGTCTTGCAAAAGTTGCCGTGCAACTCGAGTTTGGAAAACATGCTATCCTCACAGGCGAAACCGCCATGCAGGCCTTCAATAAACTTCCTGGCATGAAGCTCGGAAAAGGTAGATGGATTGTCTGGGTGATATTTTTGCTGGCGACTCTTAAGATAGTGCAGATAGGCGGAATCCTTGGTGGAACGGTCATTGTATTAAATATGCTATATTCTGGTTTCTCTATTTTCACCTGGACGATTATCACAGCACTTTTTGTTGCTGGCCTTATTTTCAATGGGCAATACGGGTGGATCGAAAAATTATCTCTCCTCATGATCGCGATGTTCACTATACTTACGATTACCTCTTTGGTCTCGCTCAGGTATACGATCTATAGTTTTTCATTTTCTGATATCATTGATGGGTTTAGGTTCCATCTCTCCGGAGAAATTGTAGGAATTGCTATTGGCGCTTTTGGAATTACCGGAGTAGCCAGCGATGAAATCATTGCATACAATTATTGGTGTAATGAAAAAGGATATGCCTCATACACAGGTCCGCGCAAAGAAACACCGGAATGGAAAAGCCGGGCAAAAGGATGGATTAACATAATGTACCTCGATGCTCTTGTCGCCATGATCATCTACACGCTGGTAACTGTAGCTTTTTACTTATTAGGTGCGGCCGTATTGCACAACCGCAGCGAAATACCACAAGGAAATGAAGTGATTGAAACCATTGCCCTGATCTACACTCAATCGCTAGGGCCCGGTGTGAAAAACGTTTACCTCATAGGCGCTTTTTTTGTTTTGTTCTCCAGTTTGTTTGCTTCCCTTGCCGCATGGACCAGACTGTTCACTGATATTTTCGGGCAAATGGGCTGGATTAATTTTTTCAATGTCATACAACGCAACAAAGTAATTGCTGTTCTGGCTTGGATTTTCCCTCTGACGTGGGCAGCCGCTTACCTGTTTATTGATAGCCCCGTACTTATGGTACTCTCGGGTGGTGTGGTCGGATCATTCATGCTGTTCATCGTAATTTTTGCTGCACTTCACTTCAAATACACCAGAACCACGCTTGTCAAATCCGGTCTTCTTTATAACATCGCATTTTGGATCAGTATCATTTCGATATTTGGTGTTGGGGTGTATGGAGTGGTGAAAGTTTTCTTTTAGACAGGTAAGAATCAGAGTTATCTTCCAATAACACGGTTTGCATCTGTCCCACCAGCTTTGTGTGAAAGTCAATAAATTTACTCGTAGCTTTACTTAAGCTGAAGTTTATTGCTATGATTACCGCTTCCTTCATCTTCTATTTCTTTTACTACCTCCCGGTCATATTTATAGAACCTAAATTTGAAACGCAGGTCATCGACACTGCTGTTGCTATTGGGTATGGCCTTGCCATCGGTGATGTGGACGGGGACCGCAAACCGGATATTCTTCTGGCTGATAAAAAACAATTCGTCTGGTATCGCAATGGAGACTGGAAGCGATTTGTGATGGTAGAGAATCTTACCGAATCGGATAACGTATGTATAGCTGCCCGTGACATTGATGGCGATGGGAAAGTTGAAGTGGCCGTTGGTGCACAATGGAATCCTGGTGAAACATCTGATACCCTAAAATCGGGTTCGGTTCACTATTTAATAAGGCCAAAAGATCCAACTCAAAAATGGACACCGGTTGGGCTTCATCATGAGCCTACCATTCACCGGATGAGGTGGGTAAAAGTTACCGAAAACACTTTTCAGCTGATTGTTTTACCACTACATGGCCGGGGCAACAAAGCCGGTGAAGGACAAGGTGTAAATGTAATTGCCTATGATATTCCAAAAAATCCCAATCAAAATTGGAAGTACGAGGTCATTGACAATACCATGCACCTGACACACAATCTGGATGTCGTTGAAAATGGAAAAAGTGAACAAATTTATATTGGCGGCAAAGAAGGCATAAAAGTATTTTCGTTTGAAGGCGGAACATGGGTTGCTTCATCTGGTGGCTGGCTTGTAGACGGCAAAAGTTTTGGAGAAGTCAGGGTAGCAAAAGGGCCAGGCGGAAAACGAATTATAGCAGGCATTGAACCCATGCATGGCACCGAGCTCACGGTTTATGCGCAAAACACTAATCAGTCCTTTCAACAAGCAGCAGAAGCGCGTACCGTACTAACATCTGATCTTAACCAGGGTCACGCACTTGGAGTTTATGATTTATTAGGGATAGAAAATAACCAGGTGGTGGTAGGCTGGCGGGAACCTAATGCTGAGAAAAAAGTAGGTATTAAGATTTTTGTAAACCAAGGTGGCAGTTGGAACAACTTTTGGGTTGACGAAAATGGTATGGCCTGTGAAGATTTGCAACTAGCCGATCTGGACGGTGATGGCAAGCAAGACATTATTGCCTCAGGAAGGTCAACTCATAATCTGAAAATTTACTGGAATAAAAGCAAGTAAAATATCTGCTTCCATTGGCTTTCACAGCTCTTTTCAATTGAGTATTTTGTGCTCTCGTACCGAATGCTTCTGCGCTCGGGTGTGAGACTTAATTTAAAAAGCACATACTATGAAAATTAAGAACCTGGTACTTCTTCTATTATTTCCGATGGCTCTCTTTGGTCAAAAGTTCAATGGCATTGAATCCGGCATGTCAAACCTCTATCGCCTCTCAGATGCTAAGAGCCGTTCCATCTCACCTGAAAACTTTAGCGGGGAGAAAGGAAAAGGCGGAATGGCCACCGAAGGCACTGGATCTAACGCGTCACGCGATCTTGGTCAAGGATGGAAAGTTAGTCCTTCAGTAAAGATAAAATCCAAAACAACATTCACAGTAGCCGAGATCACCGGCCCCGGTTCCATCCAACATATCTGGATGACGCCCACAGGAAATTGGCGTTATTCCATTCTTCGCTTTTATTGGGATGATGAAGCAGAACCATCCGTGGAAGTGCCTGTCGGTGATTTTTTTGGTATGGGGTGGGGAAAATACTCTCACTTAAACTCGCTTGCTGTCAGCGTGAATCCAGGTAGTGCTTTCAATTGTTACTGGCCAATGCCCTTCCGCAAGAAGTGCAAGATCATGATGGAGAATATTAGCGAAAGTGACATGGTACTTTATTATCAGGTCGATTACCTCCTCACGGATGTACCCAGTGATGCAGCCTACTTTCATGCACAGTTCAAACGTGTGAGTCGCTTGCCGTACAAACAAGATTATACGATTGTTGACAATATCAAAGGCAAGGGGCACTATGTGGGCACATATATGGCGTATGAAGTGCATGACAACGGCTGGTGGGGAGAAGGTGAAATAAAATTCTTTATGGATGGTGATCAACAATACCCAACAATATGCGGAACCGGAACCGAGGATTATTTTTGCGGCTCTTATGATTTCGACACAAAGAGGAAAGTGGTAGATGGTTTGGAAGTAACCGAGTACACTGAATTCTCAACACCGTATGTCGGACTGCATCAGGTGATTAAAGGCGATGGTCACTATAATATTATGCAAAGATTTGGTATGTATCGCTGGCACATAACAGATCCTATCCGCTTTGACAAAGATTTGAAGGTCACCATTCAGGCGTTGGGTTGGCGGCCAGACGGTCGGTATTTACCCTTACAAGACGACATTGCAACGGTGGCATACTGGTACCAATCAGAGCCACACACTACATTTTCAAAACTTCCATTGCGTGATGAGCTGGATGTAAATTGAAAAAATCATTGTGAGTCCACTTGTGACGTTTGACCGTAGACGAATTCAATCTTTCAACTTTCCTTTGTACGTCCTCTTAAATGATTCAAACCGGGGAATTGAAACCCCTATGACGTAAGGGCTGTTAGGGTTATGCTCAATATAATTTTGATGATAACCTTCCGCTTTATAAAACTCAGTGAGCGGCTTTATCTCTGAAACAATTGGGTCCTTAAAATATTTAGCAAAATCCTTTTTAGCTTGTTCCGCTAAAGCTTTCTCTTCTGCTGTTTTGTAAAAAATAATAGATCGATAAGAATTACCACGATCTGGACCTTGCTGGTCTTTGGTGGTTGGATCTTGTGACGTGAAAAATACTTTTAATAATTCAGCATAACCAATCCCTTTAGGATCGTAATACACAAGTATAGACTCAGCATGCCCAGTTGTTTCGGTATTAACCAATTCATAACTGGGATTAGGTGCCGTTCCCCCGGCATACCCAGATACGGCAGAGTCTATCCCAACCACGGCTTCAAAAATATGTTCTGAGCACCAGAAGCAGCCTTCGGCAAAGGCTGCAATAGCCTTACCAGCCGGAGGACTGAGATTAATCTTAGTATCAAGACCTTTCTTGCTTGTTTGCGCAGTGCATGAAAAAAGTATTAAAAAAAAAGATACTGCTGTCAGTGTAGAGAATAAACGTTTCATAATTTTAAAGGTAATGTTATAAACTCAAATAACGTTGAGAAGGACTAAACTGTTTGACAAAATACCACAACTTGTCGTGTACAAGTCAATTCAAAAATAGGAAGGTTATCTACCTGTTTCTCAATACAAATTGATAATTTTATTTAATGAATTAGACCTATGGGCAATCGAAATCCTAAATTTGATGCGTATATATCCAGGGCTCCGCAGTTTGCGCAGCCAATTCTAAGTCATCTTAGGGAAGTTGTTCATCAAGGTTGCCCAGAGGTCAAAGAAACCATCAAATGGGGTTTCCCTCATTTCGAATACAAAGGCATTCTTTGTAGCATGGCGGCATTCAAACAATACTGTGCCTTTGGCTTTTGGAAAGGTTCTATCATGAGTGATCCGAAAAAAGTAATGACCCAAGTGGGTAGGACTTCTATGGGACATTTCGACCGCATTACATCCCTGTCTGACTTACCCCTGGACAAAATATTGATTTCCTATATTAAAGAAGCGATGAAACTAAATGATGAGGAAATCAAAGTTCCGCAACGCACCAGACCTAAAAGTGATAAAATCCTCAAAGTGCCCGCCTACTTTCTGAAAAAACTAAAAAGGAACAAAGCAGCTTTAAAGACATTTGAAGGTTTCAGTTATAGTAATAAAAAAGATTATGTGGAGTGGATAGAAGAAGCAAAAACGGAATCAACGCGGGAAAAACGAATGGTGACCGCAATGGAATGGATGGCTGAAGGAAAGATTAGAAACTGGAAATATGTTAGAAAATAGGTGACCTTAAGTTCCAGTATGACTATTTAATATAAGGACCAATCACTTTTGCCCAGATATCATAACCTTTCCTGTTCATGTGCAGGCTGTCTTCAAGGAAAAGGTCTTGCTTCACATTTCCATCCGGTTCCAACATAGGTGTCCAGACATCAACGAAGGTTACATTTTTCTGCTGCTTTGTCCAGGCTTCAAGTTTTTGGTTGTAGTCTTGATACTTGTCTTTTAATTTCCAACGCAATAGGCTTGGCTTAGGAGAAATAAATAAGATCTGGGTTTTCCTGGGAAGTTTCTCACGAATCAGCAAAAGCAATTTGTCGGCTTGTACTAGAATCTCTTCCGGACTTTTTCCAACACCAAGGTCATTATCGCCTTCATAAATAAAAATTTGATTGGGATGATAAGGTACGATCAACTTATCTACATAATTGACAAGATCGGTCATCTCCGAACCACCAAAGCCCCTATTGATTACGTTGCGATTGGGAAAATCCTTTTTGAGGCTAGCCCAGAGGCGTATGCTTGAACTGCCGGTAAAGAGGATTACATCCTTTTTGTTAACAGCACTGTCTCCTGCAATGAGTTTAATGACTTCCTTTTGAAACCGAAGGGAATCCTGCGCCCATAGCGGAGTAGTAATAAGCAATACAAATAGAAAAACAAAAAATCGAATCATTGATTTTTTCGAGTGTTTCCTCCAATTCATCAAATGCAGTCTACAAATATTTCATCATACAAATACTCTCCTCAATGTTCACGTATGGGTCGAAATTAGGAATTCGGGCATACCCTGATTTCTCATACGCAGCGATTGCTTCTGGTTGATTAATCCCCGTTTCTAATTTGGCTTGAACAAAACCCTCATCAGTCGCCCATTGTTCCAACTTTCGCAAAATCATTTTCCCAACCCCTTTGCCACGGAATGAAGGAATCACATACATTCGTTTGATTTCAACCACCACTTTTTCCTTCATCGGCCGAAAGCAGCCACAACCAGCTAACGCTTCACCCTCCTTAGCTACAATAACACGGAAGCTGTCATCGACAAAATTAAACGGAGCAAAATTTTGCTGGATATCAGGATATCGCTCCCAAAGTTCCTTATCCAGATCAATGATAAGTTTATGAAAATCAGGATCGGTAGAAGATGTTCGTATATAGGTCATCATTATTCGACCCAAAAGATAGCATCAACACATTATCCAAACAAATCTGAACTAAGGTAACGGTCTCCTCTGTCACAGATAATGAAGACAACCACACCCGACTTTAATTCTGCGGCAACCGTTAAAGCGGCAACTAACCCACCACCGCTGCTCATCCCAGCCAGTATGCCTTCTTCCTTCGCTAGTCTGCGCGTCATTTCGCGTGCTTCTGCTTCACTCACATCAATTATTCGGTCGACTCTTTCGCGTTCAAATATTTTTGGTACAAATTCAGGTGACCATCTCCTAATGCCCGGTATGCTCGATCCATCAGTGGGTTGCGTCCCTACAATTTGTATGTTTTGATTTTGTTCTTTCAAATAGCGAGATACACCCATGATCGTACCGGTAGTACCCATCGCAGATATGAAGTGCGTTACTTTTCCATTCGTATCTTTCCAGATTTCAGGGCCGGTAGTTTTATAATGCGCTTTATAATTATCCGGGTTGGCAAACTGGTTGAGAATGTGATAACCTTCCTTCGATGACATCTCTTCTGCTCGTTCCCGTGAATATTCAATAGTCTTCTCGTGGGGAGTCAAAATTACTGTGGCCCCATACGCTTCCATGGCCAGCACTCGTTCACGTGTTGAGTTATCAGGCATTACGAGTGTCATGTTCAATCCCATAATACGCGCAATCATAGCGAGTGCAATTCCTGTATTGCCACTGGTAGCCTCAACAAGTTTATCTCCCGGCTTTATCTCCCCCCTATCCAGCGCTCCTTTGATCATGCCAAAGGCGGCACGATCTTTAACGCTGCCACCAGGATTATCACCTTCCAGCTTTCCGTAAATGGTGACACTCTTATTAAGGGGAATATATTGCAATTCAACTAAAGGTGTGTTGCCGATCAATTCAGAAAGCTTCATTCAACCGGGTGATTTTGATTTATAAGTATAAGGCTTGCCTCTGCTCAACAAATGTTTGTTAATCTGCCTACTTTTTCCTGTCTGCTTTAAATACTACAAGGTCAGTTTCTTCCGTGTCACCATTGTACATTTTAGCCTGGTAATATATTTTAGAATTCGATGGAACACTTCGGGTCAACCACACATTGCCACCGATCACGCTATCCTGACCAATAATTGTATCGCCTCCTAAAATAGTTGCACCTGCATAGATCACTACACGATCTTCTATAGTCGGGTGACGCTTTTTCTCGGCATCATGCTTATCCACACTTAAAGCGCCCAGCGTAACACCCTGGTAGATTTTCACATGATTGCCAATGACGGCTGTTTCCCCAATCACAATTCCTGTTCCGTGATCAATACAGAAATGGTCTCCAATTTTCGCAGCAGGGTGAATATCAATTCCAGTTTTACTATGGGCATGCTCGGTAATTACCCTGGGAATGCCAACTACTCCCAAGCGGTGAAGCTCATGCGCAATCCGATAGGCAGCAATGGCGTAAAAGCCTGGATAGGTACGTACAACTTCGCTTGTGCTTTTGGCAGCAGGATCACCTTCGTACATGGCAAGAATGTCATGCTCCAGCCGATGATGAATTTTAGGAAGCATTTCAAAAAATTTGTCAGTCACCTCTTTTTCATTCATCTGTATTTCACCAGAAGCAAACCCAATTATTTCCACTAAATCACTTTGAAGTTTATTGAAATGCGTTTCAAAATCTGTGATTGTCGAAAATGATTTGTGTGAAAAGTCCGGAAAGAGAGCCCCCATTAACCGATCAAAAATCTGAGATACTTCTGCAGGTGACGGACACGAAGGGCACGCCTGATGAGATTGATAGAGCTTTTGTAAAAAGGTTTTGTTCATACTACTTAAATGAGATTTTAAGCTATTAGGTTCAAACCATGTGCTATTAAATAAACTACCAACTACAAGGTGAGCCCAATCACAATTCTCAACGTATTCACGCAGTCACCTCCATAAGGTTGTCGAAAGTTGACTAACGGAAATAGAATTGCAAGGTTTTTATCAAAAATCAACAAATATTCTGGATTTGCCCCAAAGTCAAGCTTGACTTAGAATAACATAAAGACCGCGGCAACTAAGGTCATGGAGATAATAAACCAACGATAAATCCTTTCCGATAATTTTCCGACAATGATAATCCCTAAAAAAGCACCTAACACTATTACCGGCAAGGTGACCAGGCTTAGCAACACGGTATCGAGTGTGATCGTGTGCCATACGAAAACATGAAAAGGTACTTTAAACCAATTCACAACTAAAAAGAACCATGCCGCTGTTCCTATGAATGAATTTTTGGGAAGACGAATGGACAATAGGTAAACGGCCATAACAGAATTGGCCAGATTGCCCACCATGGACGTAAACCCACCTGCTATCCCTGTTGCCACTCCAAACCACTTCTTGTGTGGGACGTCTTCCTTATGCCTTTCCAACCATATCATAATTATAATGCTTACCATAATCGTGAAAGCCATTATCACTTTGAAAACATTATCATTGATATAACTCCCTGTAATAGTTCCAATAATAACGCCCAGTCCAGCCCACGGAAATAAAATTTTCAAATGCTCCCAGGAAGCATGGCGATGGTAGTACCATACTCCCATCACATCGGCCAGCACCAATATAGGGAGCATGATGCCGCTTGAGATTTGGCCGCCAAAAACATTAGCCAGAATTGGCACGGACATCATACCCGCTCCGTGTATACCAGTCTTAGCCATTCCAATCAACAAAGCAACGATCAGGATGAGAGCGAGACTTGAAAAGGAAAGATGAAATGAAAAAAGTGAGATCAATGGATAGCTTTATGAGGTTAAAGCTAATGAAAGGATTTAAAAAAAATTATCCGGGTCTACACCTGGATAATTTTTAGGCGTTTATATAAAAAGGTTCTTAAAACTTACCAAACTTAAAGGTGGCATTATAACTTACTTTACTTAGATCAGAATCGGTTAAACCGACAGCCGAACTCCCAAACGAAGCACGATAAGAAACTCCGGGGCTAAATCTCATCCACTTGAATACATTTATTTCCAATTGAACACCAGGCTCCGCCACAAAAAAGCAGTCTTCTCTACCTCCATAGTAATCGTAACTTTCATAATCATGTGATTCTTGCGTCCACTCAGGTCGGTCATACTGCATTGTAAATCCACTACCAGCAAAGAGACTGAAGGCCACATGCAACGTCTTGTTAGAACTCATCACATACTCTGTCACTAAACCAGCCTGGCCATATTGATAGCTCATTCTACGTAAAGGATCCATACTGTATTGTAAAGGAACGGGAATAAAGTTGGTGGTTCCTCCACCGCTCAAACCGATCATAAATTTTTTATTGATAAATACCCCACCGTATAGTTCCACCATATTTGCGTAGTTATTTCCCAGGTAGGTGAAATTGTTGGAAATAGCACCATATCCGGTAACTGAGCCATTTTTTCCCCTTTTAAATAGGGTTTGCATTTCTTCTTGTCCGTTAGCTACGCCTACTACCAAAAGAAAGCCAGTCAGAAATAATAGATGATAATGTGTTTTCATACCTTTTAAGTTGTTATACCCTAAAGACAATTAGCCAAAAAGGTACCCCTATGCGTCACAAAAGATTTTTTTCATTGGAATAACTATTTCTCCAATTTTTTCAGTCCGTTATCAATATATGCTTTGGACATCCACTGGCCACGAAGCATTACACCTTCCACTTTTTTAGTTTGGCTAATATCAGATAGTGGATTTCCACCAATCAGAATCAGATCGGCTACGGCCCCTGGTTTAATGATTCCTGCATTGGGTATATTTAAATAAGTAGCAACATTGACAGTGCCCGTTTGCAAGGCTTCGTAAGGTGTGAGGCCGGCAGCTACCAAATATTGCAGTTCGTTGTGCGTTGAAAAACCCGGCACATTAAATACTTGTGGAGCATCACAACCGAGCAACAATCCCACTCCATTTTTCTGGCATTCATAAATCAATTTTCTGCGAAGTTTTATAAAATTCTCAATTTTTGCAGGGACATATTGTGCATTAGCCATCAGGTTTTTCTTACTATCGATCCATTGGTTCACAGTTTCTATTTTCATGTATTTACTGTCAGGATCATTCTTAAAACTGTCGCCTGTAAAATTGGGAGCAAACCAGCGATCAGCAAGTGACTGAGTAGGTACGACCCAAATATTTTTCTCTTTCAGGCCCTTCATCAGCTTAGGTATCAGAGTCTCATCTGCGCGGTCAGCAACAAACATGGCAAACAGGCCAGCCTGCTGCTCGGTCATGGTTTCGATGTTTGGCACCAGACCTTCAATAAAACCATCAAGGTGATCAATGGAAGAATACTTTGCATCAATGGCACGCCACACACCTACACTAAATGAAACGTGCCCGACAAAAGGAATACCCACCTCTTTTGCTGTAGATGAAATTGCACCAAAGGTTTCCTTCGTAAGCCCAGGATGAAGTTTTAGAAAATCATACCCTGCATCTTTCTGCTTGCGAACCATTTCGGCTCCATACGAAGCAGTCTTAACGCTTGATCCACTAAACGAAGGCCCGGTGGTAAAAAAGCGTGGCCCAAGAATTTCACCGGTGTTGATTTTAGTTCGCAATTCAAGATGTTTTGGGTGGCCCAGCATGCCTCTGATGGTGGTGATGCCATTCGCAGCAAACAAGAACAACACTTCCTTCATCGGTTCGATATCGTCAATGGGCGGAACATGAGCATGCATTTCGCCTAATCCTGGAATAAGGTATCTACCTTTTGCATCAATCACCAACGCATCTTTGCTGTACGTCAACTTTTTACCAATGGCATATACTTTACCCTCTTTAATAATAACGGTCTGGTCATTCAGGATCTGCTCTGAATCCATCGGCACCACGTTAACGGATTGAATAACAATTTCGCGTTTGCGCGAATCAATAAGTTCCTGTCCGAAGGTTATCTCAGTGATGAGTACAAGAAGTATGAATAGATTTTTCATGGAGTTCAGTTTTTAACTCCACTAACTTACTGAAAAATGGGAAGGGATTGAAATAGTTATTGGTTACCGGTTGCCAGTTACAGGTGATCGGTAACTGGCAACCAGTATCACTCATATCGAAGCGATTTCACTGGATCGGTCATTGCTGCTTTCAGCGTATGAACGCTGACGGTCACCAACGCAATCACAATAACCGTAAAGCTTGGCAGCGCGAATATCCACCATGACAATGGAATACGAGTTGCAAAATCCTGTAGCCAGGAATTCATAGTCCATGCAGCTAAGGGAACGGACAAAACGATAGCCACTCCTATCAATACAACATAATCTTTACTGACCAATCTGAGGATGCCGAACAAAGACGCCCCTAACACTTTGCGTATGCCAATCTCTTTCGTGCGTTGCAAAGCAGTAAGTGACGAAAGACCAAACAACCCGAGGCAGGCAATGAAGATGGCGAGCCCCGAAAAAATACTAAACACATTACCGAACTGCTGATCAGCCTGATACTGTTTGTTGTAGTGATCATCCAGGAAAAAATAATGGAAGGGATTGCCTGGAAATACTTCTTTCCAAACATGCTCAAACATGGCCATAGACTCCTTCACCTGACTGGTGTTGAATTTTACAGAGTAATAACCATTCGGAGCCTCGCCATAACGGAATATCAACGCGTCATAGGCTTTCTTTAGCGACTCTTGATGATAGTTTTTAACAACACCCACGATCTTAAAGGTATCACCCCAAAAATAAATCTGGTCGTTAATGGCATCCTCCGGTTTCTTAAAACCCATCAACCGGCTGGCCGACTCATTCAGTACCACATTTTGGTCTTCACGAACGCCTTCATCAGAGAAACTGCGACCCGCTGCCACTTCCAATCCAAAGTTCTTAACAAAGGAGCCATCCATCAAAATGATGCGATATTGATTTTGCTCGTCTTCGCGCTGACTTAGCCTGCGTATACCTCCTGCATTCCAATCCGGTTGACTGCCTGGCACAGAAGTGGAAGCACATACGGAAACTACTTCGGAGTACTGTGAAATTTTTTGCTTAAAAACTGTAAACTTACTTTTATAGGTAGAGTCAGTTACCGTTGGTGAATTAATCACTACCGTTTGATCGATGTCGATACCTAGTTCCTGATTTTGCATGAAGCTGATCTGACGATACACGGTGAACGTTCCTACCATTAATGTGATCGAAGCAATGAACTGGGTTACCACCATTCCTTTGCGCAACCAAACTCCCTGATCAGAGTTTTTAAATTTACCTTTCAACACTTCCACAGGACGAAAAGAAGATAATACAAACGCAGGATACAGGCCCGACATTAATGCGCCAGATAAAATCAAACCGGCAAGTACTAACCAAAACATAGGTTGTTGAAAAAGCTGATACCCAAGTTCTCGACCTGTGAGGCCACTAAACCAAGGCGTTAGCAGGAATGCAAATGCCACTGCCAGCATCACAGCCAGTATATTTAAGAAAAGTGATTCCGTTAAGAATTGCTGTACCAGTTGCGAACGAAATCCGCCCATGACTTTACGCACACCCACTTCACGGGCTCGCTCAATGGATTTGGCAGTAGAGAGATTGATGTAATTGATCCACGCAATGATCATGATCAGGATAGCCACTATGGAAAGAAACTTAATAGATTGCCGGCTTCCATTCGGTTTAAATTCCATTATAAAATCAGAATCAAGATGAATATCTGTAACGAGCTGAAGATGGAAGATCATATCAGCATTGAACTGTTTCATCTCTTCACCATTTTGCTTCTGCACAAAAGCAGGAAGTTTGGCTTCAAAGACTTTTGTATTGGTTCTTTCATCCAAAAGAATGTACGTCATGAAACCGTCCCAATTCCAAGACGTGATTGGATCATCCCATAATTTTTGCAGGCTGACAAACGAACCGAGTACATCGATCTTCATGTGCGTATTGACAGGCAAGTCTTCAAATATTCCCGATATCTCATACTCCGTCCTTCCGTTGGCTTTTAATATCCGTCCCACAGGGTTTTCATTCCCAAAGTATTTCCTGGCCATAGACTGGGATACTACTATTTTGAAAGGGTCTTTCAATACAACAGAATCAACACCTACAATCAGTTTAATGGAAAATACTTTAAAGAAATCTTCAGAGGCGAAGTACACATTGTCTTCTTTAAAAAAAACATCGCCCGTAGAAAGTGTTGCGCTTCGCTTAGTAAGTCTTACATAATTTTCAACCTCAGGAAAATTCGTATTCAGATCAGGGCCTACTCCAGCCGCCCCGGAAGCCCAACGGGTCGAAAGCTCCCCTTTATCATAACGATCCAATTGCAGCCGGAATATTCTGTCCTTCTTGTCCAGAAAATTATCGTAACTCAACTCATGCAATACAAACTGGGCGATGAGCATACAGGCCAGCATGCCGATGGCAAGCCCTGACACATTGATAAACGTGAAGACTTTATTTTTGGAAATGTAGCGCCAGAGGGAGGTAAGGTAGTTTTGGAACATAGGTCATTGAATTATCAACAAAATACTCTGAATTTTTCAAAAGGTTACAAGTTACAGTTTCCAGTTGCCAGTAACCTGTGACTGGAAACTGGTAACCCTTTATTCGTATCGCAACGACTTCACAGGATTTGAAACCGCTGCCTTTATGGTTTGTGAACAAATTGTAAGTAAACCCAGCACCGCTATCACCGATATGCCTGTAAGAATTAAAAGTGGTGTAATTTGAATTTTGTAAGCGTACAAATCGAGAAAGAATCCTCCTAGAAAAATACTGACCGGGACACCAATCACAACCGCCAAGCCGATCAATAGCATAAACGATTTACTGAGAAGTACGACAACATCTAAGACGGATGCACCCATTACTTTACGCACACCTACCTCTTTCACTCGTATTTGTGTAGCATACATCGCCATACCCAACATACCTAAACAAGCAAGCGTAACCGCCAGAAAGGTAATGTAACCAACAATAATAAGAATGTCCTTCATTCCGGCCTGGCGGTAGGCATCGTCTATCTCTTCTTCCAACATCATGTAATCGATGGTGTGGATTGGGTCAAGCTTTTTCCAGATAGTTTGTATAGCGGCTATCACAGTTTCTTTTTGCGAAGGCGCAATTTTAGCACTCAGGAAATTTAACTCGTCCGTTTTATAACGCAAGGCCAACGGACCGATCTTGCTGTTCATTGGACGAAAATGAAAGTCCTTTACCACTCCAATTACCTGTAGCATAACCGAGTCATCAACAAAAATCGTTTTTCCGATTGCCTCCACCCTGTCCGCAAAACCAAATTGTGTAAGAGCCGCTTCGTTTAGGATAACATGTTTTTCGCGCTGGCCTTGCTCAGTCGCATCAAAGTTTTTTCCCGATGCGAATGTTAAATCCAGATTGCTGATATAATTATCATCCACCAGAAAATCGCGCATGACGAACGACTCATCTTCTTTGTAACGCTTATAGTCGCTGGATCTGTCGCTCCAGGTACCCAGCTTGTGAGATACCCCGCCAACACTTACCACACCAGATAAGCTACGCACTTCATTTGCTATTTTTCCAAAATCAACACCTTGTAGCCGCACGTTCAAAATATCTTTTTGAGTAAATCCATAATCTGCTGTCAACATAAAATCAATTTGACGATAGATGATCAACACCACGATAACAAATATTACGGAAAACGAAAATTGGGTTACCATCAGTACTTTGCGGAAAGTAAGTCTGGAATAGACTTTAATATTGCCGGAGTCTTTTAGCACATTCAGCGGACGGAAAGCAGAAAGATAACCAGCAGGGAGCAGCCCGGCCATAATCCCAACTACAATTGCAAAACCTATGAATATAAAATAAAGAGAAACATCCTCCTCCAGGCTCATGGAAAACTCTTCGTTAAGTGGCAATTGAAGATACCCCGTTTTTAAAAATTGTAATAAAAGATAAGAGAACACCAGCGAGATAAGAGAAAACGTAATTGTTTCGGCAACAAACTGTATGAAGACCTGGACACGCTTTGCTCCTACTATTTTGCGAACGCCAATTTCACGGGCGCGTGTGAGCGATTTTGCGATCATCAGGTTGGTAAAATTGAAAACTGACATAATCAACACAAGGCCGGCCAGAGTTCCCAAAAAAATCAACAAAAAGGTTGGCATGCCCGATCCCATTTGATTGGACAATTCAGGGCCAGGAGTTATTTCATTCAACGGATGCAAATAAAATTCATAGCCTTTATCGCGAGTTTCAAGTTTTAAATCTGAATAATACTTTTTATAAATAGCGATCAGAGCCTGATTCGCATCATCCGTAGACCTTCCTTCCTTAAGTTTGAAATACACATAATTAGGGTTCACTCAAAAAGTCATCGATTTTGATTTTTTCAAAAAAATTGGC
>ERZ1292625.981-Hain-H41-01um-R1-981-length-37825-cov-22_pt1 | contig 37825 bp, 32 predicted proteins | sample MGYA00564400_ERZ1292625 | MGnify/ENA primary metagenome ERZ1292625 (study PRJEB36523, sample SAMEA6512639) | groundwater metagenome | collected 2019-01-08 | study: AquaDiva: Metagenomics assemblies of 32 groundwater samples
GCTCGACCTCATGGGCATCGAGCAGCCGGCGGAGATGACGGGAAAGAGCCTGATAATTTCAAATCCCAAATAACAAGCGCGAAATTCCGAGTTCCCAACGCCGACATCCAAACGAGCTCCAGGCGCCTGGTCCGGCGTCTAAAAAGCTGAACATCGAAGCGTGGCCGCGGGGATTGTTTGAGATTTAGTCAGTTACGAGTCAAATTCTTCTCAAAATGGCAAGAAAATCTAAGAACCATTTTACCACGGATTAACACGGAGTTGCACGGATGGAAAAAACCAAAAGACTGAATCTTGAATTCTTTTCCGTGTTTATCAGTGTGCATCCGTGGTAAATATGAATTTATTTTTAGTTCCGGCTTGTCCGGGTTAGGATTTGTCATTTGGAATTTCAACGATTATGCCTATCCTCCATCGCCTCCTCGACTTCATCTTTCCCACCGCCTGCTCCTACTGCCGCTCGCCGGTGGAAGACTCCGTCATCCCCTTTTTCTGCGCTGATTGCTGGGCCGATTTTTCTCTCATCCAGGGGCAGGCCTGTCCGCGATGCGGCAGGCCCTTCGAGTCGCCGGAGGCGCTCTCCGCAAGTCCTGAACACGAATGCGGCGCGTGCAGGCAAAGGCCCCCTGAGTATGATCAGGCGCTGTCCGTCGGACATTTCGAGGGGCCGCTCCGGGAAGCCATTCACCAGTTCAAGTACCGGCCGTGCCTTTCTCTCGGAAAACCCCTGGCGCGGTGGATGGCGGGAAACGTTCATCTCCTTTCGGCGATAGATTTCGTCATGCCCGTGCCCCTTCACCGCAAGAGACTGAGACATCGCGGGTTCAACCAGGCGCTCTTCCTTGCGCGGGGGATGAGCGAAGCGCACGGGATGCCGCTCTCCCTGGACAATCTTGCTCGGATCCGTTATACCCGGCCGCAGGTGGAGCTCTCGGGAGCGCAGCGGATCGAGAACGTGGCGGGCGCCTTTTCCGTCAACCGCCCCGGCGAGATAGGCGGAACGAGCGTGCTCCTCGTCGACGACGTGTTCACCACGGGCGCCACCTTGAATGAGTGCGCTGCCGTACTCAAGGGTGCGGGAGCGTCACGCGTCACGGCGCTCACCCTGGCACGGGCGCTGTGAACCGGCGCCGCCGGGCCTTCCCCCCTCCCGTGAAGGCGTTCGTACGCCACCGGAGAAATACGGATTTTTTGACTCCTGTCACGGGGACCCCTTCTTTTCAAACCTTGACAATTCCGCATCCCTTGGCTATATTTTTACAGTCGCGCGTAGCAAAAAACCCTTGAAAAGGTGAATATTACCTTGACTTAGAACAGGGTATGCGGATAAGCTTACACTGTCAGAAAAAAATCAAGATTCAAAAGGAGGTGAAGAAAGAACTTTTCTTCCTCTGCCGTACTAAAGATTGATTTCAAACCATATTTATTAAAGGGAGGTATACCATGTTTGGAACACGATCAATGTATGTCGTTATCATGCTGCTGGTCTTCATGCTTGCGGCGGGCGCCGCATCGGCGCAGCTCGTCGGAACGGTGAAGGACGTGATGGAGCCGGTGGGCCAGACGGGCAAGGTTGACTGGAGCACGGGTGTCATCACCGCCGTAGGCATCGGCGCGCCCCCGGCGCAGCCGGCGAACGCGGCGCAGGCGCGCGCCATGGCCGAGCGGGCCGCCCAGGTGGTGGCGCTCAGGAATCTTCTCGAAGCGGTCAAGGGAGTGCGCGTGGATTCCACGACGCTCGTGGAAAACTTCATGGTCACGAGCGACGCCATCCGCACCGAGGTGAGCGGCTTTGTTCAGGGCGCCATGATCATGGACAAGAAGTACATGTCCGACGGTTCCGTGGAGGTCACCGTAGGGATGAAGCTCACCGGCGCCCTTGCCGATGCGCTGCTGCCCAAGACGCCCCCCACCCCGCCCACGGGCATTACGGGGACCCTCTCTCCGGCCACTCCCGGCCAGGCATATACCGGCCTCATCGTGGACGCGAGAGGGCTCGGCGTCAGACCGGCCATTGCCCCCAAGATCGTAAACGAGGACGGCAAGGAAGTGTACGGGTCGGCATGGATCAGCAGGGATTACGCGGTGCGCGAAGGCATGGTGGGGTATCTGAAGGACCCCATCGCGGCCCAGACCAACCCGCGCGTGACGGACAGGCCGCTCATGGTCAAGGCGCTCAAGGTCTCGGGTGAAGGCCGGGTCGACCTCACGATTACAAACGCCGACGCCGCAATGCTGCACGGTGTCGCGCAGAACCTGAGCTTCCTCGAAAAGTGCCGGGTCATAATCCTGGTGGACTAATCGGCACGATTTAAGCATACTTAACAACCTTATGGGAGGTACAGAATGGTTACCCGCATAAAGCACCTTTTTTTGATTGCCGCTGCCGTGGCGCTCATTGCCACGGGCTGTGTAAAGCCGGCGCCGTCGACCTCGGTCATGGACACCCCGGAATACCACTACAAGAACGGCCTTAAGTATCTTGACAAGGACCAGATCGACGACGCCATGAAGTCCTTCGACCGGGCCATCGCCCTCGACCCCAAGTCACCCCTGGGGTATATCGGCAAGGGGCTGGCCTTCGGCAAGAAGGGCGACTTCAAGGCCGCCTTCGACAACATGGACAAGGGCAAAAGCTATGACCGGGGCATCGAGGCCCGCATCGGCATGATCCGTCTCTACGGCATGCAGATGGTCAAGGAAACCCGCAAGGCCAAGGACCTGCTCATGAGCGCCGAGAGCGAGTTCAAGTCCGCCAAGGACAAGGACCCGAACAACGCCCGGCTCTACTACTATATGGGCACGGCGTACAAGGTCGCCCTCGACTTCGACAAGTCCGCAGACATGTTCCGCAAGGTCCTCGATCTGAACAAGGACTTCACCGCCGAGGCCAATGCCGAGTGGGCCGTGATCCAGAAGATCCAGCGCGCCGCACCGGGCACGGAGATCGGCAAGAAGATCGCCCTCATCGACAAGATCGACCGGGCCGACGTGTCCGCGCTGTTTGTGCAGGAAATGGACCTGGAAAAGCTCTTCACCAAGCGCGGTCCGAAGAACTACGACACCGGGTTCAAGGCGCCCACGGAGACGACCACGCAGTTCTCGCCGGACAAGACCGTGAAGATGGAAGCTGCCACGGACATCGCCGACAGCTGGCTCAAGCCGAGCATCGATACGGTGCTCAAGCTCCAGGTGCGCGGCCTCGAAGCCGGCCCGAACCATACCTTTGAGCCGAACAAGCTCATCACCAAGGGCGAGTTTGCCCTCATGCTCGAGGACATCCTCATCAAGGTGACGGGCGACGAGAAGCTCGCAACGAAGTACATCGGAGCGACCTCTCCCTTCCCGGATGTGCGGAACGACCACTACGCGTTCAGCTCCATCATGACCGCGACCTCCCGGGGCTTCCTGGAAGCGGACAAGGCGACCGGTGAGTACAGGCCCGGTGATTCCGTTTCCGGCGCCGATGCGCTCCTCGCGATCCGCGAGTTCAAGAACCAGCTTAAATTCTAACGAAAAGGAGCATGCCCGTCCCGCGTTCCGGCGGGGCGGGTTTTTTGATGCCATGGGAAACAAACATTTTTACGCAATTATAATTCTTTTAGTTTTTATCCTTCCGTCGTCGTCGGCCCATGCCGGACTTTCCGTTCTCGAAGGCGAGCATACGGTGGTCTATGATATCGTCAACCCCCGGGGCGTGGCCTTTATTCCCAATTACTCCAACGATTCCTTCGAGCAAAAGGTGATCAGCCAGGACGAGTTCAGCAAGCGCGTAAGGGTGACGGCAAAGATGCACCCCCTGAAGACGCGTACGCCTTATCCGATCGCTCCGGGATCCATTCCTGCTGCCGTCACGCCCTATCTGATGCCGGAAAAAGACCGGCAGTCAAACGATCCTTCCCTTATGAGGCTGGCCCGTGAGATAACCCAGGGAAGCCGTCATGCCGGCGAAGCAGGGAACGCCATCCTCTCCTGGATCGCCGACGCCTTGACCTTCGACACGAGCATCACCGTGCCTTCCGATGCGCTCTCCGCCCTGCGGTACAAGCGGGCCTATTGCGTGGGGTATTCCAACCTGGCCGTGGCGCTGCTCCGGGCAGCCGGCATTCCGGCCCGCGTGGCCCACGGGTACCTTCCCCCGGGTTACGAGTGGGGGTTTTCCAAGGAGTACTGGGGCGTCAAAGTGAACGACGGCGGGTTCCATGCCTACCTGGAAATATTCTATCCCGAGACGGGATGGGTGTTTTCCGACGCGGAACATTCTCATCACTTCGTGGACCCCTTCCATATCATCCTCCGCCTCGACGGCATGGACATGCCCGGGGCCTATGCAGGCGGATACCTTGAGGTGGACAAGGCCACGTTCTATACCATCTTCCAGGAAGAGGACAAGACCGTGATGGTCGACGAACTTCCGCAGCCGAAAGCAAAGCGTCTTGGCCGTCGTCTTTATGACCGCCAGCACTCGGCCCTCGTAACAGGCCGCGTGAGCGATGCCGCAGGCGCGGCAGTGGCCAAAGGCACGGCGGTGATGTGGAAGGACGGGAGAGGAACGCCCACTCCCTTTGCGGACGGCCGCTACGCCGCGGCGCTGGCGAATCCCGGAAAGTACCGGGTGGAGCTCAAGGGCCCCGGTTTTGCAAAATCCTCCCAGGAGATCCAGGTCGAGCAGGGCCAGGTGTACCGCCTCAATTTCACGCTGCGGCCGGGCGGAGTCATCAGGGGCAAGGTTGTTGATGCCGCAGGCAGGCCCGTTCAGGACGGCGACGTGTTCTACCGCGACGGGAACACGAGTTATGGTGTCTCCATTAACGCAGACGGGACATACCGGATCGAAGGCCTTGCCCCCGGCCAGTACAGCGTCAAGGTCCTGATCGGCGACAAGAGCGTTTCCCGGACCGGAAAAGTTGATGCAGGAAAAGAAATAGTTCTGGATTTTGTGCTAAAATAGTAGGGTGCCGTAAACACCCTGCCGGATCATTGAGCATATTAATGGAGCGGGGTCGTTATGGAACCGAAGAAAGGCGTATGTGCCGAGATGGCGGGAAAACCTCAAGAAGCAGAGAGGGATTACGATGAATAGACGTGTGGTGATGGCGGTGTTCCTGTCAATGAGCATCGTGGGCGCCGGATTGACCGGTGCGCAGACCCTCGGTCCGTCCGATGCAGTAGAGTCCCTCGGCTCCGGCACGGTCAACTGGACCACTGGCGAGGTCTACGCCACGGGCATCGGCGCGCCGCCCGCACGGCCCGCGAACGCGGCGCAGGCGCGGGCCATGGCTGAGCGCGCCGCGCAGGTGGTGGCGCTCAGGAACCTGCTCGAGACGGTGAAGGGTGTGCGGGTTGATTCCGAGACCGTTGTTGAGAACTTCATGACAAAGAGCGATGTCATCAGAACGAAGGTTGACGGCATCGTCAAAGGCGCGAGAATCGTGAAGAAACAGTTTATGTCCGACGGCTCCGTGGAGGTGCTCGTGGCAATGCCCATGAAGGGCGCGTTTTTAAACACCGTGCTGCCCGAGACCTTCGGCGGGACATCGGTGAGCCCCGTTCCGGTGAGACCGGCGCCGATGCCTCAGAAACCTGCGGACACAAGGCCGGCTCCTCCGTTGCCGGAACCGGCCAGGCCGATGCCGCCTCAACCGGCGCCGGAGAAGAAAGCAGAGCCGGTGAAGCCGATGCAGCCGCAGCCGGCACAGCCGGAAAAGAAGGCCGAACCGGCAAAACCGGAGCCTTCGCAGCCGTTACCTGCTCCGGCGCTCCCGCCCCAGTCACCGCCGAGCGTTGCGTTCCAGGGCGGCGTTGCCACGGGGCTCGTGATCGACGGAAGAGGTCTCGGCCTCAGGCCGGCGCTTCTCCCGAAGGTCCTCGACCCCCGGGGACAGGAGATATACGTCGGACAGGTCGTTACGAGGACAAACGCCGTAGAGGCGGGTGTTGCCGGGTATGCCAAGGACGTGAATGCCGCGGCCAACAATTTCCGGGTCACGGACAACCCTGCCGTGATCAAGGGAGTTCAGGCGGCAGGTGCGGCGCGGACGGATGTGGTGCTCGGCCAGGCCGACGCGCAGATGCTCCGCGACCTGAGCAGAAGGGGTGATTTTCTCCAGAACTGCAGGGTGATCATTGTCTACTAATCGCAGAAGAAGCGGGATATGTGTATATCCTGTTTTTTTGAAAAGGATATTTTGATCGTAAGTCTAATTCGTGTCCGGAGGTAATGCAAATGGTTCTTAAAAAGGTAAAGGTAGTGGTAATGGCGATGCTGGTTTCGTTTGTTGCAGCGGCATGTGCTCAGATGAATGTCGAGGAGGAGACCATCAAGATCAACGGGCCCAAGTACCGGATTGCCGTGGTCGAGTTCCGTGATGAATTTTCCGGCGTGGGCGGAACAGCCGCCGGCACCGGAAACGCCGGCCGCGACGTAGTGAACGCCTATGTGAACCTCCTCAACAAAGCTGTCGGCGAGGGAGGCCCCGGTCTTAAGACGGTGGGCGCGGGCGCATCGAAGATGCTCGAGACGGCCCTCGTGAAATCGGGGAACTTCGAGGTCTTCACCCGGCAGGAGATGGACAAGGTCATGAAAGAACAGGCCCTGGGCCAGAGCGGCGCCATCACCCCGCAGTCGGCGGCAAAGGTGGGGCAGCTGATCGGGGTGAACGCAATCGTGATCGGCACCGTGACGGAGTTCGGCGAGAAAAAATCCGGGACGTCCGTCAGCGGCCAGACCATGCGGGCGCTCACTGGCGGCAATAATAGAAACCAGGGTCTGGCAGGAATGCTCCTCTCCGGCGGACTGGGATTCTCCAAGGCCGAGGCCAGGGTGGTCATCGACGTGCAGTTGATCGACACGACGACAGGGCGCATCATCCTCGCCGAGAGTTCGGAAGGGAAAGAGTCCAGTATGGGCATTTCGATCGCGGGGATCAGCACCGGGTCGTCCATCGACGACACGCAGGTGGGCAAGGCGCTCAGGAAGTCCATCCGGAGGCTGGTGAACGCCATCAGCAAACAGATGGCGAACACGCCGTGGAGCGCGAAGATCGTGAAGGTGACGGGGCGCGATATTATCATCAATGCAGGCATGAATTCCAACGTCCTGCCGGGCTCATCGTTTCTTGTCTACAAAAAGGGCGAAGAGCTGAAGGACCCGTCGACGGGAGAGTCGCTCGGCTTTGAGGAAACGCTTGCGGGAGAGGCAATGGCGACCCAGATCATGGAGCGTGTGACCAAGGCGATGGTGAAATCGGGCGCCGGGTTCAGCACGGGAGACATCGTGCGGCTCAAGCCCGAGCCCGTGGCGCCTCCTGCTCCTGCGGCAACCGCGGCAAATACCGCTGCGCCGGCCGCAAAATAATGAAAGGGACCCAGCCATGTTGAAACGACTCATCACGTATACCATCGTCTTAGCAGCATCGCTCAGCCTTGCGGGACCGGCGCGGTCGGCGCAACCGGCAGGCGATGCCGTCCTCGTGACCAGGGTCGAGGGCACGGCGCAGGCCTTTACGAAAGGCGCTGCGAAAGGGACGTTGATCAGGAAAAACGACCGGCTTACGAAAGAGCAGGACGTGAAGGTTGACGAGAAATCCAGGGTGGAGCTCCGGTTTCCCGACGGAACGGTGATGCGGCTGGCGGAAAAAACGCAGCTCCGGCTGAGCGATGTGTCCTACGACAGGAAAACGGGCGGCAAGAACATGAAAGTGGACCTGTCCGTGGGAAAGCTGTGGGCCAAAGTGAAGAAACTCGTGACTCCCGATTCCGCGGTAGAGGTGAAGACCGTGAACGCCGTGGCAGGCGTCCGCGGGACGGTGTACCGGGTGAATGTGGAAGAAGATGCGAGCGCGGTGGTCAAGGTATATGACGGCCAGGTTTATGTGGCGGGCCTCCCCCGGGAGGTCCCCAAACCGGCGTCGCAGGTGTCGGGACCGGTGCCGGTTCCCGGGCCGCACGAGGTGCCGCCGCCGGTCCACCAGGTGACGATGGAGCAGTGGCATGAGATCGTAAAAGCCATGCAGCAGATTACGATCTCTCCCCAGGGTGTCGCCTCAAAGCCCCAGGATTTTACCGCCCAGGAAGACACTGATGACTGGGTAACGTGGAACCAGGAGCGGGACAAACAGCTGAAGTTCTAAGAGCAGCTCAACGATTGTGAGACTGTCGGAAAGAAAATTTAAAAAGCCGTCCTGACTTACAGGACGGCTTTTTTTACTGCACGTAAAGAGACGCTGATTATTTGCCCGCCAGCAGGAACACGCCGCTGCGGATCATTTTTACGGCAAAGGCGGCCAGAATGAGGGCCGCCACCTTGGCAAAGGCGCGAGAGCCGTTAATGCCGATGAGCCTGATGATCCTGTCGGACTGTGAGAAAATGATCCCGGCCAGGAGAATGTTCACGATGAGCGAAAGGATCACCGGGACATATCCGTAGCTTCCCACGAGCACGAGGCTCGTGGTGAGAGTGGCCGGGCCGGCGATGAGCGGCGTGCCCAGGGGCACCACGCCGAACGTCGGGCTTAAGGGTATCTTCTTCTCGCCCGCCCGCACAATGTCGGCAATGGCGATGATGAGCAGCACGATCCCGCCGGCGATCATGAAGTCTTCCACGAGGATGCCCAGGGCGCGAAAGATCGCCCTGCCGAGAAGAACGAACCCCACGGTGACCATGAACGCGGTGACGATGGACTGGCGGACGATCTTTTTCCGCTCAAGCCGTTTTACTTTCTCCGTCATGGCCACGAAGAGCGGAAGCGTCCCCGGCGCGTCCAGAGCCACAAAGATGGGGATCAAGCTGACCAAAAACGGCTGAACCATGTCTGGAATGTTCATGAGCCGGCATCCCTCTCTGCGGACGAGGCCGCCGCCGCATCCGCTCTCTCTGACCGCTGTATCAGTCTTTTTTCTCCGCCATCTTCAGGAACGCCGTTACCAGGTCGATGGGCAGCGGGAACACGATGGTCGTATTCTTCTCCGTGCCGATTTCGGTGAGAGTCTGGAGGTACCGGAGCTGAAGCGCCATCGGGTTCTTGCTCATGACCGCTGCCGCTTCGGACAGCTTCGCCGAGGCCTGGAGCTCGCCTTCGGCATGGATGATCTTGGCCCGCCGTTCCCGTTCCGCCTGCGCCTGGATGGCGATGGCGCGCTGCATCTCCACAGGGAGGTCCACATTCTTGACCTCGACAGCCGTTACCTTCACGCCCCACGGTTCGGTCTGCAGGTCGATGACCTTTTGCAGCTCCGCGTTGATGGACTCACGGTTCGAGAGCAGGTCATCGAGCGCGTTCTGACCAAGAATGCTCCTGAGCGTTGTCTGGGAAATGAGCGATGTGGCGTAGTAAAAATCTTCTACTTCGATGATCGCCTTGCGCGGGTCGATGACCCTGAAGTAGACCACGGCGTTCACCTTGACGGTCACGTTGTCTTTTGTAATGATGTCCTGCGACGGCACGTCCATGGTGACCGTGCGCAGGCCCACGCGCACCATCTTCTGGATTCCCGGCCAGAGGAAGATGATGCCCGGCCCTTTCACGCCGTGCGTCAGGCTCACCTTTCCGAGGGTGAAGATCACACCCCGCTCGTACTGTTTCAATATCTTGACGATGTTGTACAAAATGAAGATCGCGATAACTGCAGTGAACAGAACACTTGTTGCAAACATTTGACCCATAGTGGCCTCCTTACACGTATTCCGTGTCTATCTCTGTATGGTGCCGGTTAACTGACCTTCTTTACTTTGAGCATCAGACCTTCGACGTCAAGGACCGTTACCATGTCTCCCTTTGATATGGGTTCATCGCTCCAGGCGCTCCAGTATTCTCCCCGCATGAAAACCTGCCCGTCGGCGAGAATTTCGGTTTTTGCCAAGGCCTGCATCCCGATGAGCCCCTCCTTGCCCGTGTCCGCCTTTTCCCGGTAGACCCTGATCGCGACGGACACGGTGATAATGAAGAGAAGCGCGGACATCGCGACGGCGGGGATGATCACGGCCCATGATATCTGCAGGACCGGCGATGAAGAGTCGATGAGCATGACCGAACCAAAGAGCATGGCTATGGTCCCTCCGATGCCGAGCACGCCGTGGCTCGTGATGAACGCCTCCGCAATGAACAGCCCAATTCCCAGGATAATCAGCATGAGCCCCGCGTAGTTGATCGGCAGGGTGTGGAGCGCGTAGAAGGCGAGGATCAGACAGATGGCGCCCGCCACGCCGGGGAATATGGCGCCGGGATTCGAGAGCTCGAAGTAGAGGCCGTAGAATCCGAGGATCATGAGGATGTAGGCGATATTGGGATTGCTGATGATCTCAAGAAGCCTGAACCGGAACCCCATCTCTATTTCCTGCACCTGGGCCCCTTTGGTCTGCAATGTCTTTTTTCCGAGGACGAGCTCAACGGTTTTCCCGTCGATCGCCTTTAAGAGAGACGGGATGTCCGGAGCGATGAGGTCGATGACGCGCTCTTTGAGCGCTTCCGTTTCCGTAATAGAGACGCTTTTTCGAACAGCCTCTTCGGCCCATTTGGCATTCTTTCCGCGTTTCTCTGCAATGCCTCGCGCCATGGCGGCCAGATCATTGACGACCTTGGCCTCCATGGTCTTGTCCATCTTGCCCTCCATGGTCACGGGATGGGCCGCTCCGATATGGGTGGTCGGGGCCATGGCGGCGATGTTTGCGGCCATCGTGATGAACACGCCGGCAGATGCCGCCCTGGCTCCTGCCGGAGCAACGTAGACGATGACCGGGATATCGGCGGAGATCATCTTCTTGACGATCTCGCGCATGGATTCCACGAGCCCGCCGGGCGTGTCGAGCTGGATGATGACCGCCTCGGCGGCCTCTTTCGAAGCTTTATCGATGGACTTGATTATATATTCCGATACTACGGGTGTGATCGGCGCGTCGAGCTTGATGAGGTATATCTTCTTTGCTGCGGTCGGTACTGCAGCCTTCTGGGCTTGTCCCTGCTCATCCTGTTTAATGGGGGATGCGGGTGCTGGCCGGGCTTTTTTTTCCTTCGGCACACTCTCCGAGGCTGTAATGCCGACGACACCCGCAAAGACCAGCATGAGCGAAAGCAGCACGATTGCCCATCCCAGATTTTTCCGCATGGGGTTGATCTCCTTAACTATTCAGGCCGTGATTGTTGAGTAGGATATGTAGGACAGAGTATATGAAAATTATATCTGTAATATCCCTCGCTGTCAAGAAAGGCTTGACTTGCCTATGCTTTTTCTGTAGCATCGTAACGATCTAAGTCGGGGGCGAAGGGGAGTACGTGCGGAGCCTCTCCGCGCTCTTTGCCGGTGTCACATCAAACCATGAGAGTGAGCGGAGGCATAGGCAGGGGCAGACGACTGAAAGCGCCCGCCGGGTCGGGCGTAAGGCCCACGTCGGACAAGGTGAAGCAGGCCCTGTTCAACATCCTGGGCGAGAAGGTGGTCGGCGCCGTTTTCCTCGACCTGTACGCCGGAGCGGGCGGCATCGGCATCGAGGCCCTGAGCCGCGGTGCGGAACGGGTCGTGTTCGTGGACGTTTCCCGGGATTCCCTGAGCGTTATTAAACTCAACATCGAACAGACGGGCTTCGGGGAACGGGCCGAGGTTGTGGCGTCGAAAGCCGAGGCCTATCTCAAAAAGCGCGCCGGCCCCTTTGACATCGTGTTCCTCGATCCCCCGTACGCAGTAGAGCTCCGGCCGCTCCTGGAACACGTTGCCGCAGCCGCTGTGGTGAAGCCGGACGGGATCGTGATCGCCGAACACTTCAGGAAGCAGCCCTCTCCTGAGCGCGCCGGGGGAATCGCCCTCTTTCGCGAAGCGAAATACGGGGATACGGTCCTGGCATTCTACAAAGCCGGTAACGCAAAAGGATAGCGAAGCCCGTATCGTATGGTGTCGAGGGTAACGGGCTGTTGCCCAAATCATTTTTGTCACCCTGAGCAGAGCGAAGGGTCTCTCAACCTAGCGGAAAAACAAGCTTCTTCGCTGCGCTCAGAATGACAATTAGGTTGAAAATACCATTTGGGCAACAGCCCGGTAACATTGAGCACGAACGACTTCACCGACCAGCGAAACAGGCGCCGTGACCGCAGCCTTTTGACGCTTTCGGAATAATTAAGGAGGTTTGATGAAGCACATCGCCGTTTATCCCGGGACCTTCGACCCCGTCACGAACGGGCATGTCGACCTCCTTGAGCGGAGCCTCAGGATATTCGATGAGGTGATCGTTGCCATCGCATCGAATCCGAAAAAGGCCCCGCTCTTCCCTATCGAGGAACGCATCGCCATGTTCAGGGAGGCTACGGCGCAATATAAAAATGTGGTGATCGAAGGGTTCGACGGGTTGCTCGTCGATTACGTGAAGCAGAAGAAGGCGATCGGGATCGTGCGGGGCCTGCGAGCGGTGTCCGACTTCGAATACGAGATGCAGATGGCCCTTATGAACCGGCGGCTCGACAGTACGATCGAGACGGTGTTCCTCATGCCGAACGAGGAGTATTCGTTCATCACCTCGACGATCGTGAGGGAAGCGGCGAGCTATGGAGGCGATGTTTCCAGTCTTGTTCCGAAGGTCGTGGTGGAGAAGCTGAAGAAGAAGTTCGGGAAGTAGCTCTTAGGGCTTTTTCATTCTCTGCCGCAGCGCCTCATACAAAAATACCGCTCCCGATACCGCCACATTCAGCGAATCGAGCGTCTCCGCCATGGGGATGCGGACGCGGTGATCGACGTCCTTCAGAATATCATCCGGCAGTCCCGAACCCTCTTGTCCCACAATGACGGCAGTAGACTTCCGTAAATCGAGATCGAAGTGGGTCTTCTCTCCCGTTAAGACCATAGCCACAGTCTGAAATCCCTTTTGCCCGCATTTCTTCACAAAGGCCGTCACATCGCCGACACGCACGAGCGGCATTCTGAGGATGCTCCCCATGGACGCCCGGATGGTTTTGTAATTGTAGGGGTCCACGGTGTTCGGGGTGATTGCCACGCCGCCGGCGCCCACGGCCTCGGCTGTTCTGATAATCGTCCCGAGGTTTCCCGGGTCCTGAAGCTGGTGGCAGATGACGATGAGTCCTGACTCATGGGCGAAGAGGGCGTCTTCCGTGTACTCCTTCACCTCCACCACTGCCATGACCGGCTGGGGGGTCTTGCTTTCGGATACGGCGTCCATCAGGCGCTCCGATATCCAGAGGATGTCCACGGACCGGTTCTCGGCGAGATCCAGCACCGCCTTGCCGTGGTGCTGGGTGAGGGACGGCGAGGCCACCACCATTTTGACCCCCGCCCTGTCACGGAGCGCCTCCTCGACCATTTTGACGCCTTCGATCAAAAAGGCTTTTTCCTTTTTCCGGCGCTTCGGGTCGGACAGGGAACGCAGATAGAGTATTGTGCTGTTGTCTTTGCTTGAAAGGGGCTTGTGAGGCGCCGTTTGCATGGAGCGAGTATAGCATACTTGTGCGCCCGGCTGAAACAGAAAAATACTTGACAAAAATAGTCAGGTTTGATATGGTTATCCCAATGGTATTTACGGGAGCAATTAAGTCCTGTTTCAGCGCTGAGCAGCAAGACACGCCGGCGCGAAAAGCGGTATGAAACTATCAACCAAAGGGAAATACGGCGTCCGGGCGATATTTGAGATAGCCCGCAAGTACGGAAAAGGACCGATTACGATCAAAGAAATCGCCGACCGGCAGCGCATATCCTTTTCGTACCTTGAGCAGATCCTGAACCGCCTGGGGAGGGCGGGATTGATCGAGAGCGTGCGCGGGCCGGGAGGGGGTTATCTCCTCGGGAGAAAGCCGACAGACTTGACCATCGGCGATGTGGTACGCGCGCTGGAAGGGCCGATTGCCTTGTCCCACTGCCTGGAGCCCGGCGAGTACGAGGAATGCTACCAGGCGGACGACTGTGTTGCAAGGATGGTCTGGGCAAAGGTCGGCGCGAAGATCGAAGAGGCGCTGGACAGCATCACCTTCGAAAGTCTTCTGCGCCAGTACCACGGAAAAGACCGGGACACGGCAGGAACAAAAAAGAAGACAGCTGCAGCAGGAAAGGGGGCATGTTGACGGTGAGAAAAGTCTATCTGGACCACGCAGCGACCACGCCGGCCCACCCGAAGGTGGTGGAGGCCATGATGCCCTATTTCACCGGGAAGTTCGGCAACCCGTCAAACCTGCACGACATGGGCCGGGAGGCCAAGAACGCGGTGGAAGAGGCCAGGGCGAAGACCTCGGCGCTCATCAACGCGAAGCCTGAAGAAATCTTTTTCACCTCCAGCGGAGCGGAGTCCAATAATTTCGCCCTCAAGGGGCTTGCCCAGGCGAACAACCAAAAGGGCAAGCATATCATCGTTTCCCAGATCGAACATTTTTCAATCCTTCATCCCGCCAAGACGCTCGAAAAAGCGGGCTTCACCGTCACCTATGTGCCGACGGACAGGACGGGACTCGTTGATCCGGGCGACATTGCCAGGGCGATCACCAAGGACACGGTCATGGTCTCCATCATGCATGCTAATAACGAGATCGGCACCATCGAGCCCATCGAAGAGATCGCAAAGATCACAAAAGAGAAGGGAGTGCTGTTCCATACCGATGCCGTGGCGTCCGTTGGGTGGATTCCTGTTGACGTCAAGGCCCTGGGCGTGGACGCCCTTTCTCTTTCGGGCCACCAGTTCTACGGCCCCAAAGGCGCCGCAGCGCTCTTTGTGCGCAAAGGCGTGCGCATAAAACCGCTGATCGAGGGCGGCATCCAGGAAGACGGCAGGCGCGCAGGCACCGAGAACGTTCCTGCCCTCGTAGGCCTGGGAAAGGCCGCGGAGCTCGCCGCTGCGGAAGTTTCTCACCGGATGAGCTATACGGCCCAGCTCCGGGACCGGCTGCAGAAAGGCCTCACGGAGCGGATCGAGCACGTGGTGATCAACGGCCATCCCACGCGCAGGCTGCCGAACAATCTGAACCTGTCCATGTGGTACGTGGAAGGAGAGTCCATGCTCCTGTTCCTGAACATGGAAGGGGTGTACGTTTCGAGCGGATCGGCCTGCACGTCGCGCACCCTCAAGGCGTCCCACGTGCTCACCTGCATCGGCACGGACGCGGCCGTGGCAAACGGCACGCTCCTCATGACGCTGGGCACGGGAAGCACGGCTGAGGATATGGACTACGTGATAGAGAAGCTTCCTCCCATCGTCCAGCGGCTTCGGGAGATGTCGCCTCTCTATGAAGACATGTTGAAGAAAAAATGACGAAGGGGGAAGAATATGGAACAGTACAGCTCAAAGGTAATGGAGCATTTTGCCCATCCGCATAACGTGGGCGAGATCGAGAACGCAGACGGCGTGGGCACGGTGGGCAATCCCGTGTGCGGCGACGTGATGCGGCTCTACATCAAGGTGGACAAGAACATCATCACCGACGCCAAGTTTAAGACGTTCGGGTGCGGCGCGGCCATCGCCACGAGCAGCATGGTGACGGACCTCGTGAAGGGAAAGTCCGTCGACGAAGCGCTCAAGATATCGAACGCCGCCGTTGCCGAGGCCCTGGGCGGCCTGCCCAGGGTGAAGATGCACTGCTCGGTGCTCGCGGAAGAGGCGCTGAAATCGGCGCTTGACGATTACTACAAGAAACAGGGAAAACCTTCTCCCGTGAAGATGCCTGCTGAAACCGGCCACGAGCACGAGATGGAATAAAACAGTGCGGGATGCCTGCCTGTGCGGTGCACGCAGACAGGCGGACTGCGGAATAAAAAATAAATTCCTTTTTCAGCCCTGATTGAATTCGTGAGATTTCGTGACAATCCGTCGCTGAAAAAGCTGATTTGCATTCTCTGCGTCCATCCGTGGCAATAAATAAGGCGTTCACCTATGGAAATCAAAGAGATCAAACCCGATGAGGTGCTGGATTGCGTGGGCCTTGCCTGTCCCATGCCGATATTCAAGACGGCGAACAGGGTCAAGGAAATGAAGTCCGGCCAGGTGCTTGAAGTGCAGTCTGACGACGACGGCATCGAAAAGGACATGCCTGCCTGGTGCAAGATGACCGGCAATGAGTTTCTCGGCCTCACGAAAGAAGACGGTGAGTACCGGGCGTTCGTCAGAAAGAAGTAGTATTTAATTTCTGTAACTACTCAGGTCAGCCGCTTCGCTTCGGCGCAAGGCGCGCCGGCGTGCTATGGCACTGCAACGCTGTCGGCGCCCGTACCCGCAGCGCTTTCGCTGCGCACGCGCTGTTTTTGCTGAAGTGGCGCTACCATGACGGTCGCGGCGCGCTTTTTTGCGCCTGTGCTCAGCGGCAGACCTGAGTAGTTACTAATTTCTCTACAAAACGAAATTACTATCATGCCGACAGGTAAAATTTGTCGGCTTTTTGTTTTTTCCGGCGGGGTGCGCGGTGCTGTGATATAATTTCATTCGTGAAACCGCTCGTGCTCACTATTACGAAATGCGAATCGGATCGCAAGGTCATCACCCAGGCAGCCTTTTCTCACGGATGCCGGGTGAGCACCGCCGGTTCGGCGGCTGAAGCACTGTCGCTGCTCAAAACCGACTCGCCTTCGCTCATTTTTTGCGACGCCGAGCTGGCAGAGGGCGGCGGCGCGCTCCGCGTACTTTCGGAAGCGTTCTGCGGGTCCGGCGTATGCATTATCCTGCTCTTCCCTCCGGCCATATCGCAGGGGCTTCTCAGGGCCCTCAGGCCGTGGGTGCAGGATTTCCTTGCCACGCCCGTGCTGCGCGAGGCATGTGCGGCGAAAATCAGAAACGCTCTCAGAATGACGGCGCTTGAGCATGCTGCCGACAGGGCCGTAAGCGATCTCCAGGGCTGGCTGTCCCGGCTGGAGAGTGCCATTCAGGATTTTGACCCCTTCGCCGGAGACCGGACGAAGGCCCACGACGACCTTGTCCGGCGGCTGATCCGCACTCGACCGGACGATGCCGGCAGGCCGACCCACCTCATGATCGGGACGTCCGATGGTTCCGGCGGGCTTCAGTGCGATCTCTACGCGTCGACGCCCGCAGGCCCAAAAAAACTGTGTGCGGGGATGAAAATCCCCGAGTCAGCGGTCTTTCTGGGCATCAAAGAGGGAGACAGGTCGTCCTACATCAATTATTTCGACCGCCGCAAGGGCCTCAGGGATTTCCAGTCTCTCTTCCCGTCAGAGCTGCTTACGTTGACCGGCGCCGTTTGCAACGTTGCCGGGTTCGCGCACGCTGGAATCTACGTGGTGGCCTTGAACTACGGCAGGCCCGTGACCGCCGAGGACGTCCTGTTTCTCAAGGGGCTCGCTCTGCCGGGCAGTTTTCTCGGGGCCGTGGCAGGTGATATGCGGGAAATTTCCGAATCGTTTCTCCTGATGGCGCGTGCCCTCGCCATGGCGACGGATTCGCAGAACGACAACGGCGCGCACGTCCGCCGCATGAACGAGTATGCCAGGGCCATGGCGGAGCGGATGAAATGCTCCACACGTTTTGTCCGGACCATTTCCTATTCCGCGCAGCTCCACGACGTGGGCAAGATTTGCATCCACCCCGACCTCCTCGATAAGCCGCTCAGGCTGACGAGCCACGAATTCGATATCGTCAAGAAACACCCCTTGATGGGAGCGAAAATCCTGGGTGATTCTTCCGCGCTGAACGTGGCGCGAAACATTGCACTTACCCATCACGAGTGCTGGGATGGGAGCGGTTATCCAGCCGGCCTGTCCGGTGAAGCAATTCCCATCGAGGGCGCCATCGTAAAAATCGCCGACGTGTACGACGCGCTCCGTACCATGCATGCATATAAAGCTTCACTGTCTCACGACGACGCCTGCCGCTTCATCCTGGGCGGCGGCGGGGACGGACTGCACGAGATACGGCCTGCGCAGTTCCATCCCGGCGCGCTGCGGGCGTTCGGAGAAGCCTCGAGAGAATTTGAAGCTATCTACCAGGGGACGCGATAGTGTCCAAGGGTACGGTGTACAGGCCAACCCCTGAGAGAAGGTTGTCGACTCCAGCTTGCAAGAGTCATTCATTCTCAAAATATATAATAAAACGTCAGCATCCGGGATCGACCGAGAACTCCATTCTCTAACGGAATTCCTTGTCGTTTCACATGCCCCACTCTGATCGACCTGTCGACATCCCGCGCCCGACAGGTCACGATGCCGCAATCCGTGCAGCATCGGCACCTTTCTGTTTGACAACCTCCATGGGATGGTTTATTATCACGTTCCAGAACGAAGGGAGCGTTATGCAAGCTATAGTGTCCTTAAAGGAAGGCGACTGGGTAGACGAGACGTACCTCGCCGTGTCAAAACAGGTGTCGACTTCCAAAAACGGCGCGACCTACCTCGCGATCAAGCTCGCGGACAAGACCGGGGAGATCGACGGCAGACTGTGGGACAACGCCGATGAGATCGCCGGGAAGTTTGAACGCGAGGACTTCGTGCGCATCAAGGGAGTGGCCGCCAATTACCAGGGGACCATGCAGATCAAGATGAAGTCCCTGGAAAAGGTGGATGACGCCAAAGTCGATATTGCAAACTTTCTCCAGACGTCGCCGCGGGACCCCGAGGAGATGGTGGGGGACCTCACTGCTGCGGCTGCGGGGGTGTCGAACACGCACCTCAGGCTTTTCATGCAGGCCTTTTTGAACGACAGGCCGTTCATGGAGACTTTCCGGCGCACGCCCGCGGCCAAGACGCTGCACCACAATTACATCGGCGGCCTGCTCGAGCATGTCGTCGAGCTCATCTTTCTCTGTCGCGATCTTGCTAAACATTTTCCGGGAGTTGATGGGGACCTTCTCATTGTCGGCGCCTTTATCCACGACATCGGAAAGGTGCGGGAGCTCGCCGTCCGAAAATCCATCGAATATACCACCGAGGGGAGGCTCATCGGGCATATCTCGCTCGGATACGAGATGATCGCCGGGAAGATCGCCGCTATCCCCGGGTTCCCGCCTGAGCTTGCCATGCTGCTCAAGCACATTATGCTCTCGCACCACGGCGAGTACGAATTCGGCTCTCCCAAGCGTCCCAAGATCCAGGAGGCGGTCATTATTAACTACCTCGACGACCTCTCGGCCAAGATCAACAACTTCCAGGCGACGCTCAAGAAGGAAAAGGTGGGAGAGGGGGAATGGACGGCGTTCAACAAGATGCACGACCGCTACCTCTACCGCCAGGGGGCGTACGCCGCTGCCGGAGATGAACCGGAGGAGATCGAGGGCGCCGGGCCGGCAGCAGGCGGCAAGATCGCGAAGGGCGAGAGGCGGGGCACAAAGGACGAAGGACGATCGACAAAAGACGCAGAAACGGCGGAGCCGTCGGGTAAACTGCCGCTGGATATATGACGACAGTCTGCGACCGTCGAATGCAAAATGAAAATTGCAAAATGAAGGCTGCTGTTTCAAATTTGCATTTTGCACTTTGCATTTTGAAATTTGCATTGTATTGAGGGGTATCAATGTTCAGTGTTCTTCGCACCGTGAGCGACGGTCTTGCCCGGACCAGGAAAAGTTTTTCCGATACCATCGGCACACTGATCCTCGGCGAGAAGGTCGACAGCGTATTCCTCGACGAGCTCGAGGAGGCCCTTGTCGCCGCGGACACAGGCGTGCAGACGGCATCAACGGTGCTCGCAGACCTCACGGAGCGTTTCAAGAGAAACGAGCTTTCCACGCCCGCGCAGGTGCGGGTACTGCTCAAACAGATTCTTGCGGAAATTCTTTCATCAACGTCGACGCCTTTTTCAGTCACTTCCTCGCCCTCTACCGTGCTTGTCGTGGGCGTGAACGGCGCCGGCAAGACCACGACCATCGGAAAGCTGGCTCACCGGCTTCAACAGGAAGGGAAGAAGGTGATGCTGGCGGCAGCCGACACCTTTCGCGCCGCCGCCGCCGAGCAGCTTTCCATCTGGGGTGAACGCGCGGGCATTCCCGTGATCAAGCACAAGGAAGGCGCTGATCCGGGGGCGGTCGTGTTCGACGCGATATCCGCCGCCAAGGCCCGTGCAGCCGACGTGCTCATCGTGGATACCGCGGGCAGACTGCATACGAAGTCCAACCTCATGGAGGAACTGAAAAAAGTAAAGCGCATCATGTCCCGGGAACTCCCCGGCGCGCCGCAGGAAGTCCTGCTCGTTCTCGATGCAACGACAGGCCAGAATGCCCTTGTCCAGGCCAAAATGTTCCAGGAAGCCGTGGGTGTGACCGGAATTGTGCTCACCAAGCTTGACGGGACGGCGAAGGGCGGCATTGTTTTCGCCATCAGCAAGGAGCTCGCGATCCCCGTAAAATTCATAGGCATCGGCGAGGCGATGGAGGACCTGCGGGCATTCGATCCGAAGGAGTTTGTCGAGGCGCTGTTGTGAGCACGTGAATAGAGAATAGCAATTGAGAGATTAAGTGATTCAAAGCATGTTCCTCAATCTCTTAATATCTATTTTCCTAATAACATCTTGTACCCGAATCATGCCCCGTTTCACTTGCCGAGAGGTGGACCCATGGAGAGCGTCCAGGTTGAGATATTCGGACAGGTTTACAGCATCAAGGGAATGGCGGACCATGAATATATCCGCGAGCTTGCCGCCTTTATTGATGCGCGCATGAAGGATGTACAGAAGGGGACCGGCACGGCCGATCCTCACCGTGTGGCCATTCTGACGGCGCTCACGATCTCCGAAGAACTCCATCGTTTGCAGAAGCAGTATGCTGAGCTCGAAAAAACCGCGGAGAATGCCGCCCGGCACTTGCTCGAGATCACCAGCGAAGCAGAGGGGAAAGACCCATAGCCCTCCTCGGGAGTCGCGCCGATTCGATTGCGGTAGGATTCTTTTTTGCAACAGCGGCCCGGTTAGCCGAAACGTCTTGAAATGTAATAACTTTCACCTTCCCGAACAAAACACCGTCTTATTTTCTGCTTGCCATTTTCCGCTGATTCTGGTATATAGACTACAGGATAAAAAAGAGATCAAGTCCCCTGCTTTGCGCGTGACAGATACGACTTGTGCCTCGTGAAAAAAATAAAACGGGAGCCATCCCAGGGAAAGGGTGTGCATGCCCAGGCAAGACTGGGTAGCCTTAACTTTCCTCTTTGGCGCCCACCTGGTGAGAGCCAGGTCCAAGTGTACCAGCACGGCAAAAGCGGGGGATTCTTTAGTCATCATTCATTTTTTCAATAGAGCGTAAGCGACAGGGCATCATAGGATCAGAGTATCATTGCAAGCAAGGAACGAGCGCATAGTAATAGCAGTTGAAAGGAGCGGCAAGTAAGGAAGGCTCCTGCGCTTGTAATAGTGTGCGGCAACGGCAGTACGGTGAATGCGAAAGCGCAACACCAATGAGTTGCCATGATTTTTCGACTTTCAGCATCAGGCTTATCTTGATCAGTACCGGAGCAGAATATTACGCGACCATGGGGATATGGGTTCATATACATACAGTTCGGAGTGCACACGTGGGAATTTCTATTTACGGAAATAAGCGCGGTTGCAGCGGGATCGCGGTCCCGCTGGCGGCATTCTCACGAACTGAGGCGATTCCCGCCTCGCCCTGTCCGGCCCCCGGCGTAGTGACGGTTCTCTCCGGACCTGCCTGAGTTCCACGCACTATTACTCGTCTTACTGAAGCCTTCCCGAAGCATGTCGTGGCTCTCAAGAAACACGTCCATACGTTACCCCTTCAGTCGGCAGAACCGGCGGAGGCCCCCCTTGCGTGGAGGATGCGTCCCCGCGAGCTCGCGGAGTTCGCGGGACAGGAGCACATCCTCGGTCCGGGAAAACTTCTGCGCAGGGCCATCGAGGCCGACCGGTTCATGTCTCTCATCCTCTACGGTCCGCCGGGCGTGGGAAAGACCGCCCTTGCGCACCTTATTGCGGAGAAGAGCCGCGCCCATTTCGTCTCACTGAACGCCGTCACGGCCGGCGTGGCCGATATCCGGAAGGTGGCGCAGGAGGCCGTCGAAGTGCGCGCCCTGAGCGGCCGAAGGACGGTGCTCTTCATCGACGAGATCCACCGGTTCACCCGCGTCCAGCAGGATGCGCTGCTGCCCGATGTTGAACGGGGCGCCATAACGCTCATCGGCGCCTCGACGCAGAACCCGTTCTTCGCCATTATTCCGGCGCTCTCCTCCCGCTCCCAGATTTTTGAATTCAAGCCCCTCGGCCATGAACACGTCCGCTCCCTCATTCTCCGCGCGCTCGCGGACAAGGAGCGGGGTCTCGGGAATCGGCCCGTGACATTGACGGAGGACGCCCTTGAACTCATCATTGCCCAGTCCAACGGAGACGCGCGGCGGGCGCTGAACGCCCTGGAGCTGGGCGTGCTCTCGACGCCGGCGGGGCCCGATGGCGCGGTTCTCTATGACCTCTCTACGGCGGAGGAGTCGATCCAGAAAAGGGCGCTGGCATACGACGAGGACGAGCACTACGACACCATTTCCGCCTTCATCAAGAGCATGCGCGGCAGCGATCCCGATGCGGCGCTCTACTGGATGGCCAAAATGATCTACGCCGGCGAGGACCCCCTGTTTATCGCGCGCCGGATCGCGATCGCCGCGAGCGAGGACGTGGGCAACGCGGACCCGCGGGCGCTCGTCGTGGCGACGGCGGCCTACCAGACCGTGGAGAGGATCGGCATGCCCGAGGGCATGATCCCCCTTGCGCAGGCGGCCGTGTATGTCGCGGCCGCTCCCAAGAGCAACGCATCCTATCTGGGGATCAAAGCGGCCTTGCACGATATCGAGCAGGGAGACGTGCTGGCGGTGCCGGACCATCTCAAGGACGCCCATTACCAAGGGGCGCAGAGGCTGGGAAGAGGGAAGGGATACAAATATCCCCATGATTTTCCGGGCCACCACGTGGCCCAGGACTACCTCCCGCAGAAGCGGGAATACTACCGGCCTACGGAGCAGGGCGAAGAAAAGAGGATCAAGGAACGCCTTGCCGGGCTGAAGAAGAAGTCTCAGGAGGAACGACAATGATTGAGTATGTTGCGCTATTGATAGCAGGGCTCGCTGTGGGTGTGGGCCTTGGTCTGATGATCAAGGGAAAGTCAGCGGCTGGAAAAATCCGGACCGCCGAGGCAGAGGCAGTGCGGATCGTTGCCGCGGCGGAGCGCGAGGCGGAGACCAAGCGCAAAGAGGCCGTGCTCGAAGTCAAGGACAAGCTCTACCAGGCGAGGGCGGACTTCGAGCGGGAGACCCGCGATAAACGCCAGGAGATTCAGAACCAGGAACGGAGACTGACCCAGAAGGAAGAGGGCATTGAGAAGAAGATCGACGTCATAGAGAAACGCGAGGCGGAGGCGGCGAAGCGGGAGCGTGAGCTCGCGGCCCGGGAGAAGGTGGCCCAGGAAAAGGAAGAGCGGTACGAAAACGGGCTCCGCGAGCAGCGGCAGATGCTCGAAAAGATCGCCAGCATGACCGCCGAGGAGGCCAAGCGCCAGCTCATGGTGGCCATGGAAGACGAGGCCAAGTACGAGGCCGCCAGGACCATCAAGCGGATCGAGGACGAGGCCAAGGAAGAGGCCGATAAGAAGGCCAAAAACATCATCAGCCTCGCGATACAGCGGTATTCAAGCGATTACGTGGCCGAGGCCACGGTGTCCGTCGTTAACCTCCCGAACGACGAGATGAAGGGGAGGATCATCGGGCGTGAAGGAAGGAATATCCGCGCCCTCGAAGCGGCCACCGGCATCGACCTGATCATCGACGACACGCCCGAGGCGGTGCTTCTCTCCTGCTACGATCCGCTCCGCCGGGAGATCGCGAAGCTCACCATCGAGCGGCTTATCCAGGACGGCCGTATCCATCCGGCGAGGATAGAGGAGATCGCCGAGAAGGTCAAGAAGGACCTTGACATCTCCATGAAAGAGGAAGGCGAGAAGGCCGCTTTCGACCTCGCCATCCACAACATACACCCCGACGTCATCAAGCTCCTCGGCAGGCTCAAGTACCGGACGAGCTACGGCCAGAACGTGCTCATGCATTCTCGTGAAGTGGCCTACTTCGCCGGCGTCATGGCGGCGGAGCTCGGCGTGGACCAGAAGCTCGCGCGGCGGGCGGGACTGCTCCACGACCTCGGCAAGGCGGTGGACCACGAGGTGGAGGGCACGCATCCGACCATCGGCGGAGACCTGGCCAAGAAGTACGGCGAATCCCAGAAGGTCATCAACGCCATCCTGACGCACCATGGCGACGGCGAAGCGACTTCCGTAGAGGCGGTGCTCGTGGCGGCGGCGGACGCGCTCTCGGCCGGCAGGCCCGGTGTGCGGCGCGAAACCCTGGAGAGCTACCTCAAGCGGCTTGAGCAGCTCGAGGCGGCGGCCAACTCCTTCAAGGGAGTCGAAAAGTCCTACGCCATCCAGGCCGGCCGCGAGATCAGGATCATCGTGAAACCCGAGGACCTTTCCGACGCCCATTCGGCCCAGCTGTCGCGTGATATTGCCAAGAAGATCGAGCAGGAGCTCGCCTATCCCGGCCAGATCAAGGTGACGGTCGTACGCGAAAGCCGGTACGTGGAGTACGCGAAGTAGCCAAAGACACGAACCATATTTCACCACGAAGGCACTAAGTCACTAAGAGAAATTTATTAAACTTTGTGTCTTGGTGTCTTTGTGGTAAAGAGGCAGGAGACGAGTTGAAGGTTTTATTCATCGGCGATATCATCGGAGAACCCGGAAGAAAGATGGTGCGCGCGCAGATGCGCGGGCTCGTTGAGGCCCACCGTCCCGACCTTATCATTGCCAACGGCGAGAACGCGGCGGGCGGTTTCGGGATCACGCCGGACATTGCGGAAGAACTGCTCTCCCTGGGCATTCAGGTCCTCACCTCGGGCAACCACGTCTGGGACAAGAAGGAGATCGAGCCCTACCTGGCCAAGGAGGACCGGCTCATCAGGCCCGCCAATTATCCCGAAGGGAGCGCCGGTTACGGCAGCGTGGTGATCTCAACGCCCGGCGCGGGCAAGGCCGCGGTGCTGAACCTCGAAGGCCGCGTCTTCATGTCGAACCTGGAAGACCCCTTCCGCACGGCGGAGCGGGAGCTCGAGAAACTCAAGAAAGAGACACCCGTCATCGTCATCGATTTCCACGCAGAGGCCACGTCGGAAAAGACGGCCCTCGCCTGGCATCTCGACGGCAAAGCAAGCGCCGTCCTCGGCACCCACACCCATGTCCAGACCGCGGATGAGCGTGTGCTTCCCGGCGGCACGGCGTTCATCACGGACGTGGGCATGACCGGGCCCTCGGAGTCGGTCATCGGCGTGAGAAAAGAAGACGCCATCGCGCGCTTTCTCACTCAGCGGCCGCGCAAGTTCGAGATCCCCAAAGGGCCGGTGCATTTAGATGCGGTGGTCCTAGATATCGATACGAGGACCGGCAAGGCCGCCTCGATAGAGAGGATTCATATCAAATCATAGCACGTTCGCGTTAATTGCAGAATACGGAATGTAGAATAATAAATCCGAAATCTGCAATCCGAAATCGGAAATTATGCAGACCCATATTCTCACGGTCACTCAACTTACCCGCCAGATCAAAAACCTCCTCGAAGGGGCGTTTCCCGATGTATGGGTGGAGGGAGAGATATCGAACCTTCGCGCTCCCCAGTCGGGCCATACCTATTTTACCCTCAAAGATGAAGAGAGCCAGATCCGCGCGGTGTTGTTTCGCTCCTCTCAGAAAAACCTCAAGTTCACCCTCCAGCACGGCATGCAGGTCATCTGCCGCGGCCGGGTCAGCGTCTATGATCCGCGCGGCGAATACCAGATCGTCATAGAGTATATCGAACCCAAGGGAGTGGGCGCGCTCCAGAAGGCCTTCGAAGAACTCAAGGAGAGGCTCGCGAAGGAAGGCCTTTTCGATCTTGACCGCAAGAAGCCGCTCCCGCTCCTCCCCCGACGCATCGGCATCGTCACCTCGCCCACGGGCGCCGCGATCCGGGACATGCTGCGGGTGATCAGGCGCCGCCATCCGAGGATGGAAATCCTCATCTATCCCGTGCCGGTCCAGGGGGCTGATGCCGCCCCTGCCATCGTGGAGGCCATCGGATATTTCAACCGTGAAAAAAAGGTGGATGTCATGATCATAGGCCGGGGCGGAGGATCGCTGGAAGACCTTTGGGCGTTCAACGAAGAGGCCGTGGCCCGCGCCATTTATGCATCGAATATCCCCGTCATCTCCGCGGTAGGCCATGAGACGGACTATGCCATTTCCGATTTCGTGGCGGACCTCCGGGCCCCTACGCCCTCGGCCGCCGCGGAAATGGTTGTGCAGAGCGAGGAAAGCTTCCGGGAGCATATCGGCTCGCTGGAAATCGGACTGGTGAGGAGCATGCGCCGGCAGATCGAAGTACTGCGGGCGTCACTCCATGAGAAGATGCGCGTGCTCGTTGATCCTCGGAGGCGCCTGGAACAGAACGTCCAGCGCGTGGACGAGCTTGTGGGCAGGCTGGCCACGGGGATCGGACATCATCTGCGCAGGGACCGGGCGCTTCTCGCCTCCCTTGCGGCGGGGCTCGACCATCTGAACCCCCTCGGCATCCTCTCCCGGGGATACAGCATCACCAAAAAGCTTCCCGCAGGCGCTATTCTGAAGGACGCATCCGAAACGAAGCCCGGCGACATGCTCAGCACCAAGCTGCATAAAGGCGAGGTGGTGTCCCGGGTGGAAGAGACCAGAGAGTAACGGCAGGTGTTCAGTCCCCTTGCTTTTTTCCGTGACCTGTACAAAGGTTTTTCTATTCTTTTCTTCGCGTTTTCTTCCAACGGAACCTACTGTTTCTAATACAAAAGTCATATCCATTCCCAACGAAAACCGCCCAGCGAGTCTCTGACTGACCGTTGCGGGCTTTTGTTACCTAATCCCCTGACTCGTTCGCCCTATTTCCAACTTCTCCTTGCAATTTTCCTGAATCTGTAATATTGTCAACGACAACGGCTCCTTATTCCCGCCCATAAGCCGATCTGCACCTCTTCGGGGGCCGCTGTATTACATTTTTCCCGAGATGAACATGGAAAGGCAGTATGGCGCGACAGAAAAAGACAACTGGCAAGAAAGAATTGCAAAGCGGTAGCCTTGTGTCACGAAAACAGGCAATTGTTCCGTTACCAAACGGCAAATCCCTCGAATCCTGGATCTGGGATGCGGCCTGCTCCATTCGCGGCGCGAAGGACGCGGCGAAGTACAAGGAGTTCATCCTTCCGCTCATCTTCACCAAGCGCCTGTGCGATGTTTTCGACGACGAGCTGAACCGCATCGCGAAAGAGGTCGGCTCGCGAGCCAAGGCGTTCAAGCTGGTGAAGCACGATAAGAAACTCGTCCGCTTTTTTCTCCCGCTACAACCGATGAACCCCGATGACGCGGTCTGGTCCGTTATTCGCACGCTGTCTGACAAGATAGGCGAGCAGCTCACCACTCACCTCCGCGCCATCGCCGACGCCAATCCTCTGCTTAAAGGTATTATCGACCGCGTGGACTTCAATGCCACTACCCACGGTCAACGGGATCTCGACGACGACCGACTTTCCAACTTGGTCGAGAAGATCAGCGCCAAGCGCCTCGGCCTAGCAGATGTGGAGCCAGACATCATCGGCCGCAGCTATGAATACCTTATCCGTAAGTTCGCGGAAAACAGCGGCCAGAGCGCGGGCGAGTTCTACACTCCGGCCGAGGTAGGACTCATCATGGCTCGCATCATGGACGCAGAACCGGGAATGGATATCTATGACCCCTGCTGCGGCTCAGCCGGGTTGCTTATTAAGTGCGAGCTGGTGCTCCAGCAAAAGATGAGTCTTCGCTCCCGCAAGACCTTCGCCCCCGCGCGGCTCTATGGGCAGGAGAATGAGCCCGGCACCTGGGCCATGGCGAACATGAACATGATCATCCACGACATGGAGGGAGAGATACAGATCGGCGACACCTTCCGCAAGCCCAAGTTCCGCAAGGGCAACCGGCTTCGGACCTTCGACCGGGTGGTGGCCAATCCCATGTGGAACCAGACCGAGTTCAAGGAAAAGGACTACGACGCCGACGAGCTCGACCGCTTTCCCAAGGGCGCCGGCTTTCCCGGAAGCAAGGCGGACTGGGGCTGGATGCAGCACATCCTCGCCAGCCTGAATGACAAAGGCCGCGCCGCCGTGGTGCTCGACACCGGCGCAGCCTCGCGCGGCTCCGGCAACGCGAACACCAACAAGGAAAAGGACGTCCGCCGCTGGTTTGTGGAGCAGGACTTGATAGAGGGCGTCATCTACCTGCCGGAGAACCTCTTCTACAACACCACCGCCCCCGGCGTCATTATCGTGCTGAACCGGGCAAAGCCGAAGGAGCGGAAGGGCAAGCTCTTCCTGCTCAATGCAAGCCGCGAGTTCAGCAAGGGCGACCCGAAGAACTACATCCCCGACGACGCCATTGTCCGCATAGCCGACACCTTCACTGCGTGGAAAGAAAAGGAGAAGTATTCGCGCATCGTCACCCGTGAGGAAATCGCCAAGAACGACTTCAACATCTCCCCCAGCCGCTATATCCACACCGGGGAAGCGGACGAATACCGGCCCATCGCCGAGATCGTGGAGGAGTTGAACGCGCTGGAGGAGGAAGCCAAAGCCACGGATGCGGCGCTCAAGGAGATTCTGAAGAGGATCGGGGTATGAATCGCCATGATAGGATTGCATTCCTATTGAAATGGTGATTTGATCGGAGTGCAATCCGATCGGAAACTTATGCATAATTGAGGATAGGCACATGGCGACGAAGAAGGCGATAACACGACGAAAAACGGGTGCCGGAGTAGAGGCCCCAATTTGTGACACAGTGCGTCACAAATTCTATGAGTCCGTTGCAGAGGTCCTTCGCGTTGCCCGTTCAAACGTCTATCGGGCGGTTAACTTCGCCATGGTTGAGGCCTACTGGCACGTTGGGCGGATGATCGTTGAGGAAGAGCAGCAGGGAAAGGAGCGCGCGGAATATGGTGCATTCCTCATCAAGAACTTATCCATCAATTTGACTGAGGAATTCGGTAAGGGCTTTACTGAGCCGAATCTGTGGAATTTTCGGCAATTCTATCTATGTTTCCCAAATTGGCACACACTGTGTGCCGAATCAAAGGCCGATAAGAAAGATTCAGATGGGGCCAGTTGTCCTGAGATTCTCTACGCACTGCGTAGAGAATTGACGTGGACACACTACCGGCTTCTTATGCGCGTGGAAAAACCGGAGGCTCGTGCATGGTATTTGAACGAAGCCGCTGACCAGAACTGGAGCACCCGAACACTCGAACGCCAGATCAACTCGCTCTACTACGAGCGCCTACACATGAGCCGGGACAAGAAGCCCGTCATCAAAGAGATGCAGCAGAAGACCGCACACCTCGCGCCCGAACCCCGGGATTTCATCAAAGACCCCTATGTACTCGAATTTCTCGGGCTCAAGGACAACCCCGATTTCCGGGAATCGGATCTCGAACAGGCCATCATCGGCAAGCTCCAGGCGTTCATGCTGGAGCTTGGCAAAGGCTTCGCCTTCGTGGCCCGGCAGCAGCGCATCAGCACCGAAACCAAGGACTTCTTCATCGACCTCGTCTTCTACAATTACCTCCTCAAGTGCTTTGTCCTGATTGATCTTAAAACCGGGGAACTGGCCCATCAAGATATTGGTCAAATGGACATGTACGTCCGGCTCTACGAAGATAAGTACAAAAGCCCTGACGACAACCCAACCATCGGCATCATCCTCTGCACCGACAAAGACGAAACCGTGGTCAAGTATTCCGTGCTCAAGGAAAACAAGCAGCTCTTCGCCTCCAAGTACAAGCTCTATCTGCCCAGCGAACAGGAACTGATCGACGAGATCGAGCGGGAGAAGGCGATGATCGTCAGGGAGCGGGGTGTGCTGTATGGAGTTTGACTTGGAAAATTTGCCTGATGATTGGCAGGTGAAGCCAATCCGTGAGGCGTATGCGTTCACGAAGAAGCCACGCGGTCTAATGATTGAGGCAGACGGCTCAGTTCCTTTTCTTCCGATGGACACGATTCCCATTGGGCGTGTTCGCGTATCCGAGTTTGAAGAGCGCCGTGGTTCAGCTCTTACGAGCGGCACATACATTGAAAACGGCGATCTGCTCGTGGCCAAGATTACACCCTCTTTCGAGAACGGGAAGCAGGCCATTGTTGACTGGGGAAAGCCTTTTGGTTTCGCGACGACCGAGGTCATTCCGGTACAGGAAGTACAAGGCGTTAGCGATAAGTTCTTTCTATATCATCTGCTTCTTCATCCTGCGATTCGATCAGACCTTGCGGGGAAAATGGATGGAACAACTGGCCGCCAGCGGTTGAGCAAGGAAGTTTTCGGCAGCCGCCTCATTCCGCTTCCGCCCCTCGCCGAGCAGCGGAAGATTGCGGGAGTGTTGGGGGTGGTGCAGCAGGCCATCGAGCAGCAGGAGCAACTGCTTCAACGAACTACGGAACTGAAAGAAAAGCTCTTCCATCAACTTTTCACAAACGGCCTCCGTGGCGAACCTCAAAAGGAAACTGAAATTGGCCCCGTTCCGGAGAGTTGGGAGTTCGCGCCGCTTGGTGATTATCTGACTGAAGCTCAATATGGCCTTTCAGCAAAGGGTGCTGAGAGCGGACGATACGCACTGCTGCGAATGACCAATCAGCAACAGGGTCGGATATCGGGTGAGAGTCTTCAGTATGTTGATCTAACACAGGCTCAATTTGAGAAATTTCGCGTTGCACGTAAGGATATTCTGTTTAACCGCACGAACAGCTTTGAACTTGTGGGGAGAACGGCGATTTTTGACATAGAGGGCGATTTCGTATTCGCTTCTTATCTTATCCGGTTAAGGACCGATGCCACTCGGTTACGACCATATTTTTTGAACCAATATTTCAATTGGGACGAGACACAGTCACGGTTGAAATCCATCGCTACACGTGCAATCAGCCAAAGCAATATCAGCGCGACCCGTTTGCGTAGCTTCGTTGTTCCTGTGCCGAAGCCAAACGAGCAGGACGAGATTGTTACCCAGTTGGACATCATTGACGCAAAAATTGCAATTCATACTCGGAAGAAAGACGCCTTGACCAACCTCTTCCGTACATTTCTGCACCAGTTAATGACGGCGCAGATTAGGGTGAATGACCACAAATTCTCTGAGTTCGAAAACATCGCGAAAGGATAACTTATGCCAAGCAATTCTCAGCATAAATTTACATGGATCCCGATTTACCATGAATTAGCCGAGCAGCTTCTTCAATGGCAGGAACGCCAGAGTGAATTAATCGCATTTCTAGAGGGATTACGCTCGAAGAAGCTTGTCATTACACCTTTGAACGATCAAGATGACCAGGGGGCAAGGTTTATTCTCAAGGAAATCGACCCCTTCACATTCTTCGGCGTTTTCAATAGGGGAATCAGAGAAGATCAGCGTCTATCTATTCTTGCGGAAATCAAAAAAAGCTTTAACTTAAAAAATGAATTGCCACATGATTTTGAGGGTATTCCTCTTGTGAATAATCAGAAATCATGGTTTATTCCATATCAATATAGACGTAATGTAGACGATGTTTCTCGTTTGTGGAAAGTATTTCGATTAGCACTTGGAGATAAACCACTGGATCATCCCGAGTTTCTGAAAGCCTTTGATGATGCCCTTAATGTGAGAAACACCAATCTCAATTTGACCATGGGTTTATTCTGGATACGTCCAGATATATTTCTGAATTTAGATCAGACCAACCGGCAATACCTTAAAATCAAGCTTCCAAGCGGGGGCTTGTCTGCTCAATTTTACAAAGATACTGTACGGGCCGTGTCGTCCAAATTCGAATCTCTGCCGGAATTATCAATGGCTGCATGGATTCAAGCAACAAAACAGCCTGAACCCAAAGCTCCGCGCAAATCTCCGGAAGCCGAGATCGGCCCAGATAACAATTATTGGATGGTAGGGGCCTACTGGTCTGATAATGATCCACCCGATCAGACAGAGCGTTTTGTTGCTGAAGGAATATGGGAAAACGGGTACGAGGACCGATTACTTGACGAAGTTCGATCTATGAAGGTAGGCGACAAAATTGCTATTAAAGCTGCTTCGACTCAACGATCCGATCTGCCATTCGAGGCGCATGGGAAAACGGTTTCGAGAATGACCATTAAGGCTATAGGGACAATCGTAGCTAATAGAGGTGATGGTCGTGTTGTAGAAATTGAATGGGATCCCTCTTTTAAAGCAAAAGACTGGTATTTCTACACCAACCAACAGACGTTGTGGAAATTACGCCGTGACGACCCGTATGCCAAGAGACTGATTGACTTTGCGTTTGGCAATGCCGAACAGGACTATGCTTGGTTTATTGATCAGCTGCGGGGAACAGACAAGAGCACGGCAAAAACGCCTGTGCCACCTGAGAAGCCAGGCACACACCAACCGTACGGGATAGCTGATATGATTTCATCTGGCGTCTTTTTGACTGATGCGGAGCTAAACGATATCCTGGAACGGCTTCAGTCTAAAAAGAACATGATTCTCCAAGGGCCACCAGGAGTTGGAAAAACCTTTATTGCGAAAAAAATCGCTTATTGCCTGATGGAAGAGATAGATGACCAGCGTATCGAAATGGTTCAGTTCCATCAGTCCTATTCGTATGAGGACTTTATACGCGGTTATAGGCCTTTACCTGATAAGGCCGGTGCCTTTGGTTTATTTGATGGCGTTTTCATGAGCTTTTGTGAAAAGGCAAGGAAAGATGATCGACCGCATATTTTCATCATTGATGAGATTAACCGAGGTAATCTAAGCCAGATCTTTGGTGAACTGCTGATGCTGATTGAAACAGATAAGCGAGGACCGGAATATATGGTGCCTCTCGTCTACAGACGGCCTGAAGAAGCACGATTCTACATCCCTCAAAATGTTTACCTTATAGGATTAATGAATGTTGCTGATCGCTCGCTTGCGATGGTTGATTATGCTCTTCGGCGCCGCTTTGCTTTTATTACGCTCAAACCTGAATTTGAAAACGTTATTTATCGCAGATGGTTGTTGGAGCGTAATATGAATCCCGATTTGGCGAAGCTAATCATTGACCGTATTTCGGCTTTAAATAAAGAAATATCCGATGATCCATTGCTTGGCCCGAATTATCAAGTTGGCCATAGTTTCTTTTGTCCAAGAGGGAATAACTTCGCAGGGCTCGATAGAAGTTGGTATGACGGAGTTGTGAAGACGGAAATCATACCTCTGCTTAAGGAATACTGGTTCGATAATCCCAAGCGTGCTGAACAGGTCAGCGAGAGGCTTCTCAGCTAATGATTGAAGCTGAAACTATAAATGTTTCTCATGATGTGCCGCTAACCGATTTCGGCATTCCTATCCGCAATCTGTGGCACATGCTTCTGTACGCATGGAATGAACCCGAGATGCTGCAACAGTGCGAGTTCGAAGTTGAAAGCGCGCCCAGCCTCGACGCATTGCTTGCTGCTATTCTTGTAAAAATAATGCAACAACGGATGCGTATTGGACTAGGATGCAGTTATGTTAACGAAGAAGTTTTTCTTCGTGGTTTGCGAGGCAGGATTGATTTCGCCTATAGCTTAAAATCACGAGCTTTCGAACGAGGGCAGGCATATTGCCGCTTTCAGCAATATAAAGCCAATGCACCCAAGAATCAGATCATCCGGAGTACGTTGGCGAGACTAATTCAGATCGGAAATTTTGGCCCTGACCAAACTCGGGCCGAAGAGTTACGTCATAAATTGCGCCGATTGACACGTGATTTGGAAGGGATCGATCTAATAGATATAGATCTGGAATTTATCAGGAGACAAAAACTAGGGCGGAATGACAGTGATTACAGATTAATGCTGGCCATCTGCGAACTGATTCTTCAACGCCAGATGCCCACTGAAACAGAAGGCAGAAACAAATTGCCTGCCTTAGATCGCGATGCGCTAACGCTGCATTACGTCTATGAAAAGTTTGTTGCGAACTTCTATAAACTGCATTTGCATGACTGGTCAATAAAGCCGCAATCTCGTTTTGACTGGCATGCAAGTAAGACTTCTATCTACTTGCCATCAATGCAACCTGATCTTGTAATGCAACACAATCAATCAGGACGGTTAGTAATACTTGATACGAAATTCACTCCCAATAGTCTTGTTAATGGCAGATTTGGAGAGCCGAAATTCGATTCGTCGCATATTTATCAGCTTTATGCATATCTTAGGTCTCAGGAAACTCTTTCGGAACAGCATAGGGTTATGCCGGGCATATTGCTGTACCCAGCAGCCCGCTATAATTTATCAGAAGCTGTTGAGTTGCAAGGCCACGAAGTCAGATTCGAAACTGTTGATTTGGCTCTGCCATGGGTGGATATTGGGAAGCGCCTTATGGATTTGGTTGCTGATCCAATTTAGCTGTATGCACTGGATATGAAAACGCCGTCAGAAAATAAAACCGTCCAAGCCCGTATCCTGCGTTATGCGCAGGACATAGGCTGGACTTTTGTGTCGCGCAAGGAGGCGGAGAGGCGGCGAGGATTTGATTCTGCCGGGGCTACGCCAGAGGAGCGGGCAAGAAAAAGCTCACTCTTCTTTGGCGACCTTCTCCACGCCCAAGTGCGCGCATTCAACCCGAAATACAAGGAAGCCGAGGGCGCGCTGGTGGGCGAGTTTCAGCGCCTCCACTCCGACATTTACGGGAACCGTGATTTTCTGAACGTCCTCCGCAATCAGCATAAGTTCTTCTGCGCCGAGGACAGCCGCGAGCTTGACCTCAAAATCATTGACTACGTTGATTCCTCCAAGAACGTCTACGAAGTAACCGAAGAATTCTATTTCCACAACAGTCACTTTGGCAATCGTGAGGACATCGTCTTCCTGATCAACGGCATCCCGGTGCTGGTGATCGAGTGCAAGAACTGCGGCAAGGACGAGGCGATTGCGCTTGGGGTGGACCAGATCAGGCGCTATCACCGTGAGACGCCGGAGCTGTTCATCCCTCAGCAGGTGTTCACGGCAACGGAAAGCATCGGTTTCTCTTATGGAGCGACCTGGAATCTCGTCCGACGCAATATCTTCGCGTGGAAGGACAGCACGGTTGGCAACCTCGAAGCCAAGGTTAAGTCCTTCTGCGCCATTCCCCATATTCTCTCGCTCATCAAGGACTACATCGTTTTTGCCGAGAAGGACGAGGAACTGAACAAGTACATCCTCCGGCAGCATCAGACAGCGGCAGTCGAGAAGGTTGTGGACCGCGCCCTTGATACGAAGAAGCTGCGGGGACTTGTTTGGCATACGCAGGGCAGCGGCAAGACCTTTACCATGATCAAGGCTGCTGAGCTTCTGTTCAAGGCCCAGGAGGCGGAAAAGCCCACGATCCTGCTCATGATCGACCGGAACGAGCTGGAAGATCAGATGCTCAAGAACCTGGCCTCGCTCGGGATCAACAACGTGGAGCACGCGAACCGGATCGAGCGGCTGAACCAGCTCCTACGGCAGGACTACCGGGGCATCATCGTTACCACGATCCAGAAGTTCCGCGACATGCCGGAGAAAATCAACACGCGAAAAAATATCTACGTATTCATCGACGAGGCGCACCGGACTACGGGAGGGGACCTCGGGAATTATCTTATGGCAGGACTGCCGAACGCAACCTATATCGGCTATTCAGGAACGCCTATAGATAAAACTGCCTACGGTAAAGGTACATTCAAGACCTTCGGCCTGGAGGACGACAAGGGCTATCTGCACAAATATTCCATAGCCGAAAGCATCGAGGATGGGACGACGCTGCCGCTCTTTTACGCGATTGCACCGAATGAGCTATTGGTGCCCCATGAGACGCTCGAAAAGGAATTCCTGTCTCTTGCCGAGGCTGAGGGCGTGGCGGACATCGAGGAACTGAACAAGATTCTCGAACGGGCGATCAATACCAAGAATTTCCTCAAAGGCCATGAGCGGGTGGACAAGGTGGCGAAGTACGTTGCCCAGCATTACAAAGAGAACGTTGAGCCGTTGGGATACAAGGCGTTCTTAGTCGGTGTGGACCGGGAGGCGTGCGCGTTCTATAAGAAGGCGCTGGACAAGTACCTTCCACCCGAGTATTCCGAAGTCGTTTATACGGGGAACAACAACGATCCCGCGCTGCTGAAGGAATTTCACCTTGACCCGACGAAGGAAAAGCAGATCAGGAAGAACTTTACGAAGATGGCCGAGCTTCCGAAAATCCTGATCGTGACCGAGAAGCTTTTGACCGGGTTCGACGCGCCGATCCTCTATGCTATGTACTTGGACAAGCCCATGCGTGACCATACGCTGCTCCAGGCCATTGCGCGCGTGAACCGGCCCTATGAGAACGAGGAAGAGGAGATGGTGAAGCCCCACGGCTTCGTGCTGGATTTCGTCGGCATTTTCGACAAGCTGGAGAAGGCCCTGGCATTCGACAGCGACGAGATCAACGCGGTGGTAAAGGACATCGGGCTGCTTAAGTCCCTGTTCCGGAGCAAGATGGAAAAGGCGGTCCCGAACTACCTCAAGCTTATCGAGCGCAATTTCAACGACAAGGACGTGGACAACCTTATCGAGCACTTCCGCGACAAGGAGAGGCGCAAGGAGTTTTTTAAAGAGTATAAGGAAATTGAGATGCTCTACGAGATCATCTCACCTGACGCGTTCCTGCGGCCTTATCTTGACGACTATGCCACGCTTTCGGCCATCTATGCCGTCGTACGCAAGGCCTATACGGACAGGGTTTACGTTGACCGGGACTTTCAGAAAAAGACGAATGAGCTGGTGCAATCGAGAATAGGCGCTATTTTAAGCGACGAGATCAGCGGTGTCTTCGAGATCGGCAAGGAGAGTCTTGAATACATCAAGGAAAACAAGAAGAACGACAATACCAGGGTCATCAACCTCGTAAAGACGATAGATAAATGGGCTGAAGAAGAGAGCGAGGACCCCTATCTACTGTCCCTTGCCGAGCGGGCGCGCGCCATACAAGAACGATATGAAGACCGGCAGGCAACGACGCAAGAGGCGCTTGAACTGCTCTGGGCGCTCATCCAGGAAAAAGACAAACGACGAGAAGAACAGGCCAGGAAGGGCTTCGACGGACTGACCTTTTTTGTGTATCGAACGCTGCTCGACGCGCAGGTCCCCAATGCGGAGAATATCAGCGGCAAAATCAAGCAGGCGTTCGTGGAATATCCGAACTGGCGGACCAGTGAAAGGGAACTCCGGGAAGTTCGCAAGAAGGTGACCTTTTCCATATATGCCGAAGTGGACGACCTGGATAAAGTCACCGGGCTGGTAGAAGAGTTATTTGCGCTGCTGGGAAAGGCGTATAAAATCTGATATGCCACACTGGAAAGATAAACAGGAATTCAAGGGCCGGGTTTACCACTTTGCCGAGCGGCTGGATGTCAAAGTACGGTCTCTCGCCATGCGGCGTATGTCAGCCAAGTGGGCTTCGTGTTCAACGAACGGGAACCTGAATTTCAATGCAGAGCTGCTCGACTTGGACCGCAAGATCGGCGACTACGTCATTGTCCACGAATTGCTGCACTTTTCCGTGCCCAACCACGGCAAGCTCTGGAAAAGCCTGATGCGTGCGCATCTGGGTGATTACGAGGGCCTGGAGAAGAAGCTTCGACAGATGTCGAAGTGAAGGCCCAGGCTCCGGACTATCATTATGAAGCGTATTCCGCCGCGGCGCCTTTTACCTTGATTTTCTCCGTACTTTCCGTTTATAATTATCCTCATCAGCAACTCCAGGAAACCAGCCTTACGCGGGGAGCGCGCCAACCCTATGGCGGAAAAAAAATTTGAAGCTGCGCTTGCCAGGCTCGAAGAGATCG
>ERZ1292625.982-Hain-H41-01um-R1-982-length-37824-cov-21_pt1 | contig 37824 bp, 36 predicted proteins | sample MGYA00564400_ERZ1292625 | MGnify/ENA primary metagenome ERZ1292625 (study PRJEB36523, sample SAMEA6512639) | groundwater metagenome | collected 2019-01-08 | study: AquaDiva: Metagenomics assemblies of 32 groundwater samples
TTGGCGAAAAAGTTGGCTTTGTCTTTATTTTCCTGAATTTCTTTGGCGAGCTGAGCGTTTTTGCGATTTTCTTTTTCGATTCGGGCGGAAATTTCTTTGAGAAGATCAAAATAATTGCCGACATATTGCTCCACCTTCCGAGTGTGGATGTCGAGATACAAAACGCCGTCGGTAAATGAATTGAGAAAATCGGCATCGTGAGAAATAACGATAACCGTTTTCTTATAATTTTTAATAAAATCGGTGAGGTGCGCGATGCCGGCGGTGTCGAGATTGTTTGTGGGCTCGTCGAGAAGTAAAACATCCGGATCTTGAATGAGTGCCGACGCCAAAAGCAGACGCGCCTGCTGACCACCAGAAAAACTTTTCACAATCCGATCGTGCGGCGCGTGAAGGTTTACAACTTCGAGCACGGCGTCGATGCGCGGGTCGATGTCGTAAACCTTGGTGGCGCGACTCGCAAAACTTTTTTCAAAAAATTCGCGAATCGTGAGATCGAGCGCATCGCGTGGAATAACCTGTTTTGAAACAGCGATCGTTGTGCCGTTTACAATATGCACCTCGCCACGCATTTCAGCGCGAGAGTCGGCGGAGTTGGCGTCGCCGCCATCGCTACCGCCGCCCGTGCCATTGTTTTGTTTTTCAATATTTTCGGCCGAAATTTCGCCTGTAATGAGCTTAAAAATGGTGCTTTTGCCAGCGCCGTTTTGTCCCATAATGGTGATCTTCGAGCCACGACGCACAGAAAAAGACACGTCATCGAGGATGGGCTTGTTGTGGCTGTATTCGAAGCTTACATCCTCGAATCTTAAAATAACGCCGTCTTTGGACATGAGCTTGAGAGTAACACGGATATAGTATTACTTATACCTCACTAATTACTTCGAACCCGCTAAAGCTTCCAGCAATTGCCAAACCAATAACATTTTCAGCAATCTTTTGTGTTTTTATTTTTTGTGCAGTTTCATTTAATGTAGCTCCTGAACCCAAAGCATCATCTATAAGTAAAATTGTCTTATATTTCTTGGTATCATCGATGTTTACAGTTTACTGTAAACTGTAAAGCCTAGGTACTTAGGATCTTATTCGTTGCTTCCAAGCCACTTCCCAAAGCGCCTTCGACCATTGAGGTTTCTTCGCCTGAATAGAGAGCCTCACCAGCAAAGAAAATTTTGTTGTCTATTGGCTCAGCCAATTTTTCGCGGGCGTCTTTTGTATAAAAAGTTGTATAACTGTAAGCACCCCGCGCGAAAGGATCGGTTGACCAATTTATAACCTCGTAAGTTGCAACTTCTTTTGCCAAAACATCTTTATCAATTTTAAAAACATTTGAGAGTGACGCCAGAGCAATATCTAAAAGCTCTTCGGATGACGCGTCTTTATATTTCAAAACTTCCGGCCCGGCCATCCAGCCTACGAGCACGGTTTTCATTTGTAGAGATGGTGTCCACCAGGTTAAAAATTTTTCATTAGTAATCAAAAAATACATTTTGCTCAAATCTTTACCAAGAGCGTTTTCCCACCAACGAGTTTGGAATTTGATAATTGTTTTTATAACACCGCCAAAACCAATCTGATCTACCAATTTTAATTTTTCTACAATTTTAATTTCCGGATCAAACTTAATTTCTTTTATAATCGGCAAAGGAACGGTGATTAAAATTTTTTCTGCCTCATATGTTTCTCCTGAATCTGTCGCGGCCAAAACCTGTTCAATATTTATCGATTCTACACGAGTATTAAGATAAATTTCGACTCCGTATTTTTTACATTCACTTTCAAGAAAATTCAAAAGTGCGCCGTAACCCTCTTTTATTCGTCCATCTTCTAATTGTTCTTTTCCAAACCACGAATCTCGAATCATAAATGAGCTGACCAAATTGGGGTCAGCCGCATCATAACCATTGACCATTTTTATTATCGAATTTTTTAGTTCAACATCTTTTTCTGGATCCAAATTTTGCTCCAGAAAGTCGGCGATAGAAATGTCTTCTTTCAGACCGTCCAATTTTTTCTTAAGTTCTTCATTTTCTTGAACAAAAAATTTTAATACAGAAAGCTCACCGCCTCTCACACTCCAAATCTCGCCTTCTTCAGGCACGAGAGTCAACCCCGCTTCCTTCATTAGACTTTTAGTGATCGGAGCTTCGCCATGAACAAACTCCGCACCGCCTTCAGCCGGAAAGCCAAATTGTGATTCACTGAGTGGCATTATTCGTCCGCCGATTCTGTCGCGCGCTTCAAGAATCACAACTTTCTTACCAGCCTTCGCAAGCTCGCGCGCAGCCATAAGGCCAGCTGCTCCAGCGCCGATAATGAGGATTTCGGTTTTTTTATCTTGGCTGTTCATTATTTGGGTTCTATTGGGTAGTAATGATTGCCAGTCTTATACGCGTCAAAAGCCATTTTGCAAAATTCAAAAGTTGGACCATCTGGCAATGAGTCTAAATCGTACCAATTCCACCCCTCGGCTTTTTCTGGCTCTAGCGTCTGCGGCTCACCACTCGCCCATTCGGCTATCATTCCTATATGAACGTAGTGCTTGGGGGCATATTTTTTCAGATTGGTGAGATAAGAAAATCTGATATTTTTGATTTCCAAACCACATTCTTCGCGAGTTTCTCTGATTGCACAATCTTCAAAAGATTCCATGTATTCTAAATGCCCGCCCGGAAAAGAAAGTTCGCCAGCACCGTGAGAGCCTTTACGCTTGGTGAGTAAAACTTTTCCGTCTTTTAGAATCATCACTCCGACACCGACTTTTGGCTTGTTTTCTGTAATAGACATGGACAATTTGTAATGAAATATCTTAAATGCTAGCTCAAAAAGTTGATTGAAGCAAAGAAAAACCCCTCGGACAAAGTGTCCAAGGGGTCAAGAGTCAAAGGGTCAGAAATCAGGTTCAGGTGGCCATAGGTGTCAGTTGCGGAACCACAACGCGAGGGCGATACCCGGCAGACCAGACATCGTCGTCCGAGAAGCGGTACACGTCGACCTTGAGCCTGCCATCGTCGAGCAGGTCGACGTACGCAACGAAGAACTTGCCATTCACCTTGAAGAGGAAGAAGGTGGCGTAGCCATCGGTACGAAGCCACTTGCGGTGAGTCTCGACGAAGCCGATGATCTGGTCCTGCGTGAAGCAGAGATTGTCCAGACTCGCGGAAAGCGAGCCGAACATCTGCTCAAACGTTGAGTCTTCAAGGATCTCGTGGACGACGACTTCCGTCTCGCCCCGAGCTTCGCTCGGAACATCGGTCCCGTAGCCCTTTAAGTCGCTGTCGATGTATCCAAAGACCTTGTTGGCCTTTGCGATCGTTCGCTTACCATCCGCCGGCTTGAGCGTGAGCCTCTCGCCGAGCGAGAGACAGCTGAGTCGGAGCTTGGCAAGCTCAGGAATCAACTTCCTCAGCGCACCGGACACAGCAGCCTTGATCCTGTCGCGGGACTCGACGACCTGTTGAAAGGTCGTCTTGGTCAGTGTGCCGGAAGCCACGAGCTGTCCGGTCACTTCTTCGGCCGCGCTTCTTGCAGCGGCCTCAACGACACGAACAACATCCGCGATCTGGGCCGCTGAAACTCCATCGGTTCCGGACGTTCCTGCATTAGATGTAAGCGATGCGTTCATCGTTAGCACCTTTCTTTTTTGGCTCCATAGAGCCTTTGACAAGTTACAAATAGCAACAAATGGCACAATGCCAAGTGTTCTACTCTGACCACTATTGTAGCAAATTAGAGCAGTGTTGTCAATACCCCTCCGACTGCCACGTCCTCACAGACTCCAGCGGATGCACGAGCATAAGCACATTGAGCGTGAGATTGTCGCGGACCCACCAGAGCGTGCCGAGTTCGAAAATGATAATGAGCGCGATGCTCAACCAAATTTTGGAAAAACGAACAGACAGAAATGCAATGAGAAAACCGAGTGCGGCCATGCCGACATCGGCCAGAGAATTGAGCACGCTGTCGCCCGTGTAGCCGAGAGCGATCGTGGCTTCGCGGTAACGATTGATAATTACGGCCGAATTTTCGAGAATTTCCCAACCAGCTTCGATGAGCATGGCAATAAGAAAACGATATTTTACAGGCAAACAACGCGTAGTGAGCCGACATGCAACGAGCCACAGAAACGCGAAAAATAAAATGCCGTGAATAATGTGCGACAAAGAATAGACGTCAGCGACACGCTGAGAATTTGTGATGCTATAAATGTCGTTGCTCCACCAACCAAATTGCCCATCGGGACCTAAAAATGTGCGACCGAGGAAAAATTCCGCTGCCGCGACGAGGGTGAGGACGAAAACTAAACTGAAAATAACAAACCGGTGTTTTTTAATGAGAGCAAACATCGATCAAATCAACTCATAAGCACCTTTTGTAATTTCAGCCAAACCACCATTTTTTGAAGCGTTTAGAATTTCAATGCCCAAAATATTTCCTTTTTTATCACAGTCAAACAAAAGATCTTCTTGTTGTTCTTTCGTGTAAGAAATTTTACCTTCCTTAACATACACATATTTTGCGTCGGCAACTTTGTCGTATGTAATTTTCATAAATTCTTAAAGTAAGTGGTTAAAACTATGATTTTATTTTTGTAATTTTTAACAACGGCAACCAATCTTTGTCCGTCGCTACAAACGCCAGCCTTTTTCATTATACCACTCGCCTCAATTTTTATAATTTGCCCATTTTTAGCGATTTTTTTGACTTCGTGAGCACTGATACCTCGCTCCAATAATCGATACTTAACATGATTCGTCAGAATAATTTCTGCCATGCGCAGGATTATGCAAATTTTGATTTAATTTTTTGTTAAGAAAATATAAATTTTACAAAATAAAAGAGCGCCCCACGGTCAGGACGCCCTTGTTTCGATGCGTTGTTTCGTAGACGCTGTCACTCCCCAGCTGACGCAATGAGAGCAGAAATGGCAACATCAGCGCGCTGGGCAAAGGTGAAGTCCAGCTGGGTCAACATGTTACCAGCCGAATGGGTAGTGAGAATGATGGTGATCTTACAGAAACACACCCGAACTTCTGCATCATGACCCAGGCTCTGCGCCAACTTGGCGAACTCGAGAACCAGCCTAGCAGCAAGTTTTGCCGCAACCAGACGATCGAGACAGGCCAATTCCCGCACGATAGAGTCACCCTGACGAGTCCATCCCTCTGCAATGGTCTTCATCATCGAGGGAATGTCACTCTCTGGCATCGGCGGCGTGCCTGTGCCGCAAGAGTTACCGCAGGCCTGTCCGCCACCGCTACACTTATAAACACAGAGTGGCAGTTCATCCGTAGGCCCAATACCCCGACAGAGTTCTGTTGCCTCAGCACCACCATCCAAAGGCCGCCCGCGAGCTTCTCCTTGTTCGTCACCCAGCTCACTACCAGATTGACCGCAGCCTTCATCTGATCCGTCATTGACCATAAAACACCTTACCTCTCTGTTCTAAAAAAGTGTTCGATCCACAGAACTACGCCACCGAGGATTGTACAACTTATTACCTACTCAGGCAACTTTTTGGCGTTCATATAGCTTTTCAGAAAAAAACGAAAAATACCCAAGCCTTGTATTCGATATCTCAAATATAAATAGCCGGGTATGGAAGCTGCGCACGCGCCCACTGCGGCGATAATGAGATCCCACATGGTGTCTTTGAGTCCGCTCTTCTGCATGTTGAGGCCGAAGAAGCTGTCCATCGCAAACTCAAAAATTTCCCAAAGTGCGCCGATGGCGATAGACGCTGAAAAAGCAAAGAAAACGATGAGCGAGGGAGGCGCTTGAAAGCGACTGGCTCGATAAAGCGAATAAAGAATAAGAAAACCGATAAAACCAAAGGCTATCGCTGAGCCGCCGTGGAGCAACAAATCCCACCACCAAAATTTGGTGTAGAAGCCGTGTGCTTCGCCGAGAAAAAGTGTGGCGTAGGTAAAGAGTGCGGTAACAAACTCAAAACCAATAGGAAAAGGCAGTTCGTAACTTTTAGCCAAAAACCACGGCAAAAGTGTGGCGATCAACGCGGCAATACTAATAAATGCCACCGACCATTCACCCGAAATTATACCCACCACAAAGGCATTCAGAAGCGAGAGCTTTATAACTGTACTCAAGCCCAGCTGAACACGATCGGGCACTGATAAGCCCTTGAGATGTCTGATGTATTTTTTGGTGGTGGACATTGGGTTTGTTGTGATTTCAAATATAGCACATACGCAAGGCTTTTTTATTTGACTATCACATGTTTGTCTGGTAGTTTTGCCGCAGACAGTTTTGGTGTGTGCCAGGACTGAGACTAGGAAACCTCGAACCACTTATCCCGAAAGGACGGTGATTTAGAATGGACAGATCGCGAGACTACTCTCGTAAGGCCACGACCCTGAAGCTTTTTCATCCGAACTCGATCACCATCACCAGCGAAACTGCCGTTGGAAAAAGTGCGACCTTGAGAGAGCTCAGGTCTCGGCTTGGTCCATCATGGACATACACAAGTGGCGGCGAGATCATGAGAAAGTTCGCCAAGGATTTGGGAATATCGATTAAGGACTTTGCCCGGATCAATCGCGAACACCCTGAAAGAGGTTACGACAAACTCTGCGACCAAGAACTTGCAAGAATCGGACAGCAGGATCGCTTGGTGGCCGAAGGACGCCTCACACACGTGTTTGTCCCTATGGCTTTCCACGTCAAACTCATCTGTCCGATGGAGGTGCGAGCGAGTCGGCGTGCCAAGGATTTGTACAGCAGGAACCTCGCCCAAGTTTCTCGTGACATAGCAGAACGTGATCGGGACGACAATGACCGTTACGGGTATCTTTACCCAAACTGTCTCTGGCCAAACTCTGATTTCGACTTGCTAATACACACAAATGAAACAACAGCGCCAGAAGTCGCCGAGATGATCATCTCTTCCCATGCAGAGTGGGCCGATAAAAAGGAGCGAGAGGGCCTGCTTACCACCCCGATTCGTCAGTCAGACTGTCTGACCGGGTGATTAAAAAGTATGTGTGCAATCGAGCCCCGACCAGCTGGTCGGGGCTTTTTATTTACACCTCAAAATCCAACATCAACGGCGAATGATCAGACACAACATCAGGAAGCACGCGAAAATCTTTCACTTTTATATCTGGCGATACGAAAATATAATCGGCAAATCTTATTGGTTTTTTGTAAACTTCGGTGCGAGTAGAAGTGACGCCGTGTTTTTTAACGAGATTTATCATTCCTGTCGCCTCAATCATTTTTATGCTCTCTGTATCTGGCTGTAAATTAAAATCACCAACTAAGATTTTTGGACAATCAAACATCGCCAAAAAATTAATTATCATTTTTGATTGACCCAATCTTTTTTCGCTGGCGAGTTTGCCTTCTGGGCGATGTGTGAGATGTGTATTGGCAATGAGAACTTTTTTGCCATTCACCTCAACCTCAAACCACAAAAGTTTTCTGTGGTGATCGCGGTTTTGATGATCGGTTGTGTCTTCGTAATCGCCCCGAGCAATCAGAATTTCTCCTCTTTCAATTATTCTGAGATCTTTGCGAAGAAATGTGGCGATACCATAAACACCTTTTAGAACTTGGCAAAATTCACTCTCATGATCGGTAACGTGACCTTTGAGCGATTGATATAAATTAAAATCGACATCCGAACGATCTATTTTGTCTTGATCTTCTGCTTTGTAAAAATCTTTGTAGACTTCCTGAAAACACCATGTATCGACATCTTTGTGTTGCTCGAAAAAATCAGCAAATTTTTCTTTCATTCTGCCGCCCCAGAGGTTCAGAGTGACGAGTTTCATAGTGGTTTAAAATATAACACAGCCTCGACCCCGCCGGCCTACCGACGGGGTTTTTCTAAAATGTTTCGAGAAATGACGCCGCAGGCCGCGTGAAGACGGCCGAGGAGAGTAAGAAAATTTCAGCAGAAATTTTCTACGGTCATTTGGAGAAATATTTTAGAAAAACCTACTTCCACATCCCCAAAATAAATCCAAACACAACAAAAGTAACGAGTTGCGCACCAGCAGAAATGAAAAACATTTTCCAAGCGACATTTTTTGGTTTGCCACTCCAGAGGGCAGCACTCGCGGTCGCTGTCATCACAAAACCAAACCATGTGCAGATTGCGATGCCGATAGCCGAAGCCGAAGCGTCGGACCAATAACCAATGTGCACAGCGAGCACGCCGGCGGTGATGAGGGAAAGGACAAACTGCACAGCATACATACCCCACATGCCTTTTTTCATCGCCTGCTTTTGTTCCTCACTCATTGTCTCCACACCCATGATTCGCATCCAAGCCTTACCAAATAGCGGTCCGTACCACACGAAACCCACAATCATAGCGGCGATGGCACAAGCGAGAACGGCGAGGTAGTTTATAGTCATATGAGTCGGCGATTATTTGATTATTTCTTAATAAAAACTTTAATGATTTTACCATACTACCAAGCCTCCAACGGATAAACATCCATAGCAATTTCTTCGTATGGGTGAGATTGTTTTATTGCCGCGACGACATCGCCGACCAAATCGGCATCGCAAGTCACCTCGATTCTTTCTTCTTCAACTTCTTCAAATTTTCCGACTTCGCCAATGGCGGGCTTCGCATCAGCCTCCGGCTTGAAACGACCAATGCCTTTTGTAGAAAAACTACAGAAAGAATAATTGCCCAATTTTCCGCCACCAGCGACGCCAATCGCCTCTCGTACTTTATCAGCGTGTGTTAGTGGGACGTATACAACTATTTTGTGTTGGGACATTTCTTTATTTATACATCCCCTCCCTCACCTTTTCAAGTTCCGCAACAACCTGCGGATCAGTGATCTTTTGAAATCGCGGAAAAGTTTTGCCGTCTTTCGTCACATCGCCCATCCACATTTCGAGCGGACGATTGTCGAAACAAGGAATGCCAAAATCTTTCGCGGCTTTGAAAACCGAAGCGTCGTAGAGCGGCCGATAGACCACAAAATGTTCTTCGCCTGGTCGGCAGTCGTCTTCTGTGTGAAAACCAACTCCGACAACCTCGTACGCATAATTGTTCACCGCACCACTCGGATCGTGTTTGTAGTGATAATAAAATCCGAGTTCGGGAACTTTTTTGGGGATTGGGAGGGGCATAGAACTGAATTATATATTAAAAAGACAAGACGACAGCACAAAAAAGTGCTACATTACCCTCGGTGCAAGATGCTGTCACGAGCCCGATAGGTTGGCTCATTTCGAGGAATACACGAAAACTGGCGGAGCTTTGTGCTCAATGGTTCGTGTCCTATCAGGTAGTTGGCGGGGTAATAGCCCACCAAGCCGAAGACGGGTAGCTAGAGAAGTGGTCGAGGAATCTCGATTAACCTCTGGCCGAAAGATGGCATCACCAGCACCAAAGACCCCCTATCGCACGAGCTTCGGCTTAGCGACGGGGGTCGTTTTATTTATCAGACAATAAAATTTTCGTGAAATATCTACTCAGATACCAAATCATCAACAAAAAAGAAGCTGTTATAAAGATTTCGTAAAACCAGCCAAATTTCATAAAGTGACGATCTAGCATGTTGGCAAAAAGATTTCCCATCACGCCCACGATAATACCAATAAACAGAAACCCCACACCCCATCTTTTTTCTTCAAGATTTTTTATTTTCATACATTTCCACAATCCTCTTTAGCCCAAATCATCAACCCTGGATCTTTCAGGAATCTCCATCTGTATCAAGACTCTTTTTCATTCAAATCCTCAAAGCCTAGTGTTTTGTGAAATTCGAACAAGATTTTATATATGACTCTGTTAAGGTTTGCGATAAAATCTACCATTAAAGATTCTGTTTTGTATATACTTTCCTCAAGACCAGCTTCTTTTTCTAAAAATTTTTCCAATGATATATCTATGTAATATCTCCTGTCTTCAGCAACGCTACCTATCTCTGTAACAAAGGCATATTTTGTATTTGGAAGACTGTTATTTTTAAACGCACTCTCAAATCCCAACTTTAGATGTCTTGGTGTGCCATGATAATGAAAAGTAACATCATTTCTCGCAGCCTCAGAAAGGCTAATTACCCTGAGTAGCTCAGGGTTTATGCCGACCACCGCTAATTTATCTTTGCCAAAATCTTTATAACTTTTAGACAACGTGATAATCAAATCCCAAAATAATTTTTCGTCCGTTGAAATATCCTCGTTGATAATTTTATTTAAAAGATTGTCTTTCTCTATGTCCTTTATTCTTTTATAAAAAAATTCAAGAATGTTAAAAAGATGACTAAGGGCCAATCTAAATATATAAATATCCCTACCAGTTTTTCTTCCGTGTTCTGCAGAAATAGGATATTTTATCTTTTTTACAGATCGAGCATGTAATCCTTGTAGATATACTAAATCTCCTAAGTCGTTATTTATTAGAGCAAGAGAAAGAAATAGGCTGTAATCATTTCCCGATAAAAACTTCTCTGGGTTTATTCCTTTTAGTTTACTGTAATCCTGCATACACAAACTTAAGAGCTGCCGGTCAGGGACTCGAACCCCAATTAATCGCTCCAGAGGCGATCGTCCTACCATTAGACGAACCGGCAATAGGGACACTATAATCGAAAAGTGGGATTGTTCAAAGCAGATACGAGCTTATTTGACTTTTCCACAATACGTGATACTATTGCCCCCAGACAGCTCCGCGGCACGTATGCCGCTAAACCACTGCTAAAAAGCAGGGGAATCGCGTTCCAAACCCCCTTTTCCGAAGGAGATTCACCGTGAGTTTCAACCGAGGTCGTTTTGCGGCTCAGATCATCGCATTCCTTTTCGTCGTCTGCCCCATGGGCGGTGGTCTGCGTCAAGCGTTGGCTGACCCGCCGAGTGAGAGATACGTCCAGAGAAAGCCCGACGTCACGGATCAGGTATTGGAGTCCCTGTCGACCCAGCTCGACAGCTTGAGCATCGCAGACATCGAAAGGATGCTCGAGGCCGAGCAGTCGGAGCGGGTCGAAAGACTGCTCGTCGAAAAAATCCTCTCAAAGATGGAGAAGGAGAAAACGGCTGATCTCGTCACCAGGTTCTGTAAGAAAAAGCAAAAGGAGGTCTTCCAAGCAAGAATCGTGAGAATCCTCACGGAGAGGAAGGATTTCAGCATCGAGAGGATGGTGTTCCTGTTTGAGGGCACCGAGTCCGAAAAAATCGACGGATTGATCAAAGAGTCAATTCTCCTGAGATGCCGAGCAGAGCCCACCGAAAAAGTCCGCTCTTACATCTCGATGATGCCGAAAGAGTTCAAAGAGGATCCGTCTGTCTTGGCCGAGTTGATTTATCGAGACGACTACCCCCTCGAGACAGTCGTTGATCGCATCCAAGACAGAGAGATGGGTGAGGATCTGCTCTACCACGTCAAGGAATGTTTCGGGATCAGAATGAAGAAAATGGCCACCCCCGATCTCGTAGAGATTTTTAGCGAGGTTGAAGGGCGCAACAAAGAGTTGGTCAGAGCGATGGTCTGCCGGGCACTAGTCGACAGAGATGACGTGACCGCTGAACAGATGATGGGTTTGATCGCCGAAGTCGAATTTACCGTCGCGATCAACGAATCTGACGCCGTGCTCATCCGTCGTAACAAGTGGCTACTCGAAGACAGGGAGTTCATCCACAACCTTCTCCGTCGGCCCGACATGTCAGTCGAGCTCAAGATTCGGCTCACCACATGGACGCAGTGAGAAGATCTACGATCCACATCGACAACATCCCCGCGCACCACACGATGCGCGGGGTTTTTTCTTATCAGATTTTTAAATCCTCAGATTTTTCTAAGTCCTCAAATATTTTCTTACCGCCAAATAACTCGACACTGCGCCGATGAGAAGCCCTGAGCCGATGACGACAAGGAAAAATTGGGCGAAGTTGGCGACAAAATAATCAAAAAGATTGAAGCCGATGAAGAAATTTTCTGTGAGATCGCCAAGCGAAAGAGTAATTGGATACGCAAGTATGAGAGTAATGAGTCCTGCCGCTAGGCCATAGAACAAGCCAGTGACTATAAACGGCCCGCGAACATAGAAGGAACTGGCGCCCACGAGCCGCATCACAGAAATTTCATCTTTCGACATAAAGATAACGAGGTGGACGGTATTGAAAGTAATTAGTACGGAAATTATGACGAGAATAATTGTCGCGATAAAGCCAGCCGTTTCTGCCGCGCCAATGAGCCGCGCCAAACGATCGATGACGGTTTTGTTTTGCAAATAATTTATTTTGTCCACGAGCACTGAGCCATCGGCCGCGGTGATGTTTTCCGTCTGACTCAAAAACTGCGCCACGCCTTCGTACTGCGAAGGCTCCTGCGCTTTCACATTGAGCGCCGCACCGAGCGGATTGTAATCGAGCTCTTCGAGGGCTTTAAAATATGATTGGTCGTCTTTGTGCTTCTCCCGAAAATTTACTAGAGCCTGATCGTCAGAAATATATTCCACAGAGCGCACCTCTGGCAAAGTTTCGAGCGTTTTTTTCATCGCCAAAATATCTGCCTCTTCCGACCCAATTACAAAATAGACATTCAGATCTACCTTATCTTTGAGCGTTGCGAGAGTTGTGCTTAAAATGGCACTGCCGAACATAAGCGAAACGATAACCGCGAGCGTGACGACCATTGTAAAAATGGAAGACAGCGAAACGAAGCCGTTGCGCACGAGTCCAAAGAAGCCCGACTTCATCACTCTTTTTAAATTTGTTGAGATCATTTAAATATTTTTGCGGCGCTCGCGCGGTGCACACGCGACGCGCACCAGCTAGAGCACATAATTTCCCTTAGGATCGTCGCGAATTATTTTACCACGCTCCATGGTTATTACTCTTTTCCCCACTGAGTCCACCACACCTTTATTGTGAGTGGTGAGAAGCACGGTCGTGCCCAAATCGTTGACCTTTTTCAAAATCTGGACGATTTCGTAGGTGTTTATTGGGTCCAAGTTGCCCGTTGGCTCATCGGCAATAACAATATCTGGCTGATTCACAATCGCCCGCGCAATAGCCACCCTCTGCTTTTCGCCCCCAGAAAGTTCGCCAGGAAAATTCCATATTTTATTTTCGAGATCGACAAGTTTCAACACATACGGAACATCGGCCTCTATCTCTTCGTCTGTTCGCCCCGCCGCTTCCATGGCAAAAGCAATATTTTCATACACATTTTTTCTCGGCAAGAGACGAAAATCTTGAAAGACCACGCCAATTTTCCGGCGAAAGTCGTTTATATCGCGACGAGATAATTTATTGATGTCTGTTGAATGATAATGAACCTTGCCTTCTGTGGGCCGATCTTCAGCCAAAAGCATTTTTATGAGAGTCGTTTTTCCTGCGCCAGAGTGACCAACAATCGATACAAACTCCTGAGCCTCAATAGAAAAAGATACTCCTTCAAGAGCCACATACTTATCCGGGTAAACTTTACTGACTTTATCGAAGTGAATCATGAAAAAAAATAAAGACGCGTCGCGCGGTACACGCCAAAACGCGCGCTTAGTGAAAATTATAGCATTTTTTCGGCTTCGATAAATTCTTCTATCTCGCCGTCGAAAACCGCGTCCACCCTGCTCGTCTCTACATCTGTCCGATGATCCTTCACCATCTTATACGGATGGGTCACATATGAACGAATCTGATTGCCCCACTCAATACTCGTCGTTTTACTTATATACATACCCCGCTCTTTCTTCACTCTTTGCTCTTCCATAGCCTTATACAATTTTCCTTTAAGAATTGTTAAAGCTTTTTCTTTGTTCTGAGCCTGAGAACGCTCGTTTTCTGAATGCGCCGATAGATTTGTAGGAATATGCACCAACCGCACTGCCGTTTCTCTCTTATTCACATTTTGTCCACCTGGGCCGCTCGATCTCGAAAATTCGGTGCGTAGCTCGTTTTCAGGAATTTCTAGGTCGCCGCTTCCGCCACTCACTTTTTCAAACTTCGGAATAAATTCAACGAGCGAGAAAGAAGTGTGACGCAACTTTTTTGCATTGAAAGGCGAAATGCGTACCAAACGATGCACACCAGATTCTTTTTTCACCGTGCCATACACATTTTTTCCGTCGACCTCTATCGTCACATTTCTATAGCCACCATGATCATTTTTGTTTTCGTGAAGAGTCCTGGTCGACCAGCCGCGCGCCGAGAAAAATTTGAGATACATATTTAGAAGGATGCTCGAAAAATCTTCGGCGTCGTCACCGCCAGCACCAGAAAAAATAGTGAGAATAGCATCGTATGAGTCGTACGGACCGCTTGTGCCACCGCCACCTTCGCGAGCGGTTTTGAGCTCCTGCAATTCTTTCACCAGCTTTTGCGCTTGAGCTTTGTCTGCCCAAAAATCCGCACTGCTCATCTGAGCCTCAATTTCGAGTATTTTTGCCTCAATTTCTTCGAGTTTCATAGAGTGAGCATAGCAAATATGGAGCCTCCGCGACACCCCCGACACCCCTTTGACCAACCACACCTAGAGCATTAAGATTAGACAATGAAAAACAACCAACGAGGTTTCGCAACGTTTATAGTTATTGCCGTGATAGCTGTCTTGGCTGTTGGCGGCGGAGTTTTCTTAGCCACAAAAGATGGAGCTCGCGACGTGTCTCCTAGCGACGGTTCCGTTGATAGCACATCTGTAGACATCGCCACAGGACCTGGCGCTAAAGAATTCGGCGGCAGTGGCGAAGGAGTGAAAGTAGAAACTGCCATCAATGGCGTTAAACCCGAAGATTTTTTCCGAAAAATTCGCGCTGAGTTTGATGCCACGAAAAATTTTGCCGAACTCGAAGTGTTTAATTTAAAATACGCCAGTCAAAAATATTCTACCGAAATCATAAAAGCTCGCGCAGCATACGGCACACTCTCACCCGCGGTTTTAGAAAATCTTTTTAATGTCGCCAAAAATAATCTTCCTTCTTCTGCGGAAATCGGCGCCATCACATCCACCGCAACAGATAAAAATGTGACGCTAAAAATTTCTACTAGCAAAAACAATCTCCAAGGCACTGTCGTTCTCGTATTAGAAAACGGCCAGTGGAAGGTAGATTCCGAGGTGTGGGCGAAAGTAAACTAAAAATAAATTAGATGGAGCCAATGGTCGGGATCGAACCGACGACCTGACGCTTACGAAGCGCCTGCTCTACCAACTGAGCTACATTGGCGCTACGTAATGTGACTTTTGAACTGCGCGCATAAAACGCTGGTGCGTTTTTGCTATGCTTGGGCGCCTACGCGCCGGCGCAATGCAGTTCAAAAGTCACATTACTCCGCTTCGGTAATTTAACACGCCAATAGCGGAGAATAAAGTAATTTTGAAGTAACTCTCGGAAGCCGCGAGGCGGCTGAGAGTGAGGTGCGATTCGAGTACGAATCGACACCGGTTACTTCAAAATTACTTTATTCGCAGCATTGACTATGCAGTGTTTACAACCTAAAATTAAAGCCATATGAGCGATCTGAAAAATTTGAAATTTAGAAGGGGTAGCGAAAAAAAACGCGGGGTGGTGGGCATTATTCTCATCTTGATTGTCGTCGCGGGATTAGCAATCGGCGGTGGTTATTATTTTGCAAAAAATGACGAGCTAGTCGATGAGTTGAAAACGCCGACAACAGAAACACAAACCGAAAACGATTCGGGCGAAACGATTGAAGACGGCACACCGCCCGATGAAGGCGCACCTGCCCAACCAAGCGGTGCTGATGGCGACACCAACACTGGATTTTCTGGCACAGTTATCGCTGGCGACACGACGCCCCTAATCGATTTCAATAAAGCCGATTACGACAAGGCCATAAATTCAGACAAATTAGTTGTCTTATATTTCTTTGCCAACTGGTGTCCGATTTGCAAACAAGAAGCCGAACATTCTCTCTACCCCGCTTTCAACAAACTCAACAATGATCAGGTTGTGGGATTCCGAGTTGGTTTCAATGACAATCAAACAGACGCCGATGAGAAAAATCTAGCCAAAGAATATGGCGTCGTATATCAGCACACAAAAGTTTTTGTAAAAGACCGCGTGAGAATTTTGAAATCACTCGAGGCGTGGACTGAGGATCGCTATATTAGTGAGATTGGTAAAGCTGTCGCGCAATAAAAAACTGTGGTTACTCAACAATTAATTGATTATATAAAACAGCAAAACAGTCAGGGTATTTCGCCGGAAGAAATAAAAAAAGTTTTGCGCACCAATGGCTGGGACGAATCCGATGTAACCCAGGCAATGAAAAGCCTCGGTGTTCACCAAATTGAAGCGGCAGAGACCGGATCTTTTGGTGATTCGTTCATCAAGCCAACTGAGACACAGATTAATGTGCCGGAAAAATCGGCAACAATTCACAGAACTTTTCCAACATCTAAGCCCCAAACGCACAGCATGCCGGGCGTAATCCTGCCTGGCATCCGCACCGTGGATACCCGCTCGTCTGAAATTTCCTACATCGAAAAACCATCTTGGACTTTCAATATTTTTGCCGGCCTGCTTTTCATCTCCGCCACAATCGTTGGATTGAATTTCTTTTTTCCCGCCGGATCAGATTTGGTTAGTTTATTAACAACAGAGGAGACAGTGGTTGATCCCGAAACAGCTCGCTTAGTTGCCGGCGATCCGATAGTTGCCAACATCGTCATTGATCCAAACTTCGTGCCGCCTGAGGTTTCGCTCACCAAGCAAGAATCCGGCCTCGGCGGTCCAAAAAATACTTACCTAAAATTTAAAAACGAATTTGATCAAACAAAAAACTATCATGAATTTGAGGCTCTCGTTTTGAAATACGGCAGTAAGGCTAGAGTGGCACAAGTTGAGGCTGGCAAAACCGAAATTCATGCCTATCCGCCGGAAATTTTGCAAAATTTATTCGACAAAACTAAAGCCCGTACACCAAGCGCAAGCCAAATCACCAGCGTTCAAGAAGGTGTGAGTGGAAATTTCGCAAACCTAATTGCCCTTTCCAACCAATCCGGCATTCAAGGCAACATTACTATGATCTTCGAAGGTGGACTTTGGAAACTCGGCATCGAATCTTGGAAGGGTTACACCGCTACGAATTAAAAACCTGCGCTCTCCATCGCTAATTATTTTTCTACATTGCGACGAATATCGTGAATTTCTTTGGTGACCAATTGTTCCGTCTGTCGAAGATGTTGTTTTAGGAGACTCACCACAGCACGCTCTTCCTCCGTAAGACGCCTCCTCCCCTTTGCCCTCTCTAGAAGACCAACGCAAGCCACAATATCTTCCTTTAAGGTGTCGAAAGAATAGTGCAAAACCTTTTCTACATCGTCAGTCTCTTTCCTAACCCCAGAACGCAAACGGACAAAGCGACCTCTGCCGTACATCAAAATGATGGTCAGAATGACAATGAAGATGATTAGCCAAAGAAGAGAGCTATAAAGATTGATGTTGGATACAAATTCTACAATCCTAGTAATCCAACTTTCCTCAGGAACAGACTCGATTGGCGCTGGTGGCGTATATACCTCTTCTTCCTCTACTACTACGGGTTCATCTACGATAATTGGTGCGGGTTCTGGTTCCGGCGTCGGTGTTGGCTTAGGAACAGGTATCTCGGGTGCGGGAGAGATGGTGAATGTAGCTGTATCTGAAAAATTAAGGATATCAGTACCCAGCCCATCGTTGGCTCTCACTGCTCCAGAATTAAAGACAAGTGAAGCAAAACCAGGAGCCTTTACCCTAAAGGCAACGGTGGCCACCCTACCAGCAGAACCAGAAAATCCGGGTGCGGGTATACCTCCATTTAAGCTAATAGTTCCCGCGCCATTAGAGAAAGCTGGCTCTTCTACCCAAAGAGAGAAAATGGAACCAGTTTTACTAACGGAAACTGCCTCTAAGAGATTGGCTGGAAACTGGATTACAGCGTCAGCATTGTTTATCGTCTTGCCTTGAGTGTCAACCAATATACTTACATTGAGAATATTACCGACAGTAATGTTTCCCGAGGAAGGACTGAGATGGAGTGATGCTGCATAAGCACTGTTGTGCCCAAATAAGAAAATACTAAAGGCGAATACGATAGCAAAATAAGCTATTCTAGTATTTTTATTTTTTAAAAAAACCATATTTAAAAAGCGAAAAAACAATGACTATCAGCAAAATAATTGTAGCACAAAGCTATCTAGTTTTTTTGCAAATGTTAACTTTGTCTTCTGCACTAATTCCTTCTGGTATTTTTTTTATTTCAAAAACCTTGCTTCTGATTTCTGCTTCAACACCATTTATCTTCGATATTTTAATGTAGTATGATCCTGGCCACACAACCCCCACCTTCCATCCTAAATTCTGTGAATCTGTTTTAAAAATATTTTCTTTTGCCAATCCGCTCGCTATCGGACCCATAGGTTCCCTTATGCCATCATCTATAAGAGCGGTTTCCAAAGAATTTATCGCTGTAGATGATTGCCATGAAATTTGATAGTTGCAACCGATATAAACCTCATCACCCCCCTGAGGAAAAGTAAAAAATAGCCCCAAATCCACATCAGCATCGGTATCGGTAGATGAAGATGTGGGTGTAGTAGTAGCGGGTTCTTCGGTTGTTTCTAACACCTCAGATATCTCAGATACTTCTGGAGAAGTAGAGGCTGATTCTATTTCCATCTCTAAATTTTGTTTAAGAGATGAATAAACCGAGCGGGTGTCTGCTACATATGAAGCGCTTAATTTATCGAGACTATCAAAAGCGCTATCAAATTGACTGATAGACCAATAACCAAAAGACGCAAAACCTCCAATCAAGACAAAAATTACTAGAGTAATGCGTTTCCAGCTCGACATATTTTATTCTGAATCACCACACACGCAGAATTTACGCGTTATTATTTACCCGTTTTGTCGTTTGTGTCACCTTTTTCTCCATCTGAGAAGCCATTTCTGATGTGTCTTACAGCGTCACCCATAGCTCGTGCAAGTTCTGGAATCTTCTTTGCACCAAAAAGCAAGACCAAAATAGCTGCCAAAATAATTAACTCTCTAGGTCCTAGTCCAAACATAATATTTTTTGTTATTTAATAATATTGTCACTTCATATAATAACACAAGTGGCAACGCCATCGCTAGTAATTTTACTTACCCGTTTTGTCGTTTGTGTCACCTTTTTCTCCATCTGAAAAACCATTCCTAATGTGTCTTACGGCATCACCGATACTTCTTGCAAGTTCTGGAATCTTCTTTGCACCAAAAAGCAAAACTAAAATGGCTGCTAAAATGATTAACTCTCTAGGTCCTAGTCCAAACATAATATTTTTTATTATTTAATAATATTGTCACTTCATATAATAACACAAGTGGCAACGCCATCGCTAGTAATGATAGACCATCCGTTGGGGGGAGTAAAGAGGCCAAAGAAAACATCAAAAAATAAGCTACACGCCTCTGGTTTTTGAGAGTTTGGGGGGTAATTACCCCCAGCTTTATAAGCAGAGTCAGTAGGAGGGGAAATTCAAAAACTAAACCAAGCAGTGCTGATGTGATAAATATTTGCGACAAAAATTGACCAATATTCCAAAAATTAGCAATCCCCAAACCGGTGTTGATAGAAGCGAATGCTTCTAAGGCATAGTAAAGAATAAAAAAACCATAAGAAAATCCAACAATGAAAAGACCGACACTTAAAGGAGTAGACTGCAATAATTTTATTCGCTCGTTTTTGGTTAATGCTGGTACGGTGAATATGTAAAAGCTATAAATTATATATGGAACACAAACCATAATAGCCAAGAAAAATCCGAAATCCATCGCTATATCGGCAAACTGAAATGGTGAAGAAGTGGCGATTGTGACCTGATCGAGATGAACAATGGTCAATATTTTTTTCAGAATTACTCCGGTAGAGAAAAAGCCAATTAAGAAGAACGCAACGAACAAGATCACCCCACGATACAATCGATGGCGTAAATCTTCCAAAAATGGAAGAAATTTTTCTATGTTTTTATTGAATTCTTCCAAGGTGGTTAATCAGCCGGTGTAGCGACCACTTCCTGAGTTGTGGTAGTTTGCCATGAGCTTGTTGAATCTACTGGGGTGATAATTTCTAGTGTCGGTGGGTTTTCTATTGGTGACGGTGGATCTTCTACTGATGTAGGGGGGTTTTCTGTTGGCGGAGGGGTGTTATTCACCGGCGTGGTGATGACAGTAGCTGGTGTAGTAGAGGTGGTGATGTGCGGCGTAGAGGTGGTGTTCAGGGGTATATTGGTAAAAGTGGTGGTTGTCGAAGTGGTAATTGTTGGAGTCGAAGTGGCTACAGGCGTTATTATTGGGAGTGTTGAGGTAGCTACTGGTGTTATGAATGGTGGAGTCGAGGTGGCTACTGGTATTCTAACCGGAGGTGTCGAGGTAGACACTGGCTCAAGAACAGGCTCCTCAGGAATCTCCGGAATTTCGGGAATTTCGGGAATGATTGTTGATCCACGATGTCTACTCAACCACTCTGCTACCGCCGTCACACCCTCTTGCCATGATTCGTAGGTGCGAGTATTACCACCGTCATCGTTACCAACATTACCCGGATTTAGTGTCCTTACCGCCAAACCCTCAGTGCCAAACTGTGAATCCTGTTGTATTATGGCCATCGTTAGCCGAACATCAACAGTATAAGCGAGAGCGGCACTCATAATCATCTCTCCAGTAACAGGACTGCTCAAATATCTGCTCTTGATGTAATCGTCAATCTTTTCCACGGTATCCATCACTCCCATTTTGCTCAAAATATTCATTATTTTTTCTTCGTGCTTCGGATCGGTGGCGTAAGAAGTGATATCGTATTCACTCAAAACAGCGATGGAGCCATCGGTTATAACTTCTGCAAGAATTTCCTCTCTAACAGCGGCGGATTTGGAGGTGTCTACCAATAAATTTAATTGGTATAGAGTGTCTTCTAAAGCAATGATCTCTTTATCAGCAAGATTCATTCTTTCCAAATCGCCGCTCATTCTGGCATAATCTCTGGAAAGTTTAAATTCTCTTAATCTATTATTAAGAATCTGAATAAGATCATCTATTCTCATATAAAAATTATATCACGAGCACTTACTTCAATCCCAAAAATTTAGCCACAGTGAGTGTCTTCATGAGTTGTTCGTGCTGTTCTAGAGTCAACCCAGAAGAAATCAAACCCGCAGAGTTATTAGACCTTACTGACACCTGGTTAACATTTGTTTTGTCGGCAATGTTGTTGTTGGCTCCGGATAAGTTTACGGCATATTGTCCATCTTCGAAGGTGATAGTATATGGGTCTAAGATCTCAACCACTCGAGCAAGCGTAAGTCCACCGAGAGTCACTTCGGTGTTGTGGGTATGGGTATCTGGGAATGGTACTCCTTCAACATTATCCTCGATATCCTTCAACTCCATACGAAAATCGTCAACATCGAGCCCTCTAATTTCCGTAGGGGTAGACTGAATAAGCGGCATGTCGTCTCTAAGTACACTTATTACTTTTGTCTCCCAGTTAATTGTTGTTGCCATATTATTCGTCTGCAATTAAAAGAACTGTCGTATTAAGCCCTGTTGATGCGATTGTGCCGGTAATTGCTCCGGTTTTATACTTTGGGCCAGTGGTCGCTCTACGTACCTTTCCTCCAATTGGTTGATCTGATGTGTAATTAAATGTGCTTGTTTGAAGGATACCCGAAGCATTGGTAACTCCGTTTAGTATTACACAAGTTGCAGTTATTGTGCCTGTCGCTGGTGTCGCTGGCGTACCAGTTACTGTATAAGTGTAGTCATCTACGCCCGTTACAGTAATAGAAAATACACCATTGTATTCGTCTTGTGCCGCTCCGCGAATAACAACAGACATCCCAGAAACCATGTCGTGAGCCGTATGTGTCACCGTAGCGGTCGCACCAGAGCGAGTAATTGTCACGCTTTCCGCATACGGCAAATCTCCCCCTGCTGCTGCTTCCAGGAGCACGCGTGCTGACTCAACAGCGGCGAGTGTATTGGCGTCTTTGACTGTTACGATAACTGAAATAGGTGGTATTTGAGTGGTTTCAGTTGAATCAATGAGTTGATAATTAATAGAATCAGCAGCAGCTACATTATCTAGCCATACACCGCGGGCACCAAAAAGTTTGCCGCCGGAAAAAGTTCCAAATGGCGCTTGCTTCGACTGGAGAATTGTATCAGGAGTGCCACTTATCGTTGCTGTGGTTCCACTGCTTGTTAGAGTGTTGGTGTCAGCAAATGTGCCGTGAACATTCCTGATTACAAGAGTTCCGGTTGCTCCACTATCAATCAAAGAAACAATATAGCCAGTTCCACCAGCGCTTGATGTGATGGCATTTCCTTCAACAAAAGGTCCACCTGCTTCACCAGAATAATTAAGCCGGATATCTCCGACGGCCTGATAATACTCGCCTGCAACACCGTTTAAGGTGGTGGCCGATCCGGTACGAGTTATATACTTTAAATATTCGTAAACTTCTTGGATGGTGTGATCGTCACACTCAACGACACAGTCGTAGGGCTGGGCACCATTACCATTACCCAAATCTTTAGAAGCAGCACCAAAATCAAAAGTAATACCAGCATATGCACCGACTGTCGCCTCAACAACCTCATTGTTTGTATCAGCAAAAGCAGCGAGAGGGACGGGATTTCTTCCTGTCGAGGCATCGACGACATAATGATCATAAAGAGTTGAATACTTGCGAGCCAAGACAGTCACATTACCAGAGTCTATTTCTGTACCCGCTTCTCTCACCTTTACTAAAATATCAATCTGTCCAGCGGACCACCAGGGTGTGATCTGACTATCATTTTGATAGACATCGAGAGTTGTGCCACTCACGATAGTTCCCAAAGTAAAAATGTTAGCCCAAATGTTTTCTCCCGTTAGTGAGTTGGCAGAGTTGTTACCAGAACCAGTTCCTGTTGTAATCGTCATAACAGCTGCACTTGCAATCTGTGCTGGTACGGTTCTGGTATCACGAACGTACCATTTTGAACTAACTCCGACAGAGATGACTTCGTAGTCAAGAAGTGGTCCGATGTCAGTTGCTCCAGACTTAACAGTTTTAGATATATCCCCCGCTACCGGATCAGCGTACGTTCCGCCAGTGACTGTCAAGATGTGGGTACTATACGCATCCTGACCATCAGTTTGAAGAGCTCCACCGCTTAGGTATTTGAATGAAAGATTGTCCATAAACCAACCGTTGGTCAGAGTATACTCAGTCGGAGTTTGAGCTGATATTGGCACCGTGTCGTCGACAGTAGTCTCATCGTCAAAATAATCCATGAGCCAAGTGTAAAATTCATTTACTGTATAGACGACTGAATCGGCAGTGTGTTTAATAGTCTTCGTCGTGGTGTTGATGGTAAAGTCGCCGGCAATCGTCCCGTTGACACTAGCGCCCACAATCGTATCCTCCAATTGACCGATATACACACTCGCCCCAGTTGAGGTAACTGTTGCTTGAGTTTCAAAGGGAATATATTTTGTAGCAGCAGTCGCTTTTCTTACTCGAATAGTGATGCCAAAATCAGCAGTATAAGCAACATTGGCAATGGTGACTGTTGAGCCACTTGCAGTTCCTGATCCCAAAAGAGTCGAGTCCGATGTTTTAAACACATAATATGTACTTCCCGTCACAACATTGGTAAGGACAATGTCTGCAATTCTTCCAGGATAATCACCAGGACCAACGGTATTGGTAAATATTTGCAATCCGTCAATGTAGCTGTTGAATGACGGGAAAAGGGCAAACTGCGTGTTGGTAACAACGTTTGTGGCGCGGGTGGCACTGTCTGAGTCTTTGACGATAAGCTCAGCCGGGAAAAATGTACCTGATACGCCTGACACGACGATGGTTCCCGAGGTTGTCGTTAAGTTAAAAACTTCAGCCACTGTTGCTGTTGCTCCTGAACTTGCTCCCCGTATGACTTCCGTAACAACGAAAGGGTTGGTCTGGGTCGAGAAAAGCATTCCGGGCCTTGCGGTGATTTTTATCTTAAGCAGGAACCCAGTGGTGGTGTCGACTGAAGTAGCAGCAAGGTTGGCGGGAGTAGCTGTTGCATATGCACTATAAGTGTCTCCTGTGCCGGTATCGATTGAAAATTCAATCAGTAGTGATTGTAATACGTCGAGACTTGATCCTAAGTCTAAACCGTTTTTCTTCAGGATGACATCTCGGAAACTGGAAACCGTGTAGATACGGTGTGGCCAAGTGTATTCAATTGAATCCCCCGCTGTGCGAAGGTACAAGCGACCGTTATTTCCGAAAGCAGGCGTGCCGGAAACAATCGTATACGGAGGCGTGTCCAAAGAGCTGGCGTTAAACAACATGTGGAGCGCACCTGTTGTCTCTGAGTGGAATAATTCATAAAAGATATTGTCGTACACCGCCTGGTAAGCTACTGTTATACCATCAACTGTATAGGGTGCAGTACCCAAAAGGTATGTGGTGGCGCTGGTCGCTGCAAAAGCATTTGCGCCAGTTACTCCTTTTAGGGTGGTGTTTTGTGTTATCAGGGCGTACGGAACATCATTAGCTTGCTCAAGCGTAATATTTTGTAGGGTGAGCCCACTACTATCGTTGAGGGTGATAAATGGTGATGTTGTATTATAGTTTCTAAAGTTTTTGACCGTAAAATCATCGAACACATTATCATTGGATAGACTACCAATATCGCCAATCGCCGGTGCGGCGCCATAGTTGTAATCTATCGTCCAGTCAAGAAAACTGTTGCCCGCAGATCCTCTGAGGTAGGCTCTGGTTCCTGAAAATCCACCCACACCTTCCTGAACAAGCGTGTTGAACAAATTATTATTTGAGTTCAGTAGGTAGAAGGATGTCGATGCACCAAGCAAGTTTAAAGTATACCCAACACGATTGATCGATGACGGGGCAAATCCCGAAGTCGTTCCAATGTACAGTTCAGTCCAAAACGATCCAGTCGGTAATGCAGCAAATGCTACCTCAATCCCTTGGTTTTCAGTATTTCCGCCGGCCGCTCGACACCAAGCGTAGGCGAGACTGAGCTCTTGGGCAGCTGAGGCGAGAACAGAGCCGACGATGGAGCCAGTGGTCTGAGCTCCTCCGCCGCTTACCAATGGCTGAGCGGGAGTAACTGTAAGCACTGTGGCTGAGACAGCGGATAGCACATAAGTGCCGTCATTGTCTGAGGTGCTTTGTACGATGATGCTGTCTCCAGCCGCAAAAGCGGGTGCAGTGGTGAAGTCACCGGAAGAAGCCGTGATAGTATTGGCGCCATCGATTCCTGAGGCAAATGTAAAGGTTCGACCACCACTTGCCACTGCAGATTTGACTGTGGTTGTGGTCACCGGCACGAGAGCGCTCGTGCCTTGGTGGACATTAGCACTGGCTGCATAAATATAACTACCTTCGGTGGTCATTTCGATCTTGAAGGTATGTGTTACTGCCGTCGCAGTAAAATCAGCGGATATTCTCTGCCAAACACCTGTGGCAGTAAAGGCTTCAGTGGTTTCAACAGTTGTATCTATCGCGAGTAGTCCAGTGACGGTTTGAGAATAATGATGAGCGTCGGTTCGAATATAGACCGAGAAAGTGTAGCTCGCGCCAATTTCAAGATACGAGGTGATGGTTTGGACTGCTCTGGCAGCCGGTCCTGTCGAAACGAGACGATCGGCTGTAGGTGAAGATGATGCTGACGTGGCAAAAGCCACGTCGTTGGGTCCACTGACCGGGTTTGCAGTTGCGGTTAGATTGGTTTTGACCCAGTTGGCATGAGTAAAGTCGTTGGACTGGGTTAAGAAGTTAAACGCCGCTGTGGTTGGCCCGCTTGTAGTAACCTCCACTTCAGAGCTGTCATTTCCGTATTCAAAGAAGATGGCTTGAGCTGAAAATGTAGCAATAAACGCTGTGTCAACAACAATAGTTGTTGAGTTAGTGACTGAAGACACTCTGGTTGGCCTCGCTATACCTGGACCTGTGACATAAATATTATTATTAGGCGCTACGCCAGTTGCCAGACCGAGAGTGGCAGTGGTACCAACGAAGGTTGAGGAGTTGGCAACATCAACGGTGATCTGCCACGGTGTATCACGGCTCACCACTTTTGCTCCCGAGCCGATGCCGGTTCCGGCTAGGGTGAGACCCGGGAAGACGTTGCCTGCTAAAAAGTTGGTGGTGGAGCCGACTGGAATGCGGATTTTGAATTGACCGCTTATTCCCTCAAGGTTGATGATACCAGCTCCACCAATGCCCGTATTGAAGTTGCCGGCAGTAGTTAGAGATGTCAGAGCTACTGTACCAGAGGCACTGGTAATACCAGCGAGAGTCGCGTCGTGTTTGCGAAATTTGTAATAATAGGTTGTGCCATTGACGGGCGGCACACCATCTAAAGTTGCTGTTGCACTAAGTGGACCTTCGTTAACTACATTGGTGTGGTTGGTGGTTAGGGTTATTTGAGTTGCTGAGTCAACGGTCAGGATAGTATAGGTACCATTGTTAGAGGTAGTTCCGGCGACAACAATATTCGCACCAGCCACAAATCCGCTAGTGGTAAAGCTTCCCGGAGTTCCTCCAGCAAGTGTAATTCTTCTGGTAGAGGCGGTAAATTGGATGGTTCTTGAGGCAGAGGCGGTGATTGTGGCGACGAAACCGTTAAGATACGAAGCGGTTCCGACGGTCAAGGTATCAAAAATCAAATTTGCAGAGCTCGGAGTAAAACTAGCAGAAGTGCTTCGAAAAATCTGATAGATCGTTGAACCGGCTGCTCCGCTGGCGGTGGGGTCGCGTCTGATCCATGTCAGGGTGACAGCGCGAGTGGCGTTGTTGTATGCTCCAAAAAAAGCCGGGGAGAATTGACTGCCGATAAATGGTGTGGCTGAGACAGTGCGTCCTTCGGCAAAAATTGACCGATTATCCCAGTCATAAAAAGTTCTGACTTTCAAGTAATACTTGGTGTCATCTAAGAGCCTGGCGGAAGAATTGGGGTCGTTCCCGATACGGGCACCAGTCGTCGGGAAGCTACGATACCCATTGAACATATCTTCTGCAATTCGAATATCGTTGAAAGCGTTTCCGTTAGATACTTGGATAAGCATCGGGGCCACTCCATAGAGTTCCAGATGCTCCAGGGTATTGTCGTTGAAGTTTGAAGAAAAGTTAAATGCGTCCTGAAATGAAGCAACGCAGTTGAGGGCATAAAACCTGACATAGCTCCAGGTTGAATCTTGAGTGTAGGAAAGGTTTAACATCACTGCAGGGGCCACGGCTGATGAAGCTGTGGCAAAAAACGTTTTCGGTGAGCCAACGCAGTAGTTAAAATCAGTAATACTTGCACCATTTAGGTATGTCCAGGTTACTGTGGCTGCGTAGCGTGCATCACGAGTAAACCAGCCGTCAGATCCGATTGTTGCTGAATAGGTGTAATATCTGCGGACTGGCGCGAGTGCGAATCCAACGCTATTAAATGTGAGGTTATAACATTCATTGATAATAGGCGGTATGGAGAACGCACAATTGGTAAGAGACACTATTTCCGGCTGGGTAAAGGTATTGTATGACTCATCAAAAAGACAAATACTGGCAGTGAGTGATCCAGCGTTGGTCATCACCATGTTGGCACCGACAATGCTCGATGCGGTTTGGATGTTGACCGGCACAGCCGAAGTAAACATGATGTTCGGACACCTAACCTTGGCGCCCGAAGGGACTTTATTGCCGTTGATGTTATCTCCAAATTCGACAGTGTTACTGAGCTGAGAGACGTACGGATTATAGCAGGTGAGAGAAACATCAAGCGGAATTCCGGTTCGGAGTGTCCAGTTGGTTCCCGAATCAGTAGAAGTCATAGCGGCACTGCGGAGGTTAGAAGATGAAGAAACAGCACAGAGTGTTGTGCCATTGGCACAAATCGCAGTCCAATTGTTTGCGTTTGCTGCAGCCATCGTAGTACCTGTCCAAGAGACTCCGTTGGTTGAGCGGTGTGTTGTAACCGAGTTAGTTGTTGAAACAACCACAAAGTTCGTTCCATCCCATGCGATGCCACGAGCAACACCAGTTGTTAGAGTACCTCCAACTGTAAAGGCTCCTGTCGTTGGATCGTCTTTATATTGGCTGGCTGTTGTTGCTGTTACCGCAACCCATCGGCTAGCGCTATATGTCAAAGCCACATAGTTACCAGAAGTCATAGTGGCTCCGGCAGTCCAAGTACCAGCGCCATCGGCATCATAGTTACAAACAGTGGCAGTAGCACCTCCAACTGCAACATATCTTGCGCCTCCATATCCAACTGCTTGCCAAATGAGCGATGTGGCCATAGTAGCCACCACCCATGTAAGCCCATCTGTAGAAGAAGCGGCTCCGGTCGTAGCTGCGTTGGTAGCATCGCCACCGACTGCCACAAAGCTCGTACCATTTGTGGCAACTGCATTCCATGATTGGTTGGCAGGCATAGCGCGTCTGGTCCAGGTAATACCATCAGCGGATGTGGCGCAAAAACGAGATCCAATTTGCGTACCTCCTGTTGTGGTTATGTCTGAACAAACAGCCACAAACAAAGCACTTGTTGCGCCGTAGCAAATACCGTTCCAGTTTGCGACAAAAGGTAAAGTTCTTTTGGTCCAAGTAACACCATCAGAACTTGTTGCAGCGATATTTGAAGAAGTTCTGGAAATAGCCACATAGGTGCTGTTGCCATACGCTACCCCAGACCAATCCGGAGAAAGTTCGGTAGTAGAAACGGCGTTTGTTTCAAGTAGTGTTGAGGATATGACTCGGTTAACAACAGTGTTGGCAGGTATTCCTGGTCCAAGAATTGCAGCTCCGGCGTAGAGCCCGGTTGTTGAGGTAACTGTGATCAATCTTTGAGCGATACTACCATCGGTCCCATTGATAATGGTCGGTCCGTAAGGAGCTGCATTGTCTTGTTGAATAAAAAACTTACCTCTTCTACCCGACCCAACTGCCGCAAGTCCTTCCAAGAGAAGTGGAGAAGCGTCTCCGTACGAACCAGTCGCATTAAGCCACTGCTCATACACCCCAGTACCAGAACCAGTCTCAACCCAAAGTGCGGCTATGTAGTCTGAAAAAGGAGCGGTCATAGTTTGACCTGACGACCCACTTCCTGTCCCAAGCTCTATCCAATTGCCGGTAATTTCGATATCTCCGATACCCGATCCGGGAGTGATGACAGCGGCGGAAGCTCCGGAAACACGACCCATAGTGAATCTGATTCCGGTCGAGGTTGAGCTGTTGGTAATTGCCAACTTTCCGTTGGTGAGTGTGACGGCATTCCAGAACTTGCCTTGATCAGTATTAACGGTGACGGTTGAGTTGTTGGTGATAACTAGCGTATCGTTGGAATTCCATGTTGTAGGAGTATGACAAATACAGCTGACGGTTTGAGAAAGAGTTGTATTAGCAACCCAGTTAATACCATTGTAACTATACGCTCCCCCAGTCGTCGAACCACTGGCGATGGCACTAAAAAGATTATTACCAAAAGCCACACCCACCCAGCTACGAGAGGCAGGAAGGGTGCTTGATGACCAAGTTATGCCATCGGCGGAATATGCGGCGGCTGTAGAAGGGCCGGTTGCAACAGCCACGAAAATACCGTTGCCGTATGTTACGGAAGACCAGCTCGCCGCTGAAGGAAAATTATTAGTGTTAGACCAAGTTGTTCCACCATCTGTAGAATACGCACCTTGTAAATCACCGGATGCCACAGCGACAAAGGTACCCTCACCGTAAACAATAGACGTCCAGTTGCGAGTTCCAGGAAGCGCCCCTCCGGCAGTCCATGATGTGCCGTTGGTAGAATAGTTTGAATTGGTGCTGTTGTAAGAGAGAGCAACAAACCGATCATTTCCAAAAGTAAGTGCTCTCCAGTCGCCACTGGTTGTCAAAGCACCAGTCGAGGTCCATTTCGCTCCATCTGCCGAATACGCTCCAGCAGTAGAAGCACCGCCAGTGACTGCGACAAATTTTGACAACCCATACGCCACAGCATACCAAGAGGCCGTAGCGGGCATAGTTCGTAGCGTCCATGTGTTTGTTGCTCCGGCAGGGGACGTTGCTGCTGTTGTTCCTGAAGTAGAACTTACCGCGACCACAAGGTTGTTTCCATAACAAACTGACCGCCAGTTTGTGTTGGCAATGATTGTTGCTGTTACCCATGTCGCGATACCTGTTGCTTGAGTTTGATAGGTAGCAGATCCAGAAGGGAGTGCGACAAAAGTAAGACCTCCGGACATGGCAAAGGCATCGTCTGCATTTACACTTCTATCTACTGTAATTGTTGCCATATTTTACGCCTTATTACTCATTACTTAGCGTAATTATGTCATTTTTTTAACTTTCACTCCAGATCTTGAAAGATTCTTTTTGAGTTTTTACCGGCACCTTTCTCCCTGCCTGTGCGGGTAGATCTTTTCGTTCTTTGGGTTTTTCTACAACTTCGTTATATGCATTGTAACAAAATGGACAATTTTTATTTTTTTCTGCATACCCAAAATATTTATCACAAAAAACACATTTTACCACTTTTTGAGCATCTTCTTTCATATCTTTTTAATTTCTATGAATAAGTTCTTTTCATCATCTTTATTAACAACAACCGAGAATTTTCCTCCATCTAATAAAACTGGTGTAGACGAAGGAACAGATGCTAAGTGGTTGCATAGAAGATTTACAAGTTCTTGAAGAATCATATTTTATGCGTCTGAAGTACGAATAGCTGTTGTAGAACCTCCAGATGAACCAAGTGTACCTGTGGTTTCAAAGGTCTTGATTGGTGATCCACCGGTACCATTACGCACACGAATGAAGAGATTTCTATCAGCGCTGTAAACTCCAGTAAATGACTCAGATGTTGAGGCGGTTGCCACATCAATATAGGTTATGAAGACATTGGCGGCGTTCGATGCGTTGTTAGATGAAAAATCTGTTGAACCAATAGTAAACGCGGTTACCGTTCGTGCGGTATAAGCATGGCGTGTGTACTGGCCGTCAGCCCGTTCGATTCTGATAGTTCCTGTACTTGGTGTATCTGTTGGGATAGTGCCGGTCTGGACAACAACTGATGTGACTGCTGCGCCAGAAAGTGCGCCGTTTAGGTTCATCTGACGAAGGTCGATATCAGTTGACACAGAGCCGTTTACGGTGGCCGTTGCAGATGATGAGCCGCCTGTCATGGTTGTGTTGTCGGCTGGCACAGTACCACTCAGTATCTCACCTATGTACATAAACCCAGTTGTACCATTGTCGTATAGCTCTGCAAGACGCGCAGTACCTGCTGGAGTTACGAAAGTAAGGGTCTCGCCGACAGTGAACGGGCCTCCGGACTCTGTATCATATTGGAAACGATATCCTTGTGGCGCCACGAGTGTACGATCTCCGGATACCAAACCAGCAACAGAAAAGGTGACGTAGTTTGGCGCTTGATAGAGGGTGTTGGTGAGGTCGAACACTTTGTCGTTTGCTGACAAGTCAGTTGCTTCCACACCGATACCATAGGCACCGATGAGAGATGAACCTGTGGACGCACCTATAAATGGAACGGATATTGTTCTTTCAGTAACTGTAACATTTACGTCACAGGTTGCTGATGAAGTACCACCTGTAATAGTCTGACCATCTGTTGGTGCAATCCCTGTTAGGAGCTGAATCCACATCTTTGTGGCCGCATTAACATCGTTAATTGCGAGCATTCGCCCAGTACCACCAGACCAAGATACCGATTCAACTGTAGAGAAGTCGGTTGCAGAAGGATTATCCACGGTTATTTCGTGGGTTATGCCTCGAAAAAGTTCACCTGCGAGTCCGTAGAGAGTTGTGGTCTCACCATCTCGGGTAAGCCACTTCATCCTCTCGTAGAACTGATTGATAGTGGCCGTATCTCTATTCCACTCTGAGTAATAGTACTCTTCGGTTGTGTCGTTGTTGACATCTATACCGTTGTAGCCAGCAGTAACATTGGTGATGTTGGAGAGTGCGGCTATCGTTGCGATAGTGGTCTGGTTGTTGAGGTCGCTCGCGGTTGCAAGAGCCACCACGTTGATACCACGAGTAGAGCCGTTAATTTTGAACTCATTATAATTTTTCCCCCATTCGCGTGTGGTAGCGATAAGTCGGCGGCCGTCTGTATCAGCCGCGCCGGTACGCACCTTGAGCATGAAGTTGTGGGACACTCCGTTTGCGGAGTCGCCGTTTAATCCATCGACAATAAGATAGACATCGGACACATCCCAATCATTTTCTGTACCACCAACCAAAGTACCTGTAATAGTGGTGGCACTATTGGCGGTGATTACAGCATAACTTCCATCGGTAGTATTCTTAATTCTATAACCAACCCATTCGCTGATAGTCCATGCTTTTGTAGTATCAGTTAAAATTGCGGCGTTTCCCGAACCATCGTGTACACCTCCCTCTGAGTAGTTCCACCAGTCGTCCGATAACACCGCACCGTTCTGGATTATTTGAATTGCTGTTCCTGTAGGGGCAAGTACTTTGAATCCGTCGTAAATAACCGCGCCTGCTGTTCCTTGAATGATAGAACCGTCGTAGATGTGTTCTGCCGCAGCATCGTCAATGTTCCAACCATTGATAAGCGTAACGATGTTATCTGTTGAACGCTCGGATGGTGTGGTGTCGGTGATGTCGAGTTCATCATTATTTCCGTATCCCGCATCATCGGCAAAATCTTGGAGTGCGCGATGAAACTCAATGACGGACGCATAAGAAGGCGATGCGCCATTGTGGTCGTTTCCCGTATACCTAATATCCCCTGTTTGTCGATCTATAGACCAATCTGTTGATACAAACGCCATGTATTTTTATTTTTTTAAATTTGCAAAATAATCTTTATAAACATTATACACAGTAATTCTTAATCTATGTTTTTGTTGTGTGGATACCCTCGCCACATTTTTTTATCATGAATAAGTTAATGAGGCACGGTTATCCCAAATTTGATCAAAAACTCCCGTACCGGCCCATTGAACAATAATGCCAGAAGTATTATCAATCTTTTTTACACGCCACGATGCGGCAGAAGTGGTTGTTCCTATTGAAGCTTCCCCCACATAATCGATATCACCAACCGTTGCAAGACGCAGAGTAAATTTAAAACCACCGAAAGAAATAGTCTGGAGCGTTGTCTCGCTAGAAGCTGATGACGGAAGCACCGAACTCAAGACATCGACCTGAATGTGTCGGTCACCATCTACCAAGCCAAGTCTAGAAACATTCCCAGAATCACTAAAACTACTGGTCCCGCTGGCAGAAGTTGTCTGAACATTTACATTTAAATATCCAGATCCATCAAAATCTAAGTCGGTAGGCTTTAATAATGAAGATACTGTTTCTTCGGTGGCAGGGTTTATCCTTTCATTGGCTGAATCCTTGACACCAACTACGCCAGTTGTCGGCGAACTACCCATTATCAGAGCGTGAGCTTTTTTGGGTGCAAGCTGGGAAACAATTACACCGACACCAACAACCCCGGCCGCTTTCAAAAAGTTTCGTTTGCCATGATCACTAACCTTTATCTGTTCCCGTTCTTCTGTTGATTCGGTGATAGTGACTAGCGCCTTTTCGATTTCGGGTACAAAACTAGTCTCAATCTCAACAATTGGCTTCCTTATTAATACAAAAGAGTCTGTACTTGGTAAAAATACAGGAAAGCTAGGTCTAACAATCGTTCTTCGTATTAATACAAAAGAATCTGTACTTGGTAAAAACATATCTATAATCCTCGACTTTAATTGTATCAGATTTTATTGCACAAGATGTTAATTTTTACTGTGGAAAGTCTTGGCGTGTGATATTATTTTGTCATCAGGCACAAACAGACAAGAACTTTTCATGAAGAATTGCACATCACGTTTTAATTTTTTTTTAATTTCACTTTGCTGTTTTATTTTTTTTAGTTTTTTTATAATTTCCGTAACATTTGCCGCTAGTTATCAAAAAATTGCTCCGGGCGACACCGTCACTTTGGGTGAATTTGTCTTTGATGATAATTTTGTCGCTACTACGACAGATTGCACTGTTGGAATAACAAATCCTCTTAATGTAGAGATAGTTTCATCAACTACACTAATGACCGCCAATAATGACGGCTGGCATTATTACAATTATACGACGGCGGGTAATGCTCCTTCTGGTATCTGGCCGTCAGTTATGATTTGTGGGACTGTGCAAAGGGGAGACTTGGTTGTATTAGATAAAAGTTTTGTCGTTGATTGGGAGAAGGTTTCAACCAGCACAATCAAAGGAGTAGTTGACGCGAGTTTGACGGTAGCAACAACTTCCCTAGCGGCAGTCATTGGCGCCAACACCAACGCTGCTGTTTTGTCGGCTTCATCAAGTTTGTTTGCCACACTTCCTTCTTCTATCTGGTCATTTAGCGGTCGAACCCTCACTTCGTTTGGTACTTTAGTAGCCGACACATCTTCAGCTGTTTGGACATCGGTTAACCGTACCCTAACTAGTGCAACGCTTGACTCAGGCTCCCTCGCCACACAATCTTATATCGACACGGCCACATCAACCCTCGCTACCGAAATTCAAAGCGGATGGACTGTGACACTGTCTGATTTTGGAGAAACTACAGTCAACACCGCCTACAAAGCAAAATTACAGGTTCTAAATTACGCAACTATTCCAACAGATGCTGATTCCCTACCAACAGTGGTTATTACCGACTCAGCTGGAACAGTCCAAGTCCCAGCCGGTGTTATGACAAAAGACTCAGACGGAACATACAGCTATAGTTATAGTATTAATGGTAGCGCCATCGGTGGTGTTTGGGAAACAGTAGTTTCTGTTGTTGTTAACGGAGAGACAGTTAGGGTAAACGATTACTGGAGTCTTTCTAGCTCACCAGCTGACGTCCAAATAATTGAAATTACAGACAGAATTATACCGACCATAACTGCCAATGTGAGGATTGACAATGCGGGAACTTCGGCAAGCGACTTTTACTATGTTTACTGTATTGTAAGCAGTGAAGATAATTTGTGCGGTGGAGACGATGATGTAGATTCTGGATCAGACACTGCATATATAAATGCCGGAGACTTAGTAAACCTTTCGTTGACTTTGGATGAAGTGCCGACAGTTGGGACTTATTGGTTTAAAGTTAGGGCGCGAGCTTTAGCGGAAACCAACTGGGCCGCATCAACGGAACAATTTACAGCTGAATCCGATACCGTTACTCCTCCTGGTGGTGGCGGAGGTGGAGGTGGAGGTGGTGGTGGAGGCGGTAGTACGGCGACGACCGGAACAGGATCTTCCAACGGTGCCGATTTTAATGGTGACAATGAAGTAAATTCTGTTGACTTTTCTATATTACTCGCATTTTGGCAAAGATTGCCGCCGTTTTCAAATCCTTCTGTTGATATAAACAAAGATGGCAAAATAAACTCGGTAGACTTCTCAATTTTGCTGTATCAATGGAAAAAATAATTATGAAATTATTATCCAACAAAAATATATTTTTTATTCTTTTTATTCTGGTGTTTAGCGCAATTTTTTTGCCGGGCTCAGTTTTTGCTTCAAGTGTTTACATAGACACGAGTCATTCAGATTTTTTTGTCGGGGATACTATAGTTTTTAGTATTCTCGTAGATTCTGAAAACAAAAATATAAATGCGGTTGAGGGCGGTGTTTTGCTGAATAATTTAACAGAGTCGGCCTCTTTAGTTGATATCAATACATCGGGTTCTGCGCTCTCTCTGTGGCCCGGTAAACCTTTGCCATCGGATAGCAATGCAAGCATTTCTTTTGCTGGCGGATCTCCAAGTGGTCTAAACTCCAAGAACGCAATTATTTTCAATATTGTTTTGAAGTTGAAAAAAGAAGGCCAAATCACTCTGACGCCCGACAATCTTTCTGTTTATCTAAATGACGGCAAGGGCACTAAAGATTCGACGACTGTCGAAAATTTGGTCGTAAATGTTCTGCCTTCAAAATCAAATTCACAGACAATTGATGATTTGGGCGATTTAATTTCAAATGACAAGACGCCGCCAGAACCTTTCGAAATTTATCTGGGACAAGAAGGATCGGTTTTTGACGGTAAAAAGTTTTTATCTTTCAGTACCACAGACAGTCAATCGGGTATTAATTACTATGAAGTGATAGAGGGCGGCTTATCCCCTGTTCGCAGTAGCGGCACTTATGTTTTACAAGAACAGAATAAGTCGGTAAAAGTGACGATCGTTGCTTACGACTCGGCTGGTAATGCGAGAAAATCAACATACGGTTCGGAACCATATAATCTTTCTTATCTTGATCTTGCTATAATTATATTTGTATTAATGATTCTTGTTTTTGTGGTCTACAAAATAAGAAGGAAAAGAAAAAAAACTTGAAACTCGGATTCTGGAGCCAATGATCGGGATTGAACCGATGACCTCGCCCTTCGCTTTCACCTCTTTTTGAAATGCACGTATAAGAGGGCTAGACTGTATATTCATCCAAGTCATCGCAAAATGCGAGCAAAATGGACTCTCTTGTCAGTCGTTCGAGCGCCTGTGATTTTAAACACCACAAGCGCTACGGTCTCTGCCTTGTGCGGCCGTTAACCGTCATTCGAGATTCACGAATAGATTACTCAAATCGTGGGCAGATTTGTACGAACCACCATGGGCGTGCTCTACCAGCTGAGCTACATTGGCAATGTTTTGGTGAATTGATACCAAAACAGCTACATTGGCGCTACGTAACGTAACTTTTGAACTGCACGCATAAAACGCTGGTGCGTTTTTGCTATGCTTGGGCGCCTACGCGCCGGCGCAATGCAGTTCAAAAGTTACGTTACTCCGCTTGAGGATATTATACTTCCAACGTTTTGGCAAAGAAAATCGGCGAGGGTTTCAACACCTAAAACTTCCTCACCACGCCTTTCACCACCGCGGCGATGCTGAAGCTGTGCTCGGGGTGGATTGGCTGGTATTTTTTATTGGCTGGCTCGAGCCAAACTTTATTTCCTTTTGTGCGAAAATATTTCATCGTCCACTCGCCGTCTACTTCGGCTATCACGATATCGCCATCTTTGGCTTTGTTGGATTTCTCAGCGATGACCATGTCGCCATCGGCAATATGGGCGTCGATCATTGAATCGCCATCGACTTCGAGTAGATAGGTGGAATCTTTCTTTTCAATGAGAAAATCGTCGAGATTGAGAGAGTCGAGATTTTGCTCTTCAGCGGCCACAGGAAAACCAGCAGTGACCGTGCCGAGCAAGGGCGTCTCGCCAAAAATATTTTTGGGTATGAGTTTGCCGGAAGAATCTTTTTCAACGACACCGAGCTCGATGAACTTGCTCACGAGCTTATGTGCGGCATTTTTGGAAGCAAAGCCAAAGAGCGGCAACATTTCGCTATAAACCGGCATGCGTTTATTTTTCCGATAGAAACCCAGGAGTTTGTTTTTATAATCTTCGATCATTGTTATCTACTAGTGACAGCCGTTGGGAAATGGAAGAAAGAGAAAGAACGTGGGCGGCGGGCCATCATTTGGACTTCGAGACGATTGAGCTCGGAGAGAAGCCTTTTGTGACGACGGGCTTCGGTCATGTATGAACGGCCGCGGATAATTTTGTGATCGATTTTGCTGTTTAAAAATGCGATTTGCTCTTTTACTGACTCAACGATTTCTTGTTTGCTCATGTTTTTGCTTTATATTTTTCTAAACTAATAATTAATTTGATATTTGAAGTATAAGTGAACGAGCGTTCACCAGTCAATGGGGATAACATTATCGGAAATAAAAAATGGCTGATGGCAAGATTTTGCCCATGGAGAATCGAAAAAATTGGCAAACTAAACCACTCTGGACTGAAGTCCAGAGGATTACCGCTCTCTCGAGCGGGG
>ERZ1292625.812-Hain-H41-01um-R1-812-length-42488-cov-44_pt3 | contig 37810 bp, 68 predicted proteins | sample MGYA00564400_ERZ1292625 | MGnify/ENA primary metagenome ERZ1292625 (study PRJEB36523, sample SAMEA6512639) | groundwater metagenome | collected 2019-01-08 | study: AquaDiva: Metagenomics assemblies of 32 groundwater samples
TAGTTCGTGGGCGATGTCGTCGAGCAAACAAAACCCATCACAATCGGCATCGTCATACTTCACCGTCATTCGCATCACATCTAAGACATAGTGTGAATCACGCGCTTTTGTCAGCATGTCATAACATGCCTTGAGCAGCACAGCCCTCCTGTCCACCATCGCTATTTCCTCCCGCTCATCTTCTTAACCATCGCGTTGTACTGATTCCATAGGCCCGCCTTCTGCGCGGAGTCAATGCGCTGGTCCTTCGTCACCTCATCCCACGTTTTCTGTAAATCCTCCAAGCCCGTCGCATCGGCTATGACGGCTTCGTAATCGGCCACGGCTGAAGCTGCGGCAAATACGTTATCAGTTTGGGGCAACGAATCATCCTGGATTACTGGAGACGCCGTTTCAGATGCTTTCACATCCTTAACCAGGCCGTCATTAGTTGCCTTGTCCTCCAACTTCGCCAACATCTCAGCGCCAGTTTGCAGCGGCTTATGGTATACGCCGCCAGCTTGGTCCATTTCCTCTTTGACGTACAGCCCTTGCAACTCAGCCGGGAACGCCTTTCGAAGGGCCAATGCCTCGGCGCACTTCGCCAACATCAGGAACGGCATCTTCTTCCACATAAAGCCGGACTTTTCGCCAGGGTAGTACTCTGACCATCTTGCCGTGGCTCTCCATGTGCAGAGTTGCCCCTGTACAAGCCTCAGTACGGCAACGGTACATGAATCAGGTAATCCATCTTCTGCAAGCTCATAGGTTGTCGCGCCTTCCCCCGCATAGGCCCCACTGCTATGAGCACGCAGGCGGAAAAAATCTATAGATGTCACGGGAGTGTATTTGCCGTCGCGCTTCGTGAAGTGGATCAGCTTGTCAAGTGGGTGCGTGCCTCTCCGCTGACAGTCGAAAAAGAACAACTGCATTTCGGCATCGGTGGCATCCTTGCAGATCGTCTTCCGTATTAGCTCTTTTTGCTCTCCACTGATCGTCACAGCGTGCGTTTCCTGTACGGCTAATTCGCTCGACATAAAAGTTCCTTTCTCACGGCGATTAATGGTGGCAAATCGTCTCGGTAGCAACTCTTGCAGACACCAGCCCCTCTGTAGTCCCTGTCATACCCGCACGGCGCACCGCACGATTGGCATGTTGGCCGTCCGTCATTGGCTGTTCGAGCGTTCACAGCTCCCCCTTCTCCCGCATCACCAAATCCACGAGTTCACTCAATGCCAGTAAGCGGTAGGTTCACCAACTTTTCCTTCTGCTAGCGCGTTCAACGTCAATGCCTCTACGTTGGCTTCCCATGAGTCGATTTCACGACGCATCCCAGCAAGCTTGACCTTCATCTTTAAGACTTGTCGCTTCGACGCCTGCTCCAAGAGCACGGCAAATTCTTCCAGCACATCACCCCAGCGAGCGAGCAGGTAGTATTTCCCGCTGTAGCTGGTCCCAATGCGAAGCGTTAATAGCGGATCGTCTTTGCCTACGCCTTGATGCCACACAACAAGCGTTCCTTCTTCCAGTATTTCATTCGCATGAGCGGCAACCTGCAACACGCGCAACGGGATGGGGCCTGCGTCAAAGTTGTTGATCTCGTCTCGGTGAGGCAACATGATTTGATACACAGCCATTTCCACAGGAGTCATGAAGCGGTACGGAATAACTGGCTTGCCTTCCTGGTAGAAATTCGATTGTTTCGTTGCGCCGATCTTTTCGGCCAAGGCAATCGCCTCCTCGGTGAACTCCGCAGACGGCACGGTTTCGCATTCATAGGTTTCTATTTGCATGATTCCTCCTTGTTAATTTCACGTTCCACCAAATCCACTAGCTCGCTCAGCGTGGCCGACGTGACTGGCAGCACGACCATAACTCCATGCTCGGTAATACAGGTCAGCGAATTGTCTAACATGTACCTAGAGCAGCGAGCGGCTAGCGTGTCAGTGCTGACGGGCGTCATGGCGTGTCCTTCCTCGCCAAGGCACGGCGTATTTCGCGCCACGGGATTTCAACCATCTTTGCTGGCACGCCAAATTCTATAACGACACAGATCCCTTTCGGCTCCTCGTACCACCAGGCATCTCGACGCCCGCGTAATTTGTGCGAGTTTAGCCGTAGATCATTGTCGCTCATGCCCTCCCCCTTTCCTCGCGCTGGCTGTCATGCTGCCGATCCGCCTCGTCGTCTCTACAGCTAGAACATGTATTATCCAGGCTATGGAAGTGCTCATGGATCGAACACCAGCCTTCGCGGTCGTCAGACTCGTCAAGCTCATGGTCAGGAATCGACACGGCCACTTCTCCATATCCAAAAAGCCGCGCTCGCCACGATGCCGATGGTCCATGCGCCCAATAAATAACCCGCCATGAAATCGCTCATCGCCTTTCTCCTACCGGCTGAAAATACTTCCCCAATCCCCCAACCTCCACCGTGACCACATGCTTAGCCCTGCCGGTGGGCGTCTTGGTCCGGTCCACCATCTTTCCACTCACCGCCCGCTTGAAGAACTCCGTCCCTAACCGGCCCGCGCCACCGCGTTTCTGACGGGGGATCATGGCTTGGCCTCGCCCATCGCCGGCCTATTGAGCTTCAACCACTGGTAAAATAAGTTACGTTCTTCCGGTGTAGCGATTTCTTGCCCGCCAGGAAAACTGCATCCACTTGGGATACGGCGCTTACTCTCATGCCAGTACTGCCTAAGGAATGGCTTGTACATATCATCCACTATTGATGTTGGAGGACGATCTACAATCTTGTCTTTTTCGTCGTAATGATATAATCGATATGGAGTTCCGCACGTTCTGCATTGAGCAATCCCATGTTGGTCCGTCCATACAAATGATGGGGCCGTATCGCACGTTTCGCATAATGCCTTTACATCTTCGCTCATGCCGCTTCTTCCTCCTGTCTCACCGTCCGCTCATCCACGTCGCACCGCACGCAAAAGGTTTCGCCTGCCCTATTCACAAACGCCCCACTCATGGCCAAGCAGCGCCCGCATTGCATCGGCTCTTTCGGTAGCGCATAAGTACGGTCGCCGTCATGGATCAGCGTCATGGCTCCACCCCTGACCATTTCCACATGGCTCCACGCCAGTCAGTTTTTATACATGCTAGCATTCCCCCTTGCTCAAGATTCTTGACTGTTGAGCCTGACGGAGACGGCCTTACCGAATGATCACTTAAAAAATAATAAGCATGGCATCCAGAAGATAAATGCAACGTTGCGCCCGCCTTGAGCGCGGCAATAATCTTGAGTTGGTAGGGCGTCCACTTACTCATTGCGTATCCTCCGGTAGCTCCACGCGGGACCAGATCCATTTAATTTCATCCTCTGAAAATCGCCTGGCCCACACCCGCCCCATCGTATCCAGCACGAACAATCCATTCTCGTCACACGCAATCTGTGCGGCAATAATCTGGCTCATGTGTTCCTCACATTGCTACGCCACGGCGGGCACGAACGATCCAGCGGCAAATAGGCACGGCGCAAGTGCCGGTAGCCGTACCAGGAGCGAGCACGCGACACCCCTACGATGAGCACCGGGACAATAAGCCCAGACGCAGCCAGCACCACGAGAATCATGAGCAACCACAGATCCCAGCTCATCATGCACCCCCTTACACGTTAAGAACAAATTGCTCAGGCAGCTTGAACCTTTGCGCCTGTTCCATAGCTGCTATGAGTTGGTTGTACCGTGGGCTTCCTATTGCGTACTCACTCAACGGCACCTTCCGCACCTGTTCACGCCTAATTTCGTCTTTCAGCTTGCGTTCGTACCGGTCCTCGATCACTGAAAATTGGCTGAACATGGTGCGGACCTCCATGGTTATCTTGAAGTATCCTTGATCCCGACACGATCCTCCATGACAGCGATCCTCGCTTCTAACGCCAGGAGAATTTGCAAGCTAACTGTGTAGTACGGCGTATGCTTCATCACCCGATTCATACGCCTTTTCAACTCAATGGGAATGTATCCCTGGACCTTCGCCCGGCTCTTTGGATTGATCGGCATGAACTATCTAGCCTCCATGATTCACTTGTACCGTACAGTGATACCCCGCGTCAAGCACAAACGTCACGGCAAATGGCCCTAGTAGTATTACTCATGTCCTGCCGCCTTGAGTGCGGCCAGGCACATCTTTTCCGGTGATAAATTGAATAGCACCCATGAGAGTTCATCGTGCCGGTCCTGCGCGATGAACCCTGGCTCGCATGATTCGGTGTAGTGACGCACAAAATCATCCCATGCCTCGCCGTCGCGCATTTTCACCCAGACATCCCACGCGGCGGCAATGTCGGTGGAATAGCGCGGGACAGTATTTGAGGCATGAATCCACCGAGGGTTAAATGTTATACCCATGACCTTCTCCGCAATCAGCGCGTCCAGTTCTCGCCAGGCCTTCATGGCGCTGCCTCCTTACGGCACCTGTAGAATGGGTCTCGCTTCGCTTTCGTAGCACTGAAGGTCCACGCCATCATCCACCGCCCACATCGCTCCCGCCATAAACGCGAGCAGGAGCGCACAGAACACCAAGGTATAGCGTATCATTTCTTACCTCCCACCGCCTTACGGATCAGCGCCAGCACAAAGGCGTTGAAGCTGGATAGGTTGTGAGCCTTGCGGTAGGCCACCTGTGCTTTCTCTAGGTCGTCAGGTAGCATAATCGTGTGCTGGTTGCGTGTCGTGGCCATGAACCCTCCCGGCTATCTAACGATTGCTTTTCTACACTTGCCGCAAACCTGTCCCATCGTCACAACCACACCGAACCCAATTTCTCTTACTAACTTACCGACTGATTTTCTTTTATTGCAGAATTCACACTTCATCTCATCCTCCTTGGTTGTACTGTCCTGTACTGTACGACATGGTACCGAATCGCAATGTGACTGTCAAGGGAAATTAAAAAGCATTTGGCCCTAGTAGAATTACTGCCATCTAAATCCTGTGGTAAACGCAATCATGTCCTCGCCGACATTGGGCCGACACTCTGCCCCACTCCAGCACAGGCCCATCGCATTCCCATTGCTCAGGTGGGCGTAGCTTAGGCCTGAACAATACCGCTCGTAGCACACATTGATTTCCCCGCCGACGTGATACTGCGATCTCGCGGGCAACGTCCGCACCGTATGATCCACATAGCTCAAGCCAAATTGCGGCTTGACTGAAAACTCAAACCCCGCATGTTCCACGGCTACCCCGTACTGCAATCCCGCCATATACGCCCCTGTCATCGTGGCCTTCGCGTAGCCCCCTGGTCCAGTGGTGCAGGATTGGGCGCTAATTATGGCGCTCGGGGTGAGGTCGCTGTGGTGCCATGCTGTTGATACGGGTATGACCAAGCCCGCCATTACGATGGGAATCCAACAGGCGATCATGATTATTTCTCCTCGTTCTTAGTGAACTTCCAATAGGGATAGCCGACTATTTCCATCTTGCATAAACCGGCTCTTGCCGCATCGCTCAATCGTTCCCCTTCTGGACACCAATACGCCACGGTACATGGTAAGCACTCAATCAGCTCCTTAACTGTTCTTCGCTTTTCTCTCTTCATCGTCTCACCTGTGGGCACATGGGGAGCCTTTCGGTTAAAGAGGTAATACGTCCTCCTCGCGTCGTGTCAGGGGGTGGGCTTCTTCTCGTGCTCGCTGTTCGCACCACTCGATATGCGTCCATACATCATCATCCGTCGAGCTATGTTCCTGCTCCATCATGTCACGGAGATGCGCGGCGGCTAGCCTGAGTCCTTCTGCGCGTTCCTGGCTCATGCAATCACCTCCCATTTGCTGTTAATCGTTTCAAACCGTCGCACGCCGTTGCGCTTGGCACGCGAGAGGGTCACGGCGAGACTGTTCGGATTTGCATCCAGCGCCGCCGCAAGTTGCTCCACGGTTTGCCCTGGCTTCTCCGCCAGATAACTCGCCACGCGCTCGACGAGGCTCAGGCCTTTGGCGAGGACCGGATCATCCATGAGGTCGGCGGTTTCAATCGTGGCGGCCTGGTCGTCAACCATGAGGGAGAATCCGAGCGGCTCGTGCTTGCGCCCCAGATTGTTCTTGCGTTGGTACAGCCCCAGCGTGTCGCCCTCGCGCTGGACTTCCCAGGAGACGCGGCAGAGGTTGTGGAAAAATACGGATCCGTACAGGCTGCGCTCTTTTTGGTCCGCTTGTGGCTTGGGGGTATGGCCGATAATTAGGCTCGTGCAATGCAACTCTCTGAGCGCCGCATTGAATCGGATGGCGGAATCGGCGCGCTCTAGCTCTTGTCCTCCGGCCGCCATCGCGAGCGAATCGAGAATGAGCACGTCGTATTCGCCAGCCGTCACGACTTTCTTCACCTCCGCAATCTCATCGGCGAGTGGACGAATGCAGCGGCGATAGTCCGGCGAGTGGAGCAGGCGTGGATCTCCAGCTTGCAAGAGCTTCACCCGAGACCGCACGTCATTTGCGCTCATTTCCCAGTCCAACCACAAGACCTTCCAGGGAGTGGGGGCCACGGAGATGGCAGCCCCACTGACGCCATTGGTGAGGAGGAGGGCGCAATAGAGGGCGAAGAAGGACTTCATGGAATCGCCAGGGCCATAGAGCACAGTGGGATTCTGTTGATAGAGGAGTGGATTCAGGACGAACCACGCCGGATCGGTCAGATCGGTAGGGTCGAGTGATTCAATCGGTTCCCCTTGCCTCAGATGGCGTAACGCGAGGACGCCGACCTGCTCCAGCATCGACCCCCACGGCGCATCGTGTTTCTTTTGGAGTTCTTTCGCGAGTCGGTCCTTTGAGGTCAGGAGGTTCAGCTTTTGGTGGGTGATGGTTTTGGCTTTCCCGGTGCCATTGGTATAGATGGCCTGAAATTCTCCCGTGGTGTCGTGCGTCCCTTCTCGAATACGAGAGAGCAGGACCGTCACCGGCAGATCGGGCCAGACAAAGCGAATCCCCTCTGGTGTCGCCGTCACGGTTGGCGGGGTCATTCGACGCCTTCAAACGAGTCGCGTGAGTCGGTGTGGCGCGCCACAGCTTTCAGGGTGGAGATTTCGCGCCGTTGCTGGCGGATCATGGCCATAAGGTCATTGATTTTAGTTTGCTGGTCATAGGCCTGGTCTTGTAAGTGCCGATTCGGCGTGAGCGGTGGCAAGCGCCCCACTCGATGGCGACTCGTATAGCGATCAGGTGATCCTCCGCAGGGTAACCAGATCGGATCATTTATCGGATAGTCGATGTTGGCACATCGGTCACACATAGCAGCTCCAATTCTTGGCGGATCAGTCGGTTGACCAGCGCGTTGAAGGACTCCGGCGCGGCGCGTTGCGTATTCAATGCGTACACGCCGCGTTCAAGCTCTTCAGGTAAATGTATGGTATGTTGGTAGCGTGCCCCACTCATGTCGTCCTCCCTATTTGTTGTAACGCCTCATGGATGAGATCGCTAAACGTCTTCCCTGTTTGCGTCCGCCGAATGGCCAATTCCTGATACACCGCCGCATGGATCGAGATGGTCTGGTATCCAGGAAACACACTCGCCTTCTTCGTCTTCATGACAGAGGTATACCCTACCAGCCTAGACTTGTCAATGATGGATTTCGCCACAGTTATGAGAGCGTTCGCGCTGAATTAACACGTCGAGTTAACTGTTAATTCCTCCTGTCACTGTAATGTTATCAACGAGTTAAATATTAGGCACGATTCTCGCAATCTTAATCTTAATTCTCTTTAAGAGAGAATTAAGAGGATGATGTTAATTCGGATGTTAATTCAAGAATTGCTACGCACGCCTTCGGCGCTACGCAATGATGAGTTAGCAGTTAATCGATGTTAATTAACAGTTAAGTCAACAATAAGATCACGATCTATGCCGTGCAATCGATCAGCCAGGCGCGTCGTCAGAGGCGCGAGAAGCCTAGACGTACAACTGAGGCTTGACTTTCCTACACGAAGCGGATAAAACGCTACGCATGGCTGTCCCGTACTATATCGGTGCGAAGGCAATCCTCGAACGTCTCGCCTACAAATCTCCCCGAATGATTACCAAATTGATAGAACGTGATGGCTTGCCCGTGTATAAGCGTGTGGGTAAGACGAAGACGGGTCAACGCGGTGCGCATCGATGCTGGTGTATCTCTGAATCAGCGGTGACAGCGTGGGAAATTGCTATGGGACAGAGATTTGTCAACCAACTGCGAGCGAAGAAGGCATTGAAAGAGGAGACAGGTAAGCATGCGCTCACGCTTTAATAAGCGTTCACTCCACGCGATTATCGGACGTTCATTTATGAACATTCAAATGGCACAAGTTATGCAAGCGTGCCTAAAAACTAGGCAGATTGAGCATATTGTGCGAGAGTTGACAGGTATTGTGATGGTAATGCCAAATTCCTCAATGAAATCAACGTGAGTCTGATAATAACCATTATGTCAACTACAAGAGCAAGAGTCGTTCCAGTGTCGTTAAATAAGCGTGGTGATGCCAAGGGGGATGGGGCGACTCGCTTGATTGCGGCAGCCACGGCTACGGAGGAGGTTGCACAATCCGCCTCGGTACTACGTGACCTATTTCGCTTATTCCCATCCTTGCAACTCGCGTTCTGGTGTTCATTTTTTTTACTCACAATTTTTTTACTGGCGGAAAAATGATTCCCTATCACGCCTGGTCATCTCGGTATCGTCGGCACTGGTGGCGCACATTCTTGAGGGCACGATGAACGACCGAGACAGTACCTACGCTGACAAGCTCTTGGGTGACGCCTTACGATTAGTGACCGCGGGTGTTGATCCTGACTTAGCGTCTGAGACCGTAGCCGATGCGCTGGCGGCCCTAGCAAAACAGGCGAAGGCGCTCAAGGCGGTGACCTACGAATCTGAGAAGTCGAAGCAGGTCAAGTGTGAGTGCGGGTTGTCGGTGGAGGTCATGCTCCCGAATGCATCTGAGTTGGCGAAGACGATGGCGCAGACGGCGAAGATGATCGATGAGACGGCTCGGCTCTGTCAGTTCGTGTCCGGCAAGGCGGATAGTCGTCCTGATTTGGCGGGGATGCCGGTGGATATTTTGAAGGCGTTGAGTAACGAACAACTCGCACAGGTGATGACATGGGTGGAATCCTCAGGGAGAGCGGCGGACTTACCGGCATGAGTGGCCCGTTAAATAGTCAGCAAGGTCTCGTGCAGCAACAAATGCAAGCGCTGCGGCAGCCTGCTCCCGTCCATCCTCACGTAGAGTTGCCGAACGGGGGCCTCGGGTTACTGCCGAAAGATTTGCTCACCGAAACGGTACAAGCCGACAACGTGAGCGAGCGAATCAAGGCAGCCGTAACATCGTATCAGGAGAGTCGAGAGCAGGAAATGCAGCCCATTCAGCAGTCAGAATGGGCAGGCCGGTGGACATTTCATGTTTCTTAGGCCCACATTTCTAACCACCCTCACCAAGGAGTTGCAAGATGAACACGCACGCAGAAGAAAAAGTGTCCTACCTGAAATCCATCGGCCTGGTGGCAGTCGCCGAAACGATTGAGGAGACCGCGATCCTGTCAGAGAAATTGAAAGAGGCCTACGCCCGCTATCGGTTTCTCACCCCGTCAGCGATTGAACGATTCCAACAAAAGTTACAACAGGAAGCCACGCAGGCTCACGGCGTGCTTAGCTATAAGCGCCTGCGGTTCACCAGGCTTGAGCAGTACCGGAAGCTCCCTCCAGATGAGGTGTTGGCCGCGCTAGAGCAAGCCAAGAGCTACCAGTGCTTTGATTACTTCGAGGTGGCCGACCTGGAAACCGTCAAGCAGCTTCCTGACCCGCTCTTGCTGGGGTGCGTCAACAACTGTGCGGACAAATTTTTTATTACGCAGTGGGATGAGGATGTGAAAATTCAGGATATCTTGCAAGGGGACGAGGGATGGCACAAGCCCGAACAAGCGGGACGGTAAACAGAGCGAAGGCGGCCCTCGACGCGGAACGCTGCCGTCGTGACGCGCATTACTTCGTGTTCCATAGCGGCTTAGTGACCAAGGACGAGCATGATCAGCATGCGCCGATGAAGCCGATCCCGGATACGCCGAACCGCCGCAGCTTTCTCGATTGTCTTTTAGTCGCCAGTCACCTCCTTAAGCCTGAAGAGGCACGATGGGCGCTGGAGGCGGGGCATTCTGACTTGTGGCTCCAAGCGCTGGTCTCGTCTGGCTTGTTCATGACGGAGAAGTCCCGGCAGGTCATGGCGACGTGGATTTGTTGCGCGTGGATGTTGTGGGTGGCGAAATATCAAGCGCACCGGCTGATCTTAGTGCAGAGCAAACGCGAGGACGATGCGGCAGCCTTGGTGTTTACGAAAGACCCATTCTTTGCACGGATCAGCTTCATGGAGCATCATCTCCCGGCACACTTAAAAACCTTGACGTTCCCGAAAGCGGGGGCGTATGGGCATTTGTATTTTCCGAACGGTTCCCATATTTGGGCCATTCCAGAAGGCGGGGATATCATCCGGTCACAAACCCCGAGCATCGTCTTCAGTGATGAAGCGGCGTTCCAACCTGAATTCGGCGCGGCGTTGTCTGCTGCACTACCAGCGATTAAGGGCGGCGGCTGTTTCGTCGGAATCTCCAGCGCAGAACCAGGGGCGTTTATGGAACTAGTTGAGGCGGCATGAGCTACCAGGTCCATGCAGAGAACGCACTTCTAGATGGCCATTGGAAACACCAGTTGAATACGGTTTCAACTTCAGAAACGTTCGGTGTACGCTGGGACGTGATATGTGGACACTGCGAGCATCCTATGCGCCAGCAATTTGGCTGGAATGAGCCGCTTTGTGCGGGCAACCAATGCCCGCGCTGTTTAGCGCCCTTAGATACCTCCCCAGTCGCTAGTGCCATCATTGCTTTCTGGCTCGAAAGGCCGTCATGAGCCGTGGGAGGTTATAGAATTGGTTGAAGCCGCATGACATGCAGCACGCATACCAGCACGGATGCGGTCGAGGGCAAGACGGTGTGCCGTACCTGTCTACTGAGAATGCGTCTCCGGTATGCCCGTCGAGCGAAGCCGTTGACACGGTGTACCTGTCTCCGTTGTGGCCGGCGCGGGTCTCGTCCGTGGAAGGAATCACGCCGCTGCTGGGCCTGTCGGCGCACGCTGTTACGGAATCCAGACGCGGAGGTCAGAATATGATTCACGGCCTCGCTGAACGCTTGACGAAATCCGGCATCCCCGTCCTGCGCGTGCATTATTCCGCCGATCCTGAGAAGCGCCCTGGTACCACGGCGGGGGATCTGTGGCTGGCCCAAGCGACGCAAGGCTATGCGGGCGGGGTGAACTCTCCACGCTGGCGCAAGGAAATGGAGATCGATTACGGCGCGCTCCTCGGAACCATGCTCTTCCCCTTATGGTCTCAGTGGTCTACCAATGGGCGTATTGTTATCCCGGCATTCGACCCGATTGGGTATAAAATCTACGGGTCCTATGATCACGGGTGGAGGCACCCTGGCTGTTATCTCGTACACGGCATCAATCCAGACGGCAACATGGTCACGCTCTGGGAAATGTGGGCGTCCCATGTCACCTATCAAGACTGGGCAAAAGTGATTAAAGGCGAACGGGTCACCGTTCCATCCTGCGGATCAAGTTGCCATCCTGAATCGCGCACCTTTCTTGGTAATCCCTACGCGGGACGTGAAGTGTACCGTGTAGCGGATTCATCCATCTGGGCTGAAGACAAACCGCAAGCCGATAACACGATGAAGTCGATGGCCAAGCTCTACCGGGGGGCGGGGGTGACGTTCATTCCAGGCGAAAAGGGCGGGGATACCACCGTGGCGGAGTGGCTGATTGGCACCTACTGGAAAGACCCGATGCAGCCGCAGTACCGCATTACCACGGCCTGCCCGAAGCTCATTTGGGAGATAGGCCGACAGCGGCATAAGGACGTGAGCGATCAAGTGGCCGTGCGAAAGGCGCAACCGGAAGAGTTGGTTGACAAAGACAACGACGCCTTTGACAGTTTGAAATACTTCCTCTTGAAATTTCCACCGACGCCACAAGAAGCGAAGGCCGCGCAGAAACCTGGCTCCTTTGCCTGGTGGCGCAAAATGTCGATCACGCCACGCGCAGCGGGAGATCCCGCGCCCACCTATCAACGGGGGATGCTCTAGTGGGACTGAAAGATTTCTTTTCCAGTTTTAGCATGCCGAAGCCGCTGTCACCGGATCAGCTGGACGCACCGGTCAAGCCATTTCGGAAACCGAAGAAAGCCAAAGACGAGCTGACGAAACAACTCGACCGTATCCCGCCAGATAATGAGGACGCCCGGCAACGTCTAGAACGGTTGGCCAAGTGGAAGTCCCGCGCTGATCGAGCCGAAGCGGTGCGCAAGAGTTGGGAGACGCAGTACGAAGTCGAGCGCTGTGAAAAGTATTTTCTGGGGCAGCAATGGGACCGTGGCTTGCGTCAAACCGATGTGGTGCTGAATCACTTTCTGGCGACGATTAAAGTCATCACGCCGAACCTCCTCTTTAGCCAGCCCAAGTATTATATCCGCCCGCGTGCAGGCCGCACGGCTCCAGCCGGAGAATTGCGGGCCGCGATGGCGGAAGGAGTGCTCGATTTCATTGGCGGACAGGATAACAACCTCAAGCGCAGCGCGAAGTTGTCAGTCCTTCAATCCTTCTTTCGGTTAGGCGTCATGAAGATGGTCTATGATCCGCGCATGGTGCCGAATCCCGCGAAGGGCGAGCTGGTGTATGAAGTGGATGAGGACGGCGTAGTGCTGAAGGATCAGAGCGGCCAGCCGGTCATTATGAAGAACCCATTGACCGATGAGCCAATCCTAGAGCCGGACGAAGTATTGACCGATGAACTGTATCGGTACACCTACGTCGATGCCCGTCACATGCTGTTGCCTGATGAGGGTGCAGATAGCCAGCGGTGGACGTGGATCGGGGAGCAAGTGCTCGTCCCGCTCGCGCAGGCGAAAGCCGATAGCCGATTCCCGAAAGGGCTCCGCGATCAGTTTGAAGCCAACACGAGCGGTATTAACGAGGGTTCCTACGCACATATCAAGAGCGTGCAGGATGATGAGCAGTTCCGATACACTGAAGTCTATGACATGATCGGCAAGCGCATGATCATTTGGGCGGACGGGCAAGGGTTTGAGGACTTCCTGGTTGACGACATGCTGCCACCAGGGATTGAAGATCACCCCTACGCGCTCTTGTCGATTGGAGAAGCGATTCTCGGCCCCACGCCATGCCCCTGGCCGATGCCGTTCACGAAAGCGTGGCTCGAACCGCAGAGGGAATACAACATTTCTCGCCAGCAGATCATGGAAGGCGGGAAGCGTTCGGCTCGCAAGGTCGTCTACGATGACGGGACATTCCCTGATGCCGATGAAGCGGTCAAATTCCTGCAAGATCCATCCGACATGGGCGCGGCGAAGGTCAACGATGTCACGCGGCCGCCCCTCGTGCTTCCTGTGCCTGATATCAACCCCGCCATCTACAAGAATGTGCCGATGCTCATGAACGATTGGCGCATTATTACCGGCCAAACCGGAGCGAGACTCTCAGGGCCAGAGGGCAGTACGGCCACAGAGTCCACTTTTGTGGAGCGGGCTGCTAACTTACGAGACGCTGAGTTGCAAGACTTGATCCACGATTGGCTCGCTGAAGGCGGTAAGAAGATGTTGCAGCTTGTCAAGAAGACGCTGACCCTTGGGTTGTGGATCAAGATGCGTGGATTCTCAGACAAAGAGTTTATGAAGTACGCCGAGCGGTATTTTCAGATGCCGCAAGAGCAGATGCAAGCCTTGATGCAGGGGATTCCCGGCCTAAAAGAGATGATCATGCTGCGATTCGGCGATGAGAAATGGGAAATGGTCACTCGTGAGCAACTGACGTTTGAAGCGGATGTCTCGGTAGCGCCTGGCTCGATGCGCCCACGCAATTTGGACCTTGAACGGAAGAATTGGTTTGAACTCCTCAAGATCATCGGGCAATTCCCACAACTGGCACTCTCGCGTGAGCTGTTGAAGGAGACCGCCTCCAAGTTTGAGGGAATTAACGACAGGATGCTCGACGAATTGACATCCCTGGCCCAACAAATGATGAACGTCCAAGCGAATGTGGCCGGCAGACAGGGCGGCGACCAAAACGGCGGCGGGGCTGGCTCCTCTACGGCTGGCAATCCAGACCTTGCGGCACAGTTGGCCGGGATTCAAGGGGGGATGTGATGCCAATGTTCACGTACCGCTGTGAAGAAGGTCACGAGCGGTACGAGTTTGTGGTCGTGAGCGACGATAAGGGGTGCAAGACGCACCTGTGCAAGCTCTGTCAGAGCACCATGGCCCCGGTGATCACGTACGGTCAAGGACTCCTCTACTTTGAAGAGGGCAGGGGCCGCACCATCTGGAATCTTGGTCCTGAACCAGTACAGGTGAAGAGCGCGGCTGAACATAAGCGCCTCATGCGGATCAACAAGGTGGATTATGCCAATCGAGGGACCGGCTATCCCGGTCAATGGCTATAGGGGGACGTATGGAATCGAAATCGCTTGATAGCTGGCAGCGACTGACCTGTTCATGCGGAACGGAGCGCTTCGCCAAGGTCATGCACCTGCGCTGGCGGGCTGGCAGCGGGATGACCGAAGAACCAGCTGGGTATTTCTGCTTGGAGTGTCATGGCACCGTGGATGCCTCGGCGCTGATCGCTAAAGCGCAGCTCAAGGCCAAGGAGCAGGAGTTGAAAGAGCTACAGGACGAACTCGCACCTCCACCGACACCAGCCAAGAAAGAAACGGCAGGAGCTGCGAAATGATCGAGAGCCCACTGAAGGAATCAGACCTCGAAACGGCCATCGTCGAATGGCTCACACGCTTTGAGGCAGAAGGCTGGTCCGGTTCTTTGACTTTACACTTCAATCGGGGTAGTATCCAATCCTATGAACCTAAACCGAACTTACGGATTAGTACGACGGTAAAATAAGGGCGACTCAGCACCACTGAAGCCGATTCTTGTTCCAGGTGGAACGGGGGTCGGCTTTTTTGTTTTCCTGGAGGTGTTTCATGGATGAACTCAACACCGGAGAGGACGGCGCGACCGACCAGACTCTTGATGAGTCTGTAGCGGGCCAAGCCGACACCTCAACGACTGAGGGAAGTGCGGAAGCGTTTTTGTCAGATGAGCAGGTCATGGAACGGATCAGGGCGAACCCTGAACTGAACCAAGTGTTTACCAAAATGCAGGGCGCGTACACCCGCAAAAGCCAAGGACTCGCTAAAGTACGCGATGCCGCGTCCATTGTGGAGCGGTTTAACTCGGATCCAGACTTTGCCCGCCAGACGATTATGTCACGCGCGCAGCAGCTCGGCTTGAACATCGCACAGCCGGGACAGCAAACCGGAATGCCTCATGGGTCAAGCAAGAGTATGCCGCCCGAGCTGGTGGATGCGGTGAAGTCGAATCTCTCGCCTGAATTGCAATGGATGGCCCCAGCACTGGCGGCCTCGCAATGGGCAGGGATGCAGATGGCGTTGCAACCCATTCATCAACAGCAAGCGCACAGCATTCAGAGTACGCGAGACCGCGAATATGACGATGCGGCTCAGCAACTCGGAGAGCGAGCGCCAGGATGGGAAGCGCACGAAGAAGATATGTCAAGCCTGTTGTCGTTCTTGCAATCGCCCAAGCTGACGGATCGACGGTTCGGCAATAAGCTGGAACTGTTGCACAAGTTGGTATCAGGAGATGGTCAAGCGACGGCAGAAGCCGCGAGACGCATGGGGCAGGCGGCTAGAAGCCGTACCGTAGCCGGTGCGCCAATGGCCACTCCTGCAGTGAACATTGCGGAGCAAGTGAAGAAACCGAAAAATAACCAGGACGCTTGGGGCGTGGCGGCCAAATACGCGATGGGCGAAATGGCACGCCAAGGCATCAAGCTATAAGGAGTGATTATGTTGAAACTCAAGGGCCTGTTGGCGGGTTTGTGGGCTGCCGTCTCGAATGAGAGCGGGCAGATTCCTAGCTCGCTGACTGACAATTATGACGCCCTGTTGACCACCACAGCGCGGGCGATGCAGCCGCGTATCCATGATCAGATTACCAAAAGTAACAAGGTCATTGCGTGGCTGGAGGGGCATGGCAAGTTTCGGAAACAGGACGGCGGGGAACGCGTGAAAGTGGCGCTCATGCACGCACTGAACTCCACCGCTGACATCTATTCAGGGTACGGCAACCTGGACACCACGCCACAGGACGGCATCACCAGTGCGTTCTTCGACTGGTCTCAGATGGCGGTATCCATTGCCATTTCTCGCAAAGAGGAACGGCAGAATAGTGGATCGAGCAAGCTCATTTCCTTACTGGAGACCAAAACCACGCAGGCGGAAGTCTCAGCGAAGGAATTGCAAAATAACTGCATTGTGGCCGGTCGCATTACGGCGTCAGCCACAGACGGCAGATTCTTGGCGCGTGTCGGTCGCCTGGACAGCGGAGCGCAAGGCCCACTGCCACTGGCGGCGTTGATCGATGGGACGCCGAACAGGTCGGTGGCCATCGGGAACATCAACGGCGGGACGCATGCATTCTGGCGGAACCAGATGGCAAGCAGCTCCGCGACCACTTGGCGCGGGTTCTTCGCCGAGTGCGTGACTCTCTACAACGATTGTTCCAAGGGCGCGGGCGGAAGCCCGGACTTGATCATCGACGATCAGCGCACCTGGGAGCAGTACTGGAACGGGCTGAGCAATCAGGAACGCTATGTGGTGACCGACCAAAAGGCTATCGACATTCTTGGAGGAAGCGATCTGCTCAAGTTCCGTGGAGCGGTGCGTGTCTGGGACGAAATCGTCCCGGACGTGGAAACGAACGCCGAAGTGGTAGACGGGATCGGCACATTCACAGCCGGGACCAGCTACTACATCAACAGCAACGCGATGGAATACATCGTGGACAGCCAGACCGATTGGGTGACGACTCCGTTCGTGCATCCAGTGGGCCAGGATGCTCGCGTGTCGGAAATGCTCTGGATGGGAGCCATCGGCATCAATAACCGGCGCAAGCTGGGCGTGATGAAGGGCATTCAACGGACGTTCTTCACAGCATAAGGACTCCTAACAAAACGCTGCTGATACCAGCGGGTCAGTCACAACAAAGGAGACGACAGATGATTTTTCAACGACTCAACCGAACCGATCCTGAGCGGATTTTCATGGTGATGAGGAGCAACGAAGCGTTGGCGGCAGATGACTGCTGCATTCTCGAAACCAATTCTGATTCCATCGATGGTGTGCGGGTGCGGCAGCCTGACACAGGCTTGCTGCATGCGTTCGTCGGGGTGGCTGATGCGGCCATTGCGAGCGGTAGCTACGGCCTGATCCAGGTCTATGGCTACCGGTCCACCAGCCGTATTTTCCAGACCAATACCAGCATTGATACTGGTGTCGTGTTGACCCCGGTGGCGGGTGCGGTTTACGCGCAATCGTTCGCCTCAAGCAACGTGCCCTATGGTGTGCTGCTTGAAACCGTGGTGTCCAGCTCGGTGTCCAATACCGTCAGCAGAAAGATTTTCATTCGCGCCTGCTGAGAACGAATGAAGACTGAAGCGCCAGCCGGTAATTGTCTCGCAATGCAAACGACGTGGCATGCGCTTGTGCCACGTCTCTTGTATGAGCATAAGAGCAAGGCCGTCTGTGAGGTCGGCGTGTGGCGAGGGAAACTGTCCACGCGCATTCTGCACGAATGCCCACTGGTGAACCGTTTGACGCTCGTGGATTCATGGTCTCCAGTGTACGGCAACGATCCTGACCACGGATGGATGGTGTTCGGGCCAGGGACGGACAACGCAGAAATGGACGACGCCTATCAGTGCGTGCTGACCAAGATGGCATCCTACGGTCCCAAGGTGAACGTGCTCAGAATGCCGAGCGTGGAAGGAGCGAGGCAGATTCCTGACGGCTCATTAGACGCCGTGATCATCGACGCACTCCATACCTATCATGCCTGCAAGGAGGACATTTTGGCCTGGTGGCCAAAATTGCGTCCTGGCGGCTTGATGGTGGGAGACGATTTAGGCGAGTGGTTCCCCGGCGTGCAAATCGCCGTGGAGGAAGTGTTTGATGTCAAGTACAAGGCGCTCGGTCAAACGTGGTGGAAAATCAAGGAGGGAGCATGACCCAGTTACTGGAATCTCCAATTAAGAAGTATCTCGCACATTTTCATGGTGCACCAGCCGATCCAACGAAACAGTATGCGTACTATCGCTGTGAACTGTGCCGTGGCGTGGTCACCTGGAAACAGGTGCAATCGGGCGGGTGCAAGTGTGGTACCGGGAGCCGTATCCGTGCGGCACACTTGTCGTTTACTGAGAAAGCGAGAATCCTGTTGATGCCCTGGAGCGTGTAATGGATTTTGATCCCACGACTCGGTTTGTCGTGTCTCCCTATGGGGAAACGAACGTGATTCAAGCAGGCGTGAAGGTTCGGAAAGGTCGCACTTTACGCGCCTTGCTCACGACCGTCCCGGACACGAGTCAGATGGAATTGAATCCAGAATCATTTCGCACACTCAGAGAAAGGACACTCCAGGATGCCTCCAGTTAACATTGCATTTACGTCTACCGCCTATGGCCCACTCTGGGCACCGGCCTGCGCCTCATGGTTGCGCAGCGTGGCCGTGGGGTCGCGTCATTTTACCGTCTCGCCGATGGGAGAGTTAGGAGCTGAGGGGATTACCGGAAAGTTGGGCGCGGCTGGGATCACTGACCGCGCCTATACCCATCAAGCCGAAAACGGTCTGGTTGAGGACTTTTTGAGCGATCCCACCTTGACTCATCTGTTCATGACAGAAATGGACATGATTCTACCGGCTGACATTCTGCCAAAACTCGTGGCGCTCGACAAGCCTATTGCATCGGGTATCTATTTTCTCAGGAACGGCAGAGGCCAGCCGTGTTTGTTTCAGAAGGTGATTACGAGCCGAGAAAATCCATATGTGTTTTCTCCTGTCACCTCATTCCCCACGACACAGCCGTTTCGGGTGGATCATACCGGCCTTGGGTGCGTGCTGTTTAAGCGAGAAGTGTTCGAGAACCCGAAGATGCCCTATCCCTGGTTTGATTTGTCGGCGAAGAAGTACGGCAGTGACATGTACTTTTTCACCAATGTGAAGGATGCCGGGATTGAGGTGTGGGCGGATCCGTCCGTGATGTGTGACCAGATCGACTATAAGATTGAGACGTTCCAAGACTACAAGAACCGATTAGTTGAGGAGCCACGGTATGCCCAAAGCGGAGTTATTCTCGGAACCACCGAATCTCATCGAAACGGAGCGACCGTCGTCGCCTGAGCCGTTGAAGCTGCATATCGGCTGTGGCCATCACAAGATGAATGGCTACGTCAACTGCGATCTGCACGAAACAGACTGCACGAACGAGGTGTTTGATTGCACATCTCTCTGGCCGTTTGCGACCAACTCAGTGTCCACGATCTATAGCAGCCACACGCTCGAACATCTCCACAACTACGAGGGCTTTTTCAAGGAAGCCCATCGGGTCTTGCGGCCTGACGGCAACATGCAGATTCGCGTGCCCTACGGCGGGCATAAGGCGGCCTATTGGGACTTGACGCATGTGCGTCCGTGGTACGCCGAGTCCTTTTGCTTTTTGCAGCCTGGGTACGCGGCCGCCGTTGGCAACGTGCAACACAACGAATGGACGCACTGCTTTTCCATAGAGGATTGCGTGTTGAGGGTGACGGATCGGCTCACGCCGATTTTGCAGTATTCCATTATGCGTAAGCTGTTGCTGCCGTACATCGACATGCTGACCAATGCGGTCGAAGAAATGTGGGTCTACCTTGCCCCCCTCAAAACGCCGCAACAGTTGACTGAGTGGCGAGCCATGCACCCGGGTAACTCGATCAGCGCACGATACAGCACCTATCGGCATCACATTGAGCGGAGAACGTTAGGAGCGCATGAAGTCGCTGAGTTTGTGGATTGGAGAAAAGAACAATTATGGAACGGATTCCATAGCTGGAGTACGCGGAAATGATCAGGGTCTCTCACTGGGGGAAAATGGGCGATCTCATGTACGCCTTGCCGGTGTTGCGGGCGCTGTCTCGACTCCACAACGAGAAGATACACCTCATCACAGCGGGCTCATGCTGGCAACTCGTCCCCCTCCTGTGGGAGCAGCCGTACTTTGGCGAGATCGACCTAGACGACAGCCAAGCGCACATGACTGTGCCGATTGAACGCGGGGCGATCTTCCCGCACTGGGAATTTTTTAAGGGAGACGGCGGGATTAACTTGTCATTGCAGCCGAGCTATTTCACTGACCATGCGCCAGCGTCGTGGACCCATTGTTATATGAAGGCGGCGAACGTCGAAGAGCTGACCAACGGCGATTGCGTCGCACTTCCGAGCCTCGTCAACCATCGGCGATGGATGTACGGGATTGATGTGGTCAGTAACGGCGTGAAGATGGGTACACCGAAAACCGTCGTGCTGGCTCCTGAAACCGACACGCTTGACGAGCTGATGCCGGGCACATGGCAACACCTGATTAACGCGGTCCACGAGTACGGGTATGAGCCGGTTGTGGTCGGCACCAGGAATAGGGGCAATCTCCGTGACTGCACCGATCTGCGAGGCCTGACCAGTGTGCCTGTCATGGCTCGCATGATTGCGGAGTCGGCTGGCTTCATCGGCGCACATAGTTTTCCGTGGCACCTTGCACGGCACAGCGAAGTGCCAGCGGTCTGCCTACAAACATGGCGGGATGGCTTACGGCGCTGCTTGCCGGTCGATACGGGCTGTACTTGGATGGAGCCGAAAGACTTTCTTGCCGCAGTGCCAACGGTACTGAATCAGAATGTGATGGTGAGCGCGTAACAGGAGGAGGACAGCATGTGGGATCAAGACCAACTCGACAGAGCCACGTATCGAGTGAATCACGAGTATGAGAGCAAGCAGCCGTTGAACGTGGGGACGATTGAGATTGCAGGGGCCAATGGTGGGCAATTCCTGATGACGCCCGTTCCGCCGTATGGCGGGCTCACGGGGGAAAATAGCCACGGTGGGAAATTCGGCACGCATGTGCCCGTCAAGAATATGAGCATCGAATATACCGTCAAGGGGCTCCCGGTGCCTGAACGCGCCACGCTCGATCGATTCGTAATCCACGAATATGGAGACGGCAGCCTGTGAGATTGCTGCGCCATCCAGACGAGTGGAACAGGGGCGTCATTGGCATGTCGGTTGATGATGCCAAGGATGGGCTCCTGTTCTGCATGGATAAAGAAGCGCCGTGGCCGGTTTCGATGAACGGGGTCAGCTTTCCTATTGATGCGTACTGGATCAGTGATGGAGGCATGGTCACAGAGCATGCCGAGCTGTTCCCTGGTCTACCGGTCTACTGGCCTGACAGCACAGGTAAATATGTGATGGAGCTACCGATGCAAGAATCCCCGCGTTATCGCGTGGGAGATTTCGTGGAGATTCCCGCACGATGAACCGCGCAGAAATCAGAGACCGTATTCTCGCTGCACTGAACGAAAGCGCGAGCGCACCGGTGTTTTGGAGCACCACGCAATTAGACGCCACGATTCAGGAGGCCGCAGAAGTGCTGGCTGAAGAATCACGGTCGATTCGGCGCAGCGTACTCTTTGCGCGTCAACCAGGGGCCACGTACTACTCGACTCGGGCGATTGCGCCGGATGTCATGGCCATTACTCGGTTATGGCTAGCCGATCTCGATAGGCGACTGACGGCGGTGTCCATAGGAGAATTGGACGCACAGCATGAGACATGGCAAACGGTGACCGGCGATCCTGAATACTGGTTTCCGGTGTCGTGGGACCTGTTCGGCGTCTATCCGCACTCTTCAACCGGTGGCGGACTGTTCAAGGCTGACTATCTCGCGTGGCCGCGTGAATTACTGGACGATGAGGATGAATCGGAATTCAGGTCCGCCGATCAAGATAGCCTGGTGATGTACGGGGTGTATGACGGCTTGATGAAGCAATGGAACGTCCAGCGAGCGAGTCAGCTCTTTGCACGGTTCATTGAGCAATGGGAGACAGGGCGAGCGAGAAACGGTATCAGGGAAACGCAGTCCCGTACCTTTCAGCGACCGGCTGCACCTGGCATGCCGTTTAGAAGTGGAGTGGCGCGCTAAATGGAAATCATACGATACGCACAAATCGGGAAAGAGGATGTCAATTTTGGCACCGGCTCATTTGAGGTGCGCTTGGCCGATGGGCGCGTGGTGTCGCTTAGTAAGGTGGACGTAGGCGCGTTGCTGAACGATTCAGGACTGAGCACACAAGCCCTGTCACTTGTTTCCTTGATATTGAGTGGGGCGTTGACCGTATCCGGGAACGTGACGATATCAGGGACGCTCAGCCTTGGGTCTGCGTCACTCTCTGGCACCATCGCGTTATCAGGCGGACAGTTGCAATTTCCACTGACGCAGGTTCCATCGGCTGACGCGACGACGCTTGATGATTATCGTGAAGCGACTTTCACGCCATCCGTTGGCGGCAACGCGACCTATACGACGCAAATTGGTCGCTACGTGAAAGTTGGGAAGATTGTGTTCGTGAAAGTCTCGCTAGGTATCAACGTGCTGGGCACTGGCAGTAGCAATATCATTTCAGGCCTTCCGTACACTGTGGCGTCTGGTCCAGACGGATGTCTGACAGTCTCGGAGTTTTCAAGCCTTGCTACAAGCGTGGTGTTCATGAGTGCGCGAGCCGATATCGGTGGCACGACGATTACGCTGCGCAATCTGACGGCAGCATCGGCATCAATGACGAGCAGTGTACTCTTGCAGAGTGGGTCAATAGTGGAGTTTGGGGGATTCTATTTTGTCTAGCGGGACGGACCTGACCAACGTACAAACGAAGCTGCATGATGCTGGAGCGATCTGGAGCCGCACGGAACTGATGCGCCTGTACAATGACGGCTACCGCACGCTAGCGGCACAATCGAGTGCCGTGAGCCGTTTCACGCCGCTGGACGTGCCTGGACGGTTCACCTATGCGGTCTCCTATCCATTTGAAACGCGCCATACGAACCAGGGTACGTGGTGGCTTCCATTCTTGTCCTGCTACGGCGGGATCAGGCAGGCGACGGCGCAATGGGAAGCAGAACATTTAGATGGGGTCGCTGTGACCGTGGCGCTGGTCGGACTCACGCAGCAATGGGAGCGAGCACACACTACCGCCACAGACCGGCACTATTCATTTGGTCTTCCATCTGACCATGAGCGTGTGCGGAGGATCGAGTGGAATAACCGCGTACTCCGTCCCGCGTCAGTGAGGGAATTTGACGAGCTGGACGACGCCTGGATGAGACAGACCGGAGATCCGAGTTGGTGGACGGTCGGAACTGGCCAGATTCGTAGCGTGGAAATCTATGAAATCACGACCGAGTACATTCAGGCCTATCAGTTGATCGACGCTACGCGAGGACTCCCAAGGGAGATCACGGGAGACCGTGACTACAGCGTATTAGCGTTTGGGGAACAGAACGCCTACGCCTACTCAAGCCAAGGTGATAGCGATGCACTGCGCCAGTCGCCTACGGTGCTACGCGCTGGCCTGGGGTATCGCTTTACCAGTGACCCGCTCAGTAAGAGCTTGGGGTTCGGTGTCTTTGGATGGGAGATTGAACAGCTTGATGGCGACACAGTGACCGTCCTGACCACGCCAACCTATGTCGGCATGTTCACATGGGAATCGGTGTTCACATCGGTATCCATTGACTTCGCGCTCGGGTCTATTCGAGGAATCGTCAGTGAGGACAGGCAGTATCTCCCCATGATCTCCGATTCGACTGCTATTCCATTGATTGGCGGGATTCGTGACTGGCGCTCATCGGCTGATAACGTGATGGTCCTTGAGCAGGTTGTGCCATCGCTTGACCTCGCCGAAACGGACAGTCCGGTGCTGTTGCCGACGCCGATGAATAAGTATCTGCGCTACTACGTGCTGTCTCGTGCCTTTGGCCGTGACGGGGAGGGATTCAATCAAGAGATGTCCGAGCACTACGATCAGCGATTTAAGCGCGGCGTGCGGTTTATGACACGGCTGAACGATGTGGCCTACGCGGATCGAACCTATCGGCGACAAGATCAAGTGACGCCACGAGACAGGCCGCCATTAGTGAGGCTTCCGCCGCAGTTTGAGAGGCAGTTCTAGTGGGAAGCGCGACACAAAAAGGACAACCAAGCGGGCGGTTTCTTGGCGTGAATCTCCGTCAAGATCGTGTGTCATTGGCTGACGAAGAATTGGCGAAGGCTATCAACGCCGATCTGCATTCACAGCCAGGAACTATCGTGCTGAGGCTTGGACGCACCGCACAAAACGAGACACCGTTGACGGATCTGGCGATTCGACGGATTGCCAAGATCAACAGCCATCGCTACCGCGTGGCCGGTCAGAGCGTCTACTGTGATGACACCGTGATTATTGATGGCTTGTTGTCCACGAACCTCATCACCACGATGCTGCCGTTTCGCCCGTTTGCCGATAACACCATTTGGAATTTTATCGCCGACGATGCCGGGATGCGAAAGGCGAATTGTACGTCCGTTGGTATCTGGGGGTTGCCTGAGCCATCTCAACCGACTGTCTCCATCGGGATAGCGGGAGACCTGACCGGTGCCTACCTGGCTCAGTACACGTTCGTCAGAATGGATGACGATGGAGCGGTCTCGGCAGAAGGGAATCCATCGCCCGTATCAAGTACGGCCACGCTTGCCGCGAACATCTTAGCCATCGGAGACATGGAGCATCCCACCGATGAGACGACGAACGCACTCGGGATATACCGTAGCGTCGCTGGCTCCACAGTCACGTTATTGGATACTCGCATACAGATCCCTAGCGAGATCACCATCTCAGCCGTGACGCATAATTGGGAAGTGACCGCCGTGGTCGCTGACGCGCTGCATCTCCACTGGTCTGTGGATCTTGGCGCGATTGATGTGACTGGCATATCAGTCCGCGCACGTGGGACTCAGGCGTGGGAGCCCACTGGAACTATCGAAGGAGAGGACGAGCTAGGGTATCGAGGGACGAACCTCTGGGAGCTATCGTTGGAGTACGTGACCACGCAAACGCGCTTGTGGGCATATGCCTCATACATTACGGATGTGAGTCTTGGCGAGCTGGCGGAAGTCGATAACGGCGCGCCACCGAACTGCTCATGGGTTACTAACTTTCAAGAGCACGCCTTCCTCTGCCGCGATGCGGATAACCCACACTATCTCTGGTTCTCCAAGCGGTTTAAGCCTGAACAGGTACCGGGAGACAGTTTCCTTGAATTGGGGAACGCGGACGATCCGCTGCAATGCGCGGGAGTGATCGGTGGACAGTTAGGGGTGTTTGCGCGAAAGATGAAATATCGTGTGTTCGGAAACGCGACCACAGGATTCTCTTCGATGGAGGCGGCCTCTCCTCGTGGGACGCCATGCCCGATGGCGATGATTTCAACAGAACAGGGACTCCTCTTTGTGGCGCGTGACGGAATTTTCAGCACGGTCCTGTCAAGCCCTGACACCGGCTTTGCTGATCGCATTCTCCCCATATTCTTTGGCGAGACCGTCAACGATATGCTGCCGATAGACTGGGATCTCGCCAATCTCTTTACGGCCACGACCTACAAGGGCCGATACTATTTCTCCTATGCGGAAGAGGGCCAATCCGCGCCGAATCGCTTAGCAGTCTACAGCCGCGACACACAGCACTGGTATCACTATGACCATCCGTTAAATGCGCTCTACGTTGAAGAAGACACCGATCTCTGTCTGGGTGGCGGGCAAGATGGCTTTGTCTACATTCTGGAAAGCGGGTCAACCGACAGCGGGGCCAGTATTGCGCTCGATGTAGAAACGAAGGATTTCCAAGGCGACTCGAAAGACATTCGCAAGCTGTTCTTGAAGCTCAAGGTGGACATGAACACGTTGGGCGCTGATGTAACGGTGAAATTCTACATTGACGACACCTTGGCATCCACCACCACGGTCAGTACACCTGGCAGGGCAGAGCGATTGTTGCCACTTCCGGAAGGCGCGATGGGGCATCACTGGCGTGTCAGATTCATCTACACCGGCAGCACGCGTATTCGGATCTACCAATGTGCGGCGGTGTATTTGCCGCTTGGGGCGTCATAATGGCGACGAGTCAGAGCAAGCAATCGTTCGCCATCACGTCGTTAAACTTGGATGAAATCAACGACGCGCTGGTACGCATTCAGAACGAACTAGATCGATTGGCTGGCTTGCGCGGTCCGGTCGTATTCTACGATGCAATTCAGGTACTGGACGGGGATGCGGAAACCTACACGATGAGTAACGTCACGGAGGACAGGGCGTTGAATGCCAACTCAACCAGTATTGACGAGTTAGCCGATGTGCTCGGTACGTTGATCGAGGACCTGCAAACGGTGGGGGTCATTCAATAATGTCACGGTACGGCGGAAAGCTATCTAGCGAAGACGTGGAAGACTGGCCAGAAGTCCAGACTGGTGGAGGCTTATCCGATGGCGACAAGGTCGATATCACCGTTTCAGCTAGCGGTGCCACATGGACGATTAATACCAGTGTTGTCACGACGGCAAAGATGGGCGGGGATGTCACGGCCGCAGGGAAGGCCTTGCTTGACGATGCAGACGCGGCTGCGCAACGGACCACGTTAGGAGCGGCAGCGACCTCACACGGTCATGCCATTGCCGACAGTACTGGCCTTCAGTCGGCTCTCGACGGGAAAGCGGCATCAAGTCACGGTCACGCGCAGGCGGATGTCACGGACTTGGTGACGGATCTGGCGGGGAAAGCCGCGTCCTCCCATTCGCATGGTGCGGGCGATCTACCCAGCCTCAGCGGGTTGACGGCACCAAGCGGCAGCGTGAATTTCAACGATCAGCAAGCCACCTCGTTCCGGGTTGAGAATCGTACAAGCGACCCAGGCACGCCCACAGTCGGACAGATCTGGGTCAGAACGGATTTATAGATGGCTGGACTAATTAAGCACCGATCTCCACACTCGGCCAGGCTGGAACGCTGGTTTGGCGCTGCTCGCCTAGAGGAAATCTCTGCGCTGACCGCTGGCCCGAAGTGGTACGGGCCTCCTATTCATCTACTGGATTGTCCTGGGAGTGTGCGTCTGACAAAGGACGGCGACTTCCTTGGACCCTTTGAGCGTGGCGTGTTTATGTCGGCGCTGGACTCGCTAGAAGCGGCAGTGCGACGGGCCGCAAAAGTCCCGAAGTACGGGTTTCATACCGGTTTTACCTCCATCTCGGATGCGCTCTCGCGTGGATCTGGCGGCTTCAGCCGTAAGTTGGTCTTTCAGAAAACAGGACCCACGGGCGTGATTGCCGTGACAACCAGCCTTCATAAGCTCGGTCCTCAACCGATTGCTGGCGTGGCTGCTGCTGCTGCGCCAGGAGGAACGGCTTATGTCGATTCTGACACCGGGGGATTCACCTTTGATAATCCCGCAGCCGGTTCCTACCGACTGACTGGAGCCAACGTCTCAGCCTCAGTGCTCGGCAACTCTCTGTTGCTGTATGACCGGACGTTTGGTGTCTTGAAAGCGATGGCGAGCACCGCGACGCAAGCCGTGACGGGTGTTCCCACACGGTATCAGTCTACGACAGCCACCGATGAGGATTATATCGGCGGGAATTTTGGATTTGTTGAAGTGGGCCTCACGGCACTTGCCGCCACGGCCCACAACTGGACCGTCTGCACCTATCTCGATCAAGCCAACGCGGCGAGCACCATGCCGTCTCTGACAGGCAACTCCGCAGCCATTGTCCACCGCCTTGATCATCCCGTCGGGCAATGGTTCGCGCCACTAGAGAGCGGGGACACTGGGATCAAAGCGTGGACACAGATGCAATGTTCCGCCTCTGTGGCGACAGGCTTGATTAACTTCGTGATTGGTCACCCCATCGGCTTTATGTCGATGCCGCTCGCGAACACCGTGTTCCCGTTTGACTGGTTGACCAACATTGACCAAGCTCCTCGGATCTTTGCAGATGCGTACCTGGCGTTCCTGGAAATCACGAAACCGGCAGCAACGGCGACGACTTATACCGGCATCATCAATATGACGAGTACCAGTTCATAGGGTAAACGATGATCGAGCAACTCAAACGTTGGTCCGGCTTACGCACAATCGGATGGTGGACGCCTTCGTGGACTGGTACGGACCCTGCGATTCCATATCTGCCGTTAGAGACCCCCGCTGGGGGTGGCGAATTCCCGACCCAGTTCTTTGGCCTCAAGGCGTTCTACCAAGCGGCTGTCAACGATCTGTGTCTTGTCGCAGAGGCAGACGCCCCGGCTGGAATGGGCGGGGTATTGAAGGTGAGAAAGGGCGCAACGAGCTACGCGGTGTATTTGGTCGAGACGACTGACCCGAACGCAAGCCAGGTGAGAGTGTGCACCAGTTCAGGGGTCAAGTCTGTGAGAGAGAAAACGTAGGATAAAATCGCATGAGTGCAACAGTGTCACAGGTCGATGTTCACATAGGAAACCTTGTGCGTCTCTGGCCCTATGAGCCAGGGGCTTATGGTCGAGACACCCTCTATCGTGTCTGGAAGCTGATGGAAGACGATCAGGCAACCCGCGACTGCTTTTGGGACGAAGCGAACCTAGAGACAGGCGCAGACCTGGGGAGCTTCATTCAGGCATTTGAAGGGGTGGCGAGTAAGCAGCTACTCATGATTGAACGATGCGACACAGGTATGCTGTGCGGGTGTTTCTGGGTGGCGCAGATTCAACCGAATCATCAAGCGTTTGTGAGTATGTGGATGCACAAAGATGCGAGGGGGCCGATGTCTGGCAAGGCGGCTCACATGGCGCTGAACTATACCTTTACGCGCTGGAACCTCATGCAGGTGTTCGCGATGACCCCATGGGCCAGCGCGGGCACGTTGTGCAAAATGATGGGATTTACAAAAACCGCTGTGCTGCCAGATTTCTGCAAGTGGACGGATGGATCGATGTTGCCGGTCTCTCTCTATCGGTTGACCAAGGAGGGGTTTGATGGGCTCAGTCTTACGAAAAGGGTCTAAGGAAACCGGTCAATCAGGCGGGATCAGCCAGGAACAGGCCGATCTTGCCAGGATACAAGCGCGTCTGGCGCAGGAACAGGCTGCGATCACAAAGCCCCTGCGAGAGGGCACGGCCAACATTCTCACCAACTTTCTGAATACGGGACAGACTCCTGGATTCCTCGATTTAAACGCGAAGGTCTCTCCACTGGCCGCGCTCGGGTTGGCAGGGGTGGAGTCTGAACAGCTCAATTTACGCCGGTCGCTCATGGCGCAAGGGAACCGTGGAGGACAATTGCAGCAAGCCTTGGCGAATTCGGCGATGCAAGGCGGGATTCAGCGGACTGGATTGATGCAGCAAGATGTGCTTCGGCAGGAACAGCGCGATATAGACCGGTCGAATATCGCCAGGACCTTATTTGGTGGGGCGTCCGATCAAGGGACTGGTGGGCTGGCGATGGCCTTCCAGGGGCTTGGTCAGTCGATGCAAGGCACTGGACAGGCCGCGAATAACCTGAACATTCTTGGGGCGCAACGGATGCAACAGAATAAGGAATTTCAACAGGGTGTGGGGGAGTTTGCTGGGCGGTTTATGCCTGGACTGAAGAAATCTGGCGCAGGGGCATCGTCAGGCACTAGTTCAGGTCCTGGCGGTACGGCGGGGAAAGGCCTGTTGGGGATTAAATAATGGGAGCACTCTTATCGGGGCTAGCGCATGGGATGAATGAGGCGCAGGACCGTGACTTGCGCCGTCAAACGCTCCAGGTCCAGCAGGATCATAGCAAAGCACAGATCAAGGCGATGGACGCTGAAGACCAGATGAAGCAGCTTCAGTTGCATTCGCTCAAGAAACGGATGACCGCAGAGGAACAACTCCCATCCATGCAGCAGGAGTTGACGGCGACGAATCTGGGCCCGAACGACTTGGGGCCACCGCCTGACATTGATCGTGGGAAGATGGTCACATTCCTCCAGGCCGCGCAACATGCAGGGCAAGACCCAGACCAACTACTGTCCTTGATGTCGATGGCTGACCCACGCATTAAGGCGATTCACGATTCACTGAAACCGGAGACGTTTACCAAGCTGGGGGAGGGCGACACGCTGGTATCGAATAAAACGAGGCAGCCCGTTGCCGCTGGCAACCCAAAAACAGACAAGCCGATTTCTATGGCTCCAGGCTCATCGCTCGTAGACCCTAAAACCGGCGAAACAAAATTGACGCTTCCGCCAGCTCAGAAAACTCCGCCAGGCTTCGGTGATCGGCTTGAATCAGCCGCCGCGACCTATAGCATGACGGTACACGGCAAGCCGATGACGTTCTCAGAGCTGTTAGCCGCTGATCCCATTAAAGCCGCTGTGGTCAGACAGCAAGCCATGGTCGATGAACCGGTGGAGATTCAGAAGGCCAAGGGAGAAGCCGGAATAGATATGCAAGCTAAGCGCGTACTTTCACCTGAAGAGGCAAATAAACTGGGCATGCCATTTGGCACGACACAGGAAGAAGCCACGGGGTCTATGGCCATTACCCCGCATCAACGTCAATCGTTGTCGGCGTATGACACGTCCCGCGCCATTATTGCCGATATCAAGCAATACTCTGAGCGGGTGAACAAGGCGGGGGCTGGACTCAGGGGACGTGCAGAGCAGGCGAAGAAGCTGTGGGGGGCCTGGACGCAGAGCGATCCAGACGCGGCCCTACTAGCAAGTAAAGCAGGGGAGCTTGCCAACCTAGCGAAAGCCCTTGGTGATACTGGAGCATTAGCGAATCAGGATATTGGCCGGGCCGCCGCGTTAGTTCCAGGCATTATGGATACGAGGGAAATCGCTATCAAGAAAATCCATGACATGAGCACCATTATTGATTCTGGGGAAAAGAGCTTCCGCAAGTCACTCGGCCTTGATGCGCGAGCGCCAGTCAGTTCCACGAAAGCACAAAAGCCTGTCCCTGTCACGCCTCCCAAGGAAGACCCATTCGCTGGTATCACCGCGCCAAAAGGCCTGACGCCTCAGCAGGAGCATGTCTATAAACAGGCCTATGCCGAAGAGAAAGCGAAAAAGCAACAGCAGATGAAGCCGAAAGAGAAGGCGAAGAAATGACCGACGAACAGCTTTCTGAAATGGCACGGCAGCAGGCCACGCAGGACGCCTTAGCGGAGCAAGGGGCGCAGGCGGCGATGTCTCCACCGGCTGAAGAAAGTGGAATGGGCAGCTTCATGAAGCAGTTTGTGAAGCCCGCGGTATTGCCCACGGTCGGTGGCATTGCTGGGTCGGCGCTTGGCGGGGGCATTGGAACCCCGTTCGGTATGACCGTACCAGGAGGGATCATTGGCGGCGGGATCGGCAGCGCGTTAGGGGAGGCGGGCAATCAGGCGCTCGGGATCACGGAACCTAGCCTTGGACAGATTGGAATGGCTGGGGCTGTGCCGATGGCGGTTGGTGGAGCAGCCGCGATGTTGCGCCCGCTCATGCCGTTCGCGTCATCGAGCAGGGCAGCACAGACCTTAAACGCCTTAGCCCCCGAAGAAGCGGCGGCGAAGGTTGGTGCCATGATGCCAAAGGTCAAGGCGTCCGTCCTGTTCAACCAGGCCACGCAATCAAAAGTCATGGTGCCCATGAATCGTACCACGCACATGATTGACGACATGCTGGACGATCTCACTAACGTATCTGGAGGGGTTCAGAAAGCGAACAGCCAAGTTATTGGCTACCTGAAAGGCCTCAAGAACACGTTGCTGACCTCACCGCAAGGACTCAGCCCTGATCGGCTCCAGCGTGAGTTAGAGGGTGCTGGCAACGTGGTCAAGAGCGTGAACGTTAAGGGGGGCACCGGCAGCGGGGCCATTAAGCAAGCGTTTAAAGCGATGGTCAACGATTTGGACGATGCAGCGAAAATGGCGAACCCAGCACAACCAGCCGCGCAATTACTCACGTCAGCGCGGGACGCATTCAAGCGTGAATCTGTGGTCAATGAAATCGGGGAGGCCATTACGAACGCGACGAAGAGCTTACGAGGACAGGGCGATTTCGTCCAGTTCAACGCCAATCAAGTCTTGAAGGAGATTGGCAAAAACAGATTTTATCACGATGCACTCAGCGCCACGGAACGAGGGGAAGTGGAATCACTCTTAAAATTATTAAACAAGATCCCCGCTCTCAGACCTGGCGCTGGTGCTCAATTTGGGTCCGGGCGCGTGCAGGAGATGCTTCGCATGAGTGCCATTGGTGGAGGCACCGGTGCGATGGCGGGCGGTGGACCTGGGGCAGCCGTGGGGGCCGCCGTAGGCGCTGCCATTCCACCTATCGTGGAGTTTGGCAAGAATGTTGCCACGGCGCTTCAGATGTCCACCGGTCGCGCCCTCATGAAGGAACTGCTCACGCAGAGCAAGGGGGTTGCCACGCCACAAGTAGCTTCGATCATTGCCGCTTATGCGCGGTCGGTGCAGATGAACCCAGAGACAGGACCATGACCAGATTGACGTACGCGGGCTTTTTATTGGAGGCGTTATGAAGCGAGCACTATGGATCGGAGTGGGCCTATTCGGCGCGTGGTTGTGCGCACCAGGATTGACGTACGCGCAAACGTGCGAGCCTCGCGTTAATGTGCCGTCATACGAGTCTGGCAGAGCCGCGCCGATCATTTGCGATCCACACGGTTCCCAACATGTCAGAATCGTTGATGATGACGGACTGGATATCACGGTGCTGTCTGCCGCAACCGCTACGGCAGCGGCTCCGTCGTTAAGCGAGGGGCAACGCACATCATTTTCCGTAGACCTGGCCGGCAATACTCGCGTGACACTCGGCACCTGCTTCGGAGGCGATTCGCATTGCGAAGGCGACGACCCAGACAGCTACCTGCGGGTGCGCACGCATACGACCCCAAGCGCCAGGGTCACGTCAGACACGCAGATTAAGGCAAGTGCCGGATGGGTCTCGCACATGACGTGCGCCGGAACTGATGCCACGGCCACGGCCGGGACGATCATTCTCTATAACAACACGGCGGAAAGCGGAACCATCCTCCAGCAATGGGACGTGCTGGCGGTGGCGTACACGAACCCTATCGTGTTCCCGATTATGGCCCCAGCGGCAACCGGGATTTATCTAGGATTCACAACGACCGCTGATGTGGCTTGCACAGTTTTTTACAAGTGAGAACGCTTGACATAAACGCTTTGCGTGCCGTGCCACAAAAAGAAAACCGCAGAAGACTTAAGGGACAACACTAATCAGTATACGAAACGAATAACCAGTGAGGCTCTATGCACGGTGTTTTACCGATGAGGAGGTTCTATCCATACATATTAGGCTGCCTGATCGCGTGGCTGGTCTGTAGCACGGCGCTGCCAGCCTGGGCGCAAGTGGCGCACGACGGGTCCAGTGAATCGCATACCGGCACGACTGGCTCAACCAGTGAGGCCTCATTTGGGTGGACGCACACGCCTTCAGGCACACTACGCGGTATTACCGTATTTACGTGCGATGCTTCGTCGGCGACGCACGCTGGAACAGCGGTAACGTATGGTGGTGTCTCCCTAACGGCGGTGAGTGGGGGAGAAGCGGCCGATACTGCTGGAGGGCCTGGTAGTGTTAAGGCGTGGCATTTAGGGGCGAGCATCCCGACTGGCGCACAAACGGTGACGGTAACGCGCACCAATAACGCTAACGTGATGTATGCGGTAGCGGCAGGACAAACCGCGAGTAGTGATACCGCCACGCATGACGCCGGGGTCGTGCTCCTCCAGGAAGACGGCAACTTCGCGGAGCAGAGCGTAACTGATGGCTCACCAGGCACGAATAGCTGGCGCTATGCAGCGGGGTTTAGCGGGATAGGAACCATTGGCAATGTCGTGGCGGGCGCAAATTCTACGCTCGTGCAGAATATTGATTTGACTGTTGGGGGCTGTTTCTTTGCGCGTGAAAACGCAGCGGGACAAGGGGCTCGCTCAATTGGGTTTTCCTACTCCAGCACAACGGATGATCGCGCAGGTGTCCATGTGGCGGTGAAAGAAATTAGCGCGGCTGGTGGGTCTGCCCCGTCTAACTGCGGCGCACTCATGCTCTTGGGGGTAGGGGGATGTTGATGTTAAGGAAATTTATCGTGTTCGTGTCTGTACTGCTGTGTTCCTCACCTGCATACGCCACGATTGATTGGGAAGAGGGGTTTGAATACGCAAATGATGCGGCGTTCGGCGCTGTCTGGGAGTACTCCTGTCTTGGCAATCCAGGGATCAGCACGTTACGGCCATACGGTGGCACGAAGTCGGCGAGGCAGTCGTTTACTGGACATGTTGGAGTTAACCCTGGTGCTGGTGGGTGTTTCATGACGCGGAACCTGGGGGGGCGTAGCGATACGGTATACACGCGCTGGTACATGTATATGGAGAATTTTACGGTTGATTACGTCGGGACAAAAATTACTCGGCACGAAGATTCTGTACCCGGATTGCCTGGGGTGTGGTGGACATTGCCGTTTGGAAACGTGAATCTTGCGGCGGCAGTAGAAGGCATCATTCTTGATAGCGGCGCACAAGACACACAGCATGTATACGGGGGGGTGGTGCCGCAGAATCAATGGGTTTGCATCGAAACGTTTTTATCAATGGGCACACCAGGAGTAGACAATGGCATCACGCGAGCGTGGATTAACGGTGTGCAAATATTGGATAAGACCAATCAGCGCATGCGATCTGCAACGCTCAATCAAACCAATGGGCCAAATACGAAGTTTGGCAGAATTAAACTATACACGCAACATGGGGTTGGCGTGTACTACATTGATAACTATGCCGTGAGTCGTGACGCGAGGATTGGGTGTAGTGGAACTCCTCCGCCTGTTGATACCACTGCCCCAACCGCCCCATCAAGCTTGGTGGCGCAATGATGATACGTATAGCCCTGCCAGTCATCGTCGTGGCAATCCTGTTGTCCCCTGTGTGGAGCTGGGCGGCGGCGGCCTTCGTGTCGCAAACAGAGGGCGCAGTCGTGACCTTGACATCCTCAGCGACATTTTCCGTAACAGTACCATCCGGCACTGACCGCGCCATGGTGTTGTGTGTCGCTGGGCGTAAAGAGGCGGCGGGTGTACCGGTCATTTCCAGTGCGGTGTTCAACGGAAGCGAAAACCTCACGCTTGTCCGTGCCGATACCAACTCGGTGTCCTCAACAAGCCACACACAAACGCAGCTTTGGAGGCTTGCGGCCCCGACCGTGACGACAGCCAACCTCGTCGTGACGTTTAATTCCTCCATGGATGTCATTGCCCCAACTGTGACGTTGCTGACTGGCGTGAGTCAGGCTAGCGTGGTGGACTCTCACGCGGGAAGTACAGGCTCATCCACAACGGCCTCGGCCATTATTACAACCGTGGCTGATAATGCGGCGATTGTCGATTGTGCGCATGGGCGGGCTGACCTTGGGTTGACGGTGGGCGCAGGGCAAACCAGTCGAACCGACCGTATTATGCCAGCCTACTCCGATGGGCAAGGGGTTTCGACGGTGATTCCAAAAACACCGGCTGGCACAGAAACGATGGATTGGACGCAGTCCGAGGCAGTGCCATGGGCGACGAGTGTTGTCTCGCTGACACCAAGCGGCGGGTCAGATCCAAACCCTGTCGTACCTGGACAAGTCACATTGACCTGGGTGAATGGAACCGACCCGGGCAACCCGGCGAGCGGCATTATCAACACGACAACAAGGCGTTGCACTGGTTCACTGTGCGCGGTAGCGACAGCTGGACCTGGTATTGGTACTGTCGCCTACCCGCAAACGACATTCATCGACAACACTGTAACCGCAGGCACAACCTACGGGTATGCGGAGTTCCACACCGATGGTGTCGGACTGGTCTCACCCAATTCAGGGACGGTCTACATTACAACCAGCAGCACACCTCCCGCCACTCCACCAACGATCATAGGGGCCGTCGCCGATGCCACTGGGGCCAACCTCACGTATGGTTCAGTGACACCCACACAGATTGAAGTCAACATTTTCAGTAATACCCAAGGCGCGATCTCGTCGGTGATCCATGAGATCAGCGACTTTCCAGCGGGTCGTTATACGCATACATGGCTGAATGGCTATGATGGTGTGTGCTTCATTCCGATTAGTGCGGCAGGCGTGAAAAACCTCACGGCTAGCGATTACCGTTGTGTCAATTTGACAACGATAGTCGGCCAACTCGACACGACACCCCCTACCCTCACAGGCTGTCAACCCACGACAGATTTAGCCGCAGGAACAACCGCATGGGATTTTAGCTGCCTGCTTGATAAGCCGGGCGCGGCAAAATGGTCGGCCACGGCAGATGTCGCCTATGCCGATATGGCGAATGATCTCACCACGAATGGTCTGACGGTCTCAGGAAATTATCCTGGCCTCACAAACGGCACAACCAGGACCATTTACCTACGCGCGGCTAGCTCAGACATTTTCGACACGCTCTACCCCACCACGAGCGACACCCCCATTACCATCACGGTTGCATCGGGTGGGGATGTCACGCCCCCTGGCAATGTCGCCAACAACGTGTGTACGGTATTAGGGAATGCCATCTCCTGCACCTGGGACGCGGCAACCGGAACGCCCGATGGGTACATTGTGTACCTCTCAACTGATAATGTGACGTTTGCCCCAGCAGGTAATCCTACCGCCCTCACGAACACGATTCTCCAACTGGCCTTTAATACGACTTATTACATCAAGATAAAGGCCTTGGACGCTGCGAATAATCTCTCAGTGGCGTTTAGCAACACCGAAACCAAAACCACACCGCTTGCACCAGATAATACCCCACCGACCGACCTAGATGGATTAGCGGTTGAGGTGTTCACGCATAGCGTGAGGGCCTCGTGGATTACTGGGACCGATACGGCTGGGCCTGTGTCAACTAATCTGGAATACTGCTTAGCTGAAGTTGGTCAAACAGATTGCGCGAACTTCAATATCACGGTCAGCAATATCGGGCAGAGCTTCTTGACGCTCAACCTACTGCCTGGTCGCTTGTATTGCTTCCGAGGCAAGAATGCTGACGGATCGGGTAACGTGTCGGTCAATTATTCGTCAACAGTCTGTGCGGAAACGACTACCGAAGGGCTGAGCCGGCCACGGCCTGCGTTGAGGTTCAATACGATTAGGCCGCAAGTCACCAATCCGCCGACTGCACCGACCAGGCCGACGAAGCCGTAGGAGGCAATATGACTGACGTTGAACAGATGATTATGCGGCAAGAGGGTACTGGCCCAATGAAAGATGGGGCGTTCTACCCGTACATGGATACCGTTGGACTGACGACAATCGGTTATGGGCATTGCCTGGACAGGAAAGGTCTCTCGCTCGACATGGCGTTTATGCTGCTCAAGATGGACATTGCTGACGCCATTGATGATGTGCGGTATCACTTTTCCTGCTACGACATGCTGAACCGTGCCAGGCAGCTCGTGTTGATCTCGATGGCCTTCAACCTTGGACGTGCAGGCCTTGGGAAATGGCCGAGGTTCATCGGGGCCGTTCATCTGGGTCAGTGGGATGACGCGGCAGACCATCTGCTCGACAGCAAGGCGGCACGACAGGATGCGCCGGCACGATACAAAGAATTGGCCCACATGATGAGAACAGGAACGAGCGAATGGGTGTAAAGAAGAAAGACTATCGCTACTCGTGCCCGTTCTGCGGGGCCTCCTACAAGCACGATGAGGCGTACATCCATAGTGTGGCGCATTGCCAGAAGCAGGAACGCACTGAGAAGAAATGAAAGGGGTTCTATGTGGCGGACCATCAAGCAGATA